>OIYY01000434.1_pt1 | contig 29589 bp, 26 predicted proteins | sample 1588341 | NCBI WGS metagenome assembly OIYY01 (sample SAMN03283287) | human gut metagenome | biome: human-associated habitat; material: feces | host: Homo sapiens | place: Peru | collected 2012 | reverse complement strand
AAATGCTTACACAAGGATTCTCAAGAATTTTTAACTAATGTTAGAATTCATAAACTCTCAAATTTAAATGTCGTTAATTCTATTGAATCTTCCAATTATAACCTAACTATTATTGTACCCGTTTATAATGTTGAGAAATATATTGGTGAATGTATTGAATCTTTATTAAATCAGAAAACAAAGTATAAATATATAATTAAAATAATAAATGACGGTTCGACAGATTCTTCAAAACAAATAATTCAAAGTTTTATGAATGACCCTAAAATACGGTTTTTAGAAAAACAAAATGGAGGATTGTCTTCAGCAAGAAATTTTGGAATTAAAAATATAGAAAGTGATTATGTTTTATTTGTTGATTCGGATGATGTTATTAAAGATAATACTGTTGAGTTATTGTTAGATAAAGCATATTCTGAAGAATTAAGTATAGTTGAAGGTAATTATTACTATTTCGAAGGAAATAAGATAATTTCAAAAATGCAAAGAGCAGGAGAAAAACTATATGGCTTTGCTTGTAATAAGGTTGTAAAAAGTTCATTATTAAGGAATTTTCAATTTGAAGAAGGATATGTATTTGAGGATACTTGTATGGAATTCTTCGTGCATGAATTGGCAGGGGAAAAAGTTGGGATAGTTGATGAATATACATATGGTTACAGACGCAATCGAAAAGGTCTTTCGTTTTCAGCTTTCAATAATTACGCTTCTTTAGATTCAATTTTAATTGTTCCTCAAATATTAGATAGAATGAATTATTTGAATGTTCCGATTGACGAACGAGTTTTGGAAACAATGCTACTTCAAGTTGTGATTAGCTATAATAGATATTATTATTTGAACAAGAATATTCAAAAGAAAATATTTGTGTATATTTGTAATATTTTTGATGAGTATTTTTCAGAATGCAAATATATGTCTTCTAAATATACTAATTTGTATAATTCTATAATAGAAAAGAGTTTTAATCTTTATTATTTAGCTGTAAAGTCAGGCAAATATTAAATTTAAGGGGTTAGATATTTTATTTTGTTGGGAGAAATATGGGAAAAAAGAAAGATATACTTGTTGTATTTACAGGTCCTATGGAGCTTGGTGGAATAGAACGAAGTTTATTAGGATTACTTGATTCGATAGATTATAATGAATATAATGTTGACTTGTTTTTATATGCTCATCATGGACCTTTAATGTATTTAATCAATGAAAATGTTAATGTTTTGCCAGAAGAAAAAGAGTTGGCATATCTCAGAGAAAGCTTTGGTACTAAACTAAAAAACAGAGCATATTATTCAGCCTATATGCGATGTAAGGAAGCTGTTATTTCAAAGTTTACACATATTAATCATGATGAAATGTGGGCTGAAATAATGAGAAAAAAGGTTAAATCTATCAAAAAGCATTATGATTTAGCTCTTGGCTTTTTTAGACCTTTCGATTTGATTGATGAAAAAATTTATGCTGACATTAAAGTTGGATGGATACATACGGATTATTCATCCGCCGGAGAAGATTTAGAACTTTTAAGAAAAGATTACGCAAAAATGGATTACATTGTTGGTGTAAGCGATCAAACTGTCAGAACCTTTATTGAGCTATTTCCAGAATTTGAAAGCAAAGTTATTATTTCTGAAAACATTATTTCAGAAAGCTTTATGAAAAGCGAAGCTGATAAATTAGATGTATCAAATGAAATGGATGATAGTTGTTTTAAGTTGTTATCTATCGGTAGATTCTGTGAAGCGAAGAATTTTGATAATGTCCCTGAAATTGCAAGTATTATCAAATCAAAAGGCGTAGATTTCAAATGGTATATAATTGGCTACGGTGCTGATGAGAACTTAATTAAATCAAAAATCGCACAGTATGATATGGAGGATACTGTTATTATTCTTGGCAAAAAAGAAAATCCTTATCCTTATATAAAAGCTTGCGATATTTATGTTCAACCTTCAAGATATGAAGGAAAATGTGTTGCTGTCAGAGAAGCACAAATTCTTAATAAGCCGGTTATTATCACAAATTATGCTTCATCAAAATCACAGTTACAAGACGGTTTTGACGGAGTAATAGTACCAATGGACAATCAGGGCTGTGCTAACGGAATTGTAAAAGTTATAGATGATAAAGATTTACAGAATCAATTAATTGAAAACACAAAGAAAACAGATTATACAAATTCAAAAGAAATAGAAAAGTTATACAAACTTATTGGAGATTGATATGATTCCAAAAAAAATCCATTATTTTTGGTTTGGTGGAAACGAAAAGCCAAAAAGTGTTCAAAAGTGCATAAACAGCTGGAAAAAGTATTGTCCGGATTATGAAATAATTGAGTGGAACGAAACAAATTTTGATATTTATTGTATGCCTTTTGTTGAGCAGGCTTATGAAGCAAAAAAGTATGCATTTGTTTCTGATGTCGCTCGTCTTATGGTTGTTTATAAGTATGGCGGAATATATATGGATACCGATGTTGAGGTTATTAAGCCACTCGATGATTTGCTTGAGAACAGAGCGTATATGAGCTTTGAGAATAATGAAAATATTAATACAGGACAAGGCTTTGGTGCAGAAGCAGGGATGTCGTTTTTTAAAGAGCATATTGATGTTTATAAAAATGTGCATTTTGTTAATTTCGATGGAACATACAATCAAACAGCATGTACAAAATATACCACTAAACTTTTATCTCAAAAGGGATTGACTTTAAATGGTCAAAAACAGGTGATAGATGGTGTTAATATTTATCCTGCAGAGTATTTTAATCCGTATGATAGTTTAACGGGTAAATTGACTAAAACACCTAGTACATATTCAATTCATTGGTATGATGCGAGTTGGAGTGATAAGTCTGCAATGCAATTAAAGTTCAATAGGTTGATTCGTAGAATTATAGGCAAAGAAACGGTTGATAGGTTTAAAGGAATTTTTAATGGATAAAGAATTTGTTGCTTCAAAAATAAAGGTTAGCGTAATTATTCCAATATATAATTCTGAATGTTATTTAGAAAGATGTTTAGATTCTATTTTAGCACAAAGCCTTACAGAGTGGGAATGTATTTGTGTTAATGATGGTTCGACTGATAGAAGTAATTTAATATTGGAAAGATATAGAGTCAAGGATACAAGATTTAAGGTTATTGAACAGGAAAATTATGGGGCTAGTGCAGCCAGAAATAACGGATTAGATATATCAACGGGAGAGTATATAACTTTTGTTGATGCAGATGATTATATTGATGATGATTATCTTCAAAATTTATTGTGTGGTATAATTGAAAGCGATTCCGATATTTGCTGTTGCGGATATAATTGCATTTTGCCAAAAGATCAATATAAACAGAATGATTTTGAAACATCAAATAATATAAATAGAAATTTGTTTGTAAAGCAACTTTTAACAGGGACAGGTGGAATAACTTGGGGAAAGCTGTATAAATCTGAATTAATTAAGGGAAATTGTATCACCTTTCCTAATAGTATAAGTATTTGCGAAGATCAAATATTTGCAGTCGATTGTTGGAAGTATGCTCGAAATTATAGCGCAATCAATTACTATGGCTACAATTACAATTGTTGCAATGAAAGTAGTCTTACAAAAAAATGTGATATGAACAAATGGCAGGCGCAATTTGAAGTTGTTGAAATACTAATGAATAAATTATCTGAAGATTTTTCAAAGACGGAATGTGAAAAAATATTAATTCCGAAAATTAAAAATATTTATTTTAATATTATTAGAGAAAGTAAAAATGTAGATTCAAAAGCATTAAAACAGTGGATAAAAAAAGAAGAACATCCATATATTCAGTTAGTTAAGATAAATAATATAAAAGATGTTGTTTATTATTTTTCGATAAAGATTAGGTCTTATTATGGTGTAAAAATTTGTAAAAAACTATTGCTATTAAGGAGTAATATATTTTGAAATCGGCTATAATTACAATTAATGATTATGATAATTACGGAAATAGATTGCAAAATTATGCCTTGCAAAAAGCACTTGAAAATGTTGGTTGTGATGTCGATACAATTGATTTTCAAGATGGAATTTCAAAATCCGTTAATCTTAATGTTTGGTTGTATAATTTAATTAATTATAAAAAAGATCCTCAAAGAAGATTTCGCTTATTTAAGAACTTTACCAAGGACAATATTAATGTTATTAAAAAAAAATCAGATTCTGTAAATACTAATAATTATGATTTGTTCGTTTGTGGAAGTGATCAAATTTGGAATCCTGATTTTGCAGGATTTAATTATTATTTTGGCAGTTTTGTACCAAAAAATAAATTGTTTTCATATGCTGCAAGTTTTGGAGTGGACTCGGTTGATGGTGATTACAGAGAAAAATGCAAAAAATTATTAGAGCGTTTTTCTGTTATATCGGTAAGAGAAAATTCAGGTGCATCTATAATAAGAGAGATAACTAATCAAAACGTGGTTTGCAATGTTGATCCAACTCTTCTTTTGGACAAAAATGATTGGAAATTACTTGAAAAGAAGCCAAATTATACTGTGCCGTCAAAATACATTTTTGTGTATTTTTTAGGCGAGCAGTCGAAGGAAGTAAAAACCTATATAAAAAAATTAAGTTTATCATTAAATTGTGAAGTTATAGGTTTAAAAGGCAAAGATAGAGATAAAATTTGGTATGAAACAGGTCCATCTGAATTTCTTTGGTTAATGGATCATAGCTATGCTGTTGTTACAGATTCATTTCATGGAACTGTCTTTTCCGTTATTTTTAACAAGCCAGTTGTAATAAATAATAGAATAGATAGCCGAAAGAGCATGGGTTCTCGAATAGATTCGTTATTAAGTGTTTTAGATTTAAAAGGAAGACGAATGGAAGAACTACAAATCGAAAATGTTATGGCATATGATTATAGTAATTGTTATAAAAACCTACAAATTCAAAAAGAGATTAGCTATAATTATTTAAAAACGATAATAATTAGCGAAAGGTGATTTATGAATAATAAAGGTATTGTCTTAGCAACTGAAACTGAGTGCACAGGATGTTCAGCCTGTTATAATTCATGTCCAACAAAAAGCATAAAAATGGTTTCAAGTGACGAAGGCTTTTTATATCCTTTAATAATGGATACTTGCGTTGGATGCAAAAAATGCGAAAACAGTTGTCCAATTGTAAATGTTAACCATAATGAAATTGTTAAAAAAAGAGCCTATGCATGTATAAATGAAAATATAGATACAAGATTAAAAAGTTCTTCAGGTGGGGTTTTTGCATTATTGGCACATCATATTTTAAAATGCGGTGGAGTTGTTTTTGGCGCAAAATTTGATGTTGATACTCAATCTATAATTCACACAATAATTGATAAACAAGAAAATTTAGACCAAATAATGAGATCAAAATACGCTCAAAGCAATATCGGTAAAATTTTTATCAATGTAAAAAAGTGTTTGAAAGATGGACAAAAGGTTTTGTTTTCTGGAACACCTTGTCAAATTAGTGGGTTACAAGCATTTTTAGGTGAAAAATATGATAGGCTATACCTTGTTGATGTTATTTGCCATGGAGTACCTTCTGATGTGTTACTATTAAAATATTTAAAATATATCTGTCCAAAGAAAAACATTACAGAAATGAATTTTAGAGATAAGAAAAAAGGTTGGACTGATTATGGAATGAGCTTAACTACAGATAGACAGACAAAGTGGTGTTCTAAAGATCAAGATCCTTATATGCAAATGTTTTTAAGGGATTTTTGTTTGCGAGAATCGTGTTATAATTGTAAAACTAAAGAGAACGATTGTGCTGACATTACTCTTGGAGATTTTTGGGGAATAAGAGAAGTATTGCCCATCATAGATGATAACAAAGGAACTTCTTTGGTAATTACAAGAACCGCTAAAGGAGAAAAATTATTAGAAAACATAATTGATAAATGTAAATGTGTAGAAGTTTCTTATGAAGATGCTGTTAAATATAATAGGTCTGAATATTCTTCAACGCAAAGACCTATAGAACGAGATCAGTTTTATAAGGATTTGAATCAAATGTCTTTTAAAAGTATGATTAAGAAGTATGTTCCTATATCGTGGAAAGAAGTAATATTTTCAAAATTAGTAGAATTAAAAATCATTAAAGAATAATTGAGGATGCAATATGTTATTAAGTGTAATTATACCTTGTTATAATTGTCAAAATACAATAGAAAAATGCATAAATTCTATTTTAGAGCAGACTATTATTGATTTTGAAATTATTGCTGTTAATGATGGTTCAAAAGATTCGACACTTTCTGTTTTAAAAAATATGTCGGAAAAGGATAAAAGAATCGTTGTCATTGATAAAGAGAATTCAGGACCAAGCTCAGCACGTAATACGGGATTGGATATTGCTCAAGGTGAATATATCGGATTTGTTGATAGTGATGATTATATTGACAAAACAATGTATGAAAAGTTAATAGATGTTTGTAAAACTAATGATGCTGACATGGCAATATGCAGTTATATAAATGATTATGGAAATGGATCTTTTAAAAAAGTAAAGCATAATCTTCTTCCTAAATATTCCACAAATAAAGAAGTTGTGGAAGGCATTATTAAACGACTTTATTTGGGACAGCAAGAGTGCTTACCATCTCCTTGTAATAAGGTTTACAAGAGCTCTTTTATACATACTAATAGGTTTGACGAGTCAATTTATCGTGGAGAAGATTGGTGGTTCAACTTTTATTTATACGAGCGTGCTAATTGTATTGTTTCCATACCGGATTGTTTGTATTACTATTACCAAGCAAATCAAAACAGTATAATGAAAAGAATGGATTCCAATTATTATGACGAGTGGAAGCAATCACGCCTTATATTGAACAGCAAGATGGATAAGTTTGGATTTGAAATTGATAAAAATGTATATTATAGGATGTTTTTATACAATGTTCATTCTTTAATCTTATCATTGATTAAAAAAAATGAGCCTGTAGATTTCATTTTGAATGATGATTTTTATAAAGAAGTTGTCAAATACGATAAAAATACTTCTGTAATAATGAAAATATGTCACAGGTTAAATAAAATGAAAATGATTCAAAAATTAGTTTATAAGTTGTTGGTAAAAACGATATATAAAAACTAACTTTTAAATAATTATTTAATGATATTATGAATCAATCAAAGGAGTATTTAGCAAATGAAAAAGCTAAATATCGGTTAAAATGTAAAATAATGGCTTAATTTTAAAAATATTTACCAGAATTTTGGAATATTGTTTTTTAAATTTCAAGCTAAAACAGTGATGTTCATTTGCTCAAATTGCTTTGGTCCTGGTTTAGTGATTAAGTATATTAGTCAAATAGTAATTTCTTGAGGGCAACAATTGGAAATTTTTGTAAAATTCATATTTACGGTAATATCGGAGTAAGTGGAAGTAAAGGAAAAATAGGGCAATTGGGTGATAACCTTTATCTCGGCAATGATTGCAGATCGTTGGAGAAGTGTATCGGTAAGACAATGTTGTAATCAGTGCAGGTGCGGCTGTAACAAAATCGTTTGAGAAATCTGATATAGTCTTAGCTGGGCTTCGGAAAAGATTGTTTTTCATAAGGGCAGCTCCCAATCCATACAATTTTAGAATGTTAATTATATAAAACGAAAGAGTAAAGCAATGGAAAACAAACCTAAAATAAGTGTAATAGTTCCAGTTTATAATGCTGAAAAATATTTAGATAGATGTGTTGAGTCAATAATTAATCAAACATTCAAGGATTTTGAGTTGATTTTGGTTGATGATGGTTCTACAGATGATAGTGGGGTCTTGAGTGATAAATTAGCAACTAAAGATAAAAGAATTAAAGTGTTTCATAAAGAAAATGGAGGAGTATCTTCTGCTAGAAATATAGGATTAGATAATGCATTAGGAAAATATGTAGCGTTTTGTGATCCAGATGACTTTATTCATCCTCAAATGTATGAAATATTATATAAATTTGCAAAGGATAATGATGCAGAATGTGTTGTTTGCAATTTTGAGAGTTTTTCAGACTTTAATAATATAAAAGTGCAAGATATTACTTTAGAAAATAAATACGAATGCTTTAGTGGAAAACAAGCGTATGAGTACATTCGTCTTTCAGATAAGCGTAATATGCTCGGATGTGTATGGAACAAGCTGTTTCTCAAAAGTTCAATACATAATTTACGATTCAATACGAGCTTATCTTATGGTGAGGATTTGTGTTTTGTACTAACATTTCTGTCAACAATTGAATCAATGATTGTTTTAAATGATGTATTCTTGTATTATTATTTTATTCGTAGTGATAGTGTTATGCGTACATTAGATAGTAAAAAGTATTTAAAATTATATTTTGCACTTATAAAAACTTATGAGATAGCTGAAAGAAATATGGGCTTAGAAATTAATTCATATTTTGGTAGAGAAAGAATATTAGTTGACACATTCTTAAATGTAGATGGCAATGATTATATTAAATTGAAATCAATTGCAAAGAAAAACATTATAAAGGTTTTGCTCGCAAAAACAATTGGTTGGAAAGAGAAGTTGGTATATATTTTAAGACTTTTTTAGGAAAATTAAGTTGTATAGACTTTAGAATGTATATTAAGGGAGATAAAATGAAGGATAATTCGTTAAAAAAGAAAACGATAGAGGGTTTTATTTGGCGATTTGCAGAACGTTGTGGAGCACAAGTAGTTCAGTTTGTTGTTTCCATTGTTTTAGCAAGAATATTGTCACCGAGTGATTATGGTACTTTAGCTTTGATAGCAGTATTTACAAACATATTAGGTGTTTTTGTGCAAAGCGGTATGGGTGCTGCACTTGTACAAAAGAAGGATGCAGACGATTTGGATTACTCGACTTTGTTTTATTTTAATGTTGTAATGTGTTTGTCTTTATATTTGTTAATGTTTTTTGTGGCACCGTTTATTGCGGAGTTTTACACGAAACCCGAATTAACTATTTATACAAGAGTTGTAAGTTTGACATTAATTGTATCGGGTGTAAGAGGAATTCAAAGTGCATATGTTTCAAAGAATATGCTTTTTAAAAGATTTTTTTTCTCTACACTTGGCGGAACAATCCTTTCTGCTATAGTTGGTATAACTATGGCATATAAAGGCTTTGGTGTTTGGGCGTTAATTGCACAAGAACTTACTAATGTTACAGTTGATACTATTATTTTATGGTTAACTGTAAAATGGCGCCCCAAAAAAATGTTTTCTTTTACCAGATTAAAAGGATTGTTTTCATATGGTTGGAAATTATTGGCTTCCGGACTTTTAGATACAGGGTATTTACAATTACGAAATTTGTTGATAGGTAAGGTTTATTCTTCTTCCGATTTGGCTTATTATAGTAAAGCTCAATCATTTCCGCAATTGTTTGTCGCAAATGTGAATTCTTCTATTGATAGTGTTTTATTGCCATCAATGGCAAGTGTTCAGGAGTCTAAAGAAACTGTTAAAGGGATGACAAGACGTGCATTAAAAACGAGTACATTTATTATGGCTCCACTTTTAATGGGGTTAGCGGCTTGTGGAAAATCGATCATCTCTATTTTATTGACTGATAAATGGTTGCCATCATATCCGTTTATGATTGTTTTTTGTATTTCAAATTTATTTCTTCCAATAAGTACAGCAAATTTAAATGCAATAAAGGCTTTAGGTAGATCAGATATTTTCTTTAAATTGGAAATAATAAAAAAGACTATAGGTGTTTTAATTATTATTGCAACATTTAGAATTAGTGTAATGGCAATTGCGTTAGGTGGAATTCTGTCTACTATATTTAACCAGTTTATTAACACATGGCCGAATAAAAAATTAATGGATTATAGTTATAGAGAACAAATACAAGATATCTTACCTTCATTATTATTATCAATGATAATGTTTGCTGTAGTATATAGCATTAATCTCTTATCCTTAAACAACTGGATTACGTTGATAATTCAAGTACCGTTAGGGGCAATAATATATATTGGATTGGCTATAATATTTAAATTTGAAGCTTTTACTTATTGTTTGGATTTAGTTAAGGCATTTTTTAAAAATAAGAGATGAGCATATTAAAGCGGTAGTAAAAAAGAGGAATTTAAATTGAATAATAAGTTGAAAGAAATATTTTGTATAATTATTATGCAGGTAGCAAAAAGATTGCCTTTAAAAAATATAATAGTATTTGAAAGTAATCCTGATTTTTCAGATAATACATTTGAAGTTTACCAAAAATTGCTTGAGTTAAATTATAATAAAAAATACAAAATGTATTGGATGTTAAACGGGACAGATTCTCACGATCTGCCAGAAAATGTATTTGAAATAAAAAGCATTAAAGGTGGTTTTATTGATAAAGTTAAATTTACTTTGGTTGTTAGTAGAGCAAAATTTATCATTGATTGTAATACATATATTCATAAGCATAGAAAAGATCAAGTTAGAATTCATTTAAAACATGGTTTGCCAATGAAGGATGCAAGTAAATATACCCATGATATTGGTGCAGTTGATATAGTATCTGTTCCGTCAGAAAAATGGATAGATATATGTGCAAACGAACATGGAGTTCCACTTGAAGTTGTTAAACCTTTGGGCTTTCCGAGAAATGATGTTTTAATTACAAAACCACATAATCAAAAGACTATTATTTGGATGCCAACTTATAGATTTAGAACTGCACAAGTAGATGCTGATCAAGATATTAATAATTCATTGCCTTATGGACTCCCCTGTATAAATTCAAAAGATGATTTTAAAAAATTGAATGATTTTCTTGTCGAAAAAGAGAGTATTCTTTATATAAGATTTCATCCAGTTCAAGATATTCGGAATATTAAGTTTGAGGAACTATCAAACATTATTTTATGTGACGATAATTATCTGAAAAAAAATGGATTTAAATTGTATGAATTTCTATGTGGTACAGATGCTCTAATTACTGATTATTCATCAATTTACTATGATTATCAAAAGTTGAACAAACCAATAGCAATAGCTGTTGTTGATTTTGATGATTATGCAAACAGAAATGGATTATTAGTAGATTCATTAGAAAAATTTAAAGAAACATATCCAGCTACATTTATTGAAAATTTTGAAGATCTGTTAGATTTTATTTCTGCGGTAAAAAACAATGATGAAAAGATTTTAGAATCATTGAAGCAGGCTCATGAAATGTATGATATGGGTTCAGTTAAAAATTCGGCAGAGATAATAATCAACTATTTAAGAGAAAATTATAACTTATGATTTAGAAATTTTATGAAAAGCATAACGAAGAATTCAAATGCCCGGATGACTCATTTGCAAAGAAATTATATAGTTTGTATTTGACCTATTTGCCAAAGAAAAAAATCAAATATGCTTTTAAAATGAATGTTGACGATAGAGGTAGTTTTACAGAACTTATTCATACTGAAGATTGTGGTCAGGTTTCGGTTAATATCAGTAAGCCCGGGATAACAAAAGGTCAGCATTGGCATAACAGTAAGTGGGAGTTGTTTATTGTTGTTGCCGGTCATGGTTTGATTCAAGAAAGAAATATAAATACCGGTGAAATGGTTGAGTTTGAGGTTACAGGGGATAAGATTGAGGCTGTTCATATGATTCCCGGTTGGACTCATAATATTATAAATTTAAGTGATACAGAAAATCTTGTTACTGTCATGACTTGTAATGAAGTTTTTGATCCAAATCATCCAGACACTTTTTTTGAGGTTGTATAAAATTGTATTTTGATTTTTATAACACAAAATAGTTTGTATTGTTAATTTAGAAAATATCAATTTTTTGAATTTAATTCTTAATTTATGAAATGAAAAATTATTAATAAATAAATCTTCTGATGTTAAAATTGAAAATCTTTATTATCGTTATAATTATCAATGTGTTGGACAGATATAAAAACAAAGGTGGATATATGATACAGAAATTCGAATGTTGAGGCGTTGAGAGTTATTGTGTTTTTACATTAAGCTCTATTGTCAATTATTGATAAGCCTTAAAAACAACTGATTCCGTTTTGCGGGGTCAGTTTTCTTTTTTATAATATGAAAAATATTGAATAAGGGAGTTTTCAAAATAAAAAGCGATAATCTTTAATTTTACAATAATTTACTAAGCGAGTAAAGGAAATGCAGAAAATAGAGAATATTTATGGACAAGTGTTATTTATTTTGGCAAAAACATTTACAAAGCTGAAAATGTGTGGTATACTTCAATTGTTCTTATAACATACCAAGAACAATTGGGTTACTACAAAAAGGTAGAAAACCGAAAAGCTCTGACGGCTCCTTTTTGGAGCCGTTATCTTTTTCTATCAAAAAGGAGAAACATTATGAAGTACGGTATCGGATTGGATTGCGGAATTGCATCTGTTGGCTATTGTGTAACAGAGCTGGATTCAAATGATGAGCCTAAAAGAATTGTTCGTCTTGGTTCAAGGATTTTTGACAAAGCCGAAAATCCAAAAGACGGCAGTTCACTTGCAAAGCCGAGGAGAGAGGCGAGGGGACTTCGCCGAAGAATAAGACGGCATCAGCACAGGCTTTAACGCATCAGGTATATGCTTGTAAGTGATGGAATTGTGACTCAAGAAGAGCTTGACACAATGTTCCAAGGTCAACTGTCCGATATATATGAAATAAGAACAAGGGCGCTTGATAAACCGATAAGCAATGTTGAGTTTGCAAGGGTGCTTATTAATCTTGCGCAAAGAAGAGGTTTTAAGTCAAACAGAAAAGTTGACGAAAACACAAAGGATAAAGAAACAGGCAAACTCCTCGGTGCTATTGAAAAGAACAGGGAAAACATTGCCCAAAACGGCTTCCGCACAGTCGGCGAAATGCTGTATAAGGACGAAAGATATTCAAAATATAAACGCAACAAGGGCGAGGACTATCTCAACACGGTATCTCGTGATATGATTGCCGATGAAATAAAGATGATTTTTTCTGCTCAACGCAGTTTTCGTATGCCTTTTGCAACGGAAGAAATTGAAGCAAAATACACGGATATAGTTATGTCGCAAAGACCGTTTGATTTAGGTCCCGGCGAGGGTAATGAAAAATCTCCGAGCCCATATTCAGGCAACCAAATTGAAAAAATGGTTGGCAGATGCACTTTCTTCCCTGATGAATATCGTGCGGTAAAAGCAAGTTATTCTTTTCAACTTTTTTCGCTTTTGCAGGGAATAAACAATATCACCTTGATTGATGACGGCGGCAACGCATTTTCTCTTTCGCAGCAGGAGCGTGATGAATTAAAGGAATATTGCTTTAAAACAAAGTCGGTTACTTACGCTTCAATAAGGAAGAAACTGAAGATTTCACCTGATTTCAAATTTAAGAACATTACTTATACCGAAAAAGGTGTTGAAGAGTCGGAGAAAAAGACAAAATTTCAACATCTGAATATTTATCATCAAATGAAAAGCACATTGGGCGATGCTATGAATTCGCTCTCACATGATGAACTTGATGAAATCGGCAGAATATTTACATTCTATAAAAACGATACAAAGATAGTTGAAGCCCTCGAAAAAACAGACATAGACAAGGGCCTTTATCATGCACTTTTGAATCTTCCGTCATTTAGCAAAACAGGACACATCAGTGTTAAGGCGTGCAAATTGCTTATTCCGTTTTTGGAAGAAGGCAAAACATACAATGAGGCTTGCGAATGTGCAGGTTTGGATTTCAAGGCACACAGCAATGCCGAAAAGCAAATGTTGCTTCCGCCAAAATCAGATGAACTTGACGACATCGTTAATCCTGTTGTAAGGCGTGCGGTGTCACAAACCGTTAAGGTTGTGAATGCAATAATCAGAGAAATGGGAGCTTCGCCTACTTATCTTAATATAGAACTTGCACGAGAACTTTCAAAGAGCAAGAAAGAGAGAGATGAAATTGAGAAAAACTATCTGCTTAACAGAGCCAAAAATGAAAAGATAAAGAAAGAGATTGTTGATAATTTTGGCTTTGAGCCAAAGGGTCAGGATATTGTTAAGCTAAAACTCTATCATGAGCAAGACGGAATTTGCCCTTATTCATTAGACCCTATTAAATATGACAGATTGTTTGAGGTTGGATATGTGGATATCGACCATATAATTCCATACAGTGCTTGCTTTGACGACAGCTATAACAATAAAGTTTTGACATTTTCTTCTGAAAACAGACAAAAGAGAAATCGTGTTCCGCTTGAATATTTGCCTGAAAATAAAAAATCTGATTATTGTGTTTGGGTAAACAGCAATATCCGAAATTACAGAAAAAAGCAGAATTTGCTTAAAGAGCATTTCACCGAAAAGGACAAAGAGGACTTTAAGCAAAGAAATCTTAACGACACAAAATATTTGAGCAGGGTTCTTTATAATTACATAAATGACAATTTGCTTTTTGAGGATTTTGCAAACGGCAAAAAACGACATGTTATTTCTGTTAACGGTGCCGCAACGGCTCATATGCGTAAATGTTGGGGCATTGACAAAATCAGAGAAAACGGTGATTTGCACCATGCTGTGGACGCTGCGGTTATTTCTTGCGTAACTCAAGGAATGGTGAACAAAATATCAAAGTATTCGTTTGACAGAGAAACGATGTTTGATGTTGATTATCGCACAGGAGAGGTCAAGGAGCGTTTCCCGCTTCCGTATCCAAACTTTAGAAAAGAACTCGAAGCAAGAAGCGAAATTGAAGATGAAAAGCGACTTAAAAGCGTGTTGTTGTCATTTTCAAATTACAGCTATGACGATGCCGAAAGTGCAAAACCTGCTTTTGTATCTCGTATGCCTCGTCGAAAGGTTACAGGTCCGGCTCACAAGGGCACAATTCGTTCGGGTAAGGTTGACGGATGTAAAATTTCAAAGGTTGAGTTGACATCACTTAAGCTTAAAAACGGTGCTATCGAGGATTATTATAATCTCAAAAGTGATACTTTGCTTTACAATGCACTTTTGCAAAGGCTTATTGAGTTTGACGGAGATGCAAAACAAGCATTTGCAGAGGAGTTCCACAAGCCAAAAGCAGACGGAACACCGGGTCCGATTGTAAAGAAAGTAAAAATCATTGAGCGTTCATCGTCAAGCGTTAAGGCAAGAAATGAAAACAAACTCGGAATTGCAGATAACGGCTCAATGGTTCGTATAGATGTATTCTATGTCGAAAATGATGGCTATTATTTTGTGCCGATTTATGTTGCCGATACTATAAAGCCGACATTGCCTAATTTGGCTTGCGTTCCCGGTGAAAAGCCGTGGAAAGAAATGGATGATAAAGACTTTGTGTTCTCGTTATATCCGAATGATTTAATTCGCATAACGGCTAAAAAAGATATGAAATTCAGTGTGGCTAATAAAGACAGCACCTTGCCTGAAAATAAATATGACAATGAAGTACTTGCTTATTATGTAAAAGCCGGAATTTCTACTGCAAGTATTACTATTGAAACTCATGACGGCGCATATACTATTCCGAGTTGTGGTGTTAAATCATTGGTTAATATCGAAAAGTTTGCTGTTGACCCGCTTGGAAATGTTAACAAGGTGAACAAAGAAAAACGAATGTATTTTAATTAATTATGGCTTACAGAAATATTTTTATTGCCAACGAAGCAAAATTGAAATTGAAAAATAATCAGTTGATTGTTTTCAACGGCGAGGAACTTTCGTTCCCTATTGAGGATATTCGTTCTATCGTGGTTGATAATCCGTACACTTCGCTTACGGGTAAGCTGATGGCAAAACTTGCTGATGACGGAGTTTGTCTGATTATATGCAACGACAAGCATATTCCGTCTTGTGAGCTTTTACCGATAGGTTCGTATTGTCGAATGAATAAGCGAATTAATCTTCAATTTTCTCAATCGAAGCCACGGCTTAAAAAGATTTGGCAAAAAATTGTGCAGGCAAAAATCAACAATCAAGCAAAATGTCTTGAACTTAATGAGATTGACGAAGCACAAACTCTGTATTCGATTTCAAAAAGTGTTGCATCGGGAGATACAACAAACAGAGAGGGCTATGCTGCAAGATTGTATTTTAAATCGCTTTTTGGTGATGATTTTAAACGAGATGATGAAAACAGCATAAATGCTGCGCTTAATTACGGATATGCGATTTTGCGTTCGTTTATTGCCAAAACAATTGTTGCTTACGGGCTTGAACCGTCACTCGGCATACATCACAAAAGCCAGCTTAATAAATTTAATTTGGCAGATGATGTTATTGAGCCGTATCGACCGATTATTGACAATTTTGTTTATCAAAATTATGTTGAGTGGGGCGAAGAATTTCTCACTCCGCAAAAGGCAGAACTTCAACTTTTGCTAAACTGTGCGACCGAAATTGACGGCAACCGTCACAGCGTGGCAAATGCAATAGAACTTACAGTTCAAAGCATAATTTCTTCGTTTGAAAATGAAGAAATTGCGTTGAAATTACCAAATTTAATTGACATATCATATTTTAATTATGACTAAGTTTATGAGGATGATTGTATTCTTTGACCTGCCGGTTACAGAAAAAGCCGCACAAAAGGCGGCAACTAAATTCAGAAATTTTCTTATTAATGATGGCTATTTAATGGTTCAGTATTCGGTTTATTCACGAGTTTGCAATGGCTATGATGCGGTTAAAACACATGAAAAACGGCTGAAACAACATTTACCGCCAAACGGCTCGGTGCGATTGCTTACGATTACCGAAAAACAGTACGAGTCTATGCAGATTTTGCTTGGCGAATATATCCAATCGGATATTCCCGTTGCATATGAGCAGTTAACTTTGTTGTAAAAAAAGAAAAAGCACAGCAGAAAATTAATTCTGTTGTGCTTTTTTATCTCAAATTTTTCTTGAAACGCCCTAATTTACTGCGCCTTTTGTTCCCATATTATAACATACCAAGAAAAATTAGGGAACTACAATAATGCAGAGGAAACGATAAAAGCTCTTTCAATTATAACATACCAAGAAAAATTAGGGAACTACAATCGCAGCACCCTTTTATTGAAAGGTTGTTTTATTATAACATACCAAGAAAAATTAGGGAACTACAATGCCTCATACGGCTTGGATTTGCGGTTGAATATTATAACATACCAAGAAAAATTAGGGAACTACAATTCAATTGATGTTTTATAAAATTTAGCATATATTATAACATACCAAGAAAAATTAGGGAACTACAATTTCGCCTTTTTCATATCGTTCATATGTTTATTATAACATACCAAGAAAAATTAGGGAACTACAATGAGAGTTTTGGTTTTCTTACCGGATGACCATTATAACATACCAAGAAAAATTAGGGAACTACAATTCTGGTGTAGGATTTACTGCGCCAGTTTCTATTATAACATACCAAGAAAAATTAGGGAACTACAATGATGAAGTTCTTGTTTGTGATGTTCATAAAATTATAACATACCAAGAAAAATTAGGGAACTACAATGTAAATCAATTCTTGCAATGGATTATTTCTATTATAACATACCAAGAAAAATTAGGGAACTACAATTATAAAGATTTAGAACAGTCTGCAGTTTTATTATAACATACCAAGAAAAATTAGGGAACTACAATACGGAACGGCAATAGTAAATCCTATAACTTATTATAACATACCAAGAAAAATTAATAAACTATAATTTTTTGAAATCAATAAAAATTTAGTCAGGCTTTGGTTTTGGTTGAGAATTTGCCGAGGAGTTTTGTGCTCAGCAGCAGGATAATCGGGAAGACGGTGGCTACGAGGATGCCGACTTTTAGGTTATCCTTTGCCATTGACGACACGAAGCCGACAAGGCTTGGACCGGCACTGCAGCCGAGGTCGCCACCGAGGGCGAGCAGTGCAAACATTGCCGTTCCGCCTTTGGTGAGCATTGCCGATGAAATCGAGAATGTTCCCGGCCACATAATTCCCACGCAGAAGCCACAGATTGAGCAACCTATCAGCGACAGAGCCGGTATCGGTGAAAGCGATACAACTAAATACGCTCCGATACACACAATGCACGAAATAGGAATTAATTTCTTTTGCGAAATTTTGTCACCGAACTTGCCGTAAAGTGCTCGTGATGTGCCCATCAGCAGTGCGAACGAAAGCGGTCCTGCAAGGTCGCCGACCGTTTTGGAAATTCCCAACCCCTCTTTCGCAAAAGTTGATACCCATTGCGAAATTGCCTGCTCGCTTGCACCTGAACAAACCATCATTATGAACAGAATTATAAACACCTTTGAAGTGAATAGTTCTTTTATGCTCATACCTTTTTCGCCCGAATCAATCAGGTTTGCTATTGGTACTTTTGCAAAAACAATGCCGTTGATTATTGGCAATATTGCCCAAATCACGGCGACAATTCGCCAATTTTCGATGCCGAAAATATTGAAAAACACGGTGCTTAACAGCACGACTGCCATATGTCCCCAGCAGTAGAACGAGTGCAAAAGGCTCATTGCCTTTTCCTTGTTATCGGTTGGGCACGCTTCAACTATCGGGCTGACCAAAACCTCCAAAATTCCGCCTCCGACTGCGTAAATCATAACCGAAATCAGCAGTCCGACAAACGGACTTGGTAATACAAACGGCAGTACGGCAAGGCTTGCCAGACCGAGTGCCGACAGAAAATGTGCTAAAACCATTGATGTGCGGTAGCCGACTTTGTCGATTGCCTTTGTCGACAGCAAGTCAACTAAAAGCTGAATTGTGAAATTGAAAGAAATCAGCAATGTGATTTGCGACAGCGGAATGTCGAATTCTTTTTGAAAAGTAACAAACAGCAACGGTGCAAAATTGTTGACTATTGCCTGAACTATGTACGCTAAAAAGCAAGCGTTGACAGTTGACTTGAAATTCTGTTTCATATTTTTACCTTTTTTTAAAAAAATAATGTGTGAATTTGTCATACACACATCAATTCTATTATATCATAAAAAAGGAATTTTACAATACTTTTATTAGTTCGCAATACAGGGTATAATGATTATAGGGAGGAAAGATATTTCTCTCACTATTGTTCGAATGGAGGCATAAGTATGATTAACATTACAGCAAGAGGCTTCGATTTGAAGCAGGGCGCAAAAGACGGCATTGAAAAGGAACTCAAGAGAATTGAAAGAATGCTGCCGGATAACGCAACATTTGATGTTACGCTCAGCAAGGAGCGTGGAGAATACGAATGTGATATTACGGTGAAAAATGTCGGCTCTTTCATCAGAGGTGAAGCAAGAGCAGACCGCATTGAGCCGGTTGTTGATATGGCGGTTGATGATTTGAAGCGTAAGCTTCGCAAACTCAAGACATTCTTTGTTGACAAAAAACGCAAAGGCGGAATTGATGAAATCGCAACTGCATTTGATGATTTGGATGAAGATGTTACAATGGACGATTTTGACCAAGTTTATTACGATTCGGTCGATGTAAACAGAGTTAAGCACATCACACCAAACACAATGACGGACGATGAAGCAATCGTTCAGATGGAAATGCTCGGACACACATTCTTTGTGTATATCGGCATTGACGGCGAAACAAAGATAGTTTACAAGCGTAAAAACGGTTACGGCGTTCTCGTTTGTGACTGATTCATAATGATTAATTTAAAAAAACGATGCGGTCGAGAGACTGCATCATTTTTTTGTTTGCGTGTTTATTTTGAAATGATGAGTTTGAGGACTTCCTGTGCGGCGGAGCAGGCAGGGCAATCGCAGAATTTTTCGCCTTTTGCCTGAAGTTCTTTTGCGTGTGCAAGGAATTCCTTTGCGGTTTCTTCGTCGAATTTTTCCGAAGCCGTAAACTCAACCATTGCGTCAACAGGGAGGATGTCTGCCTTGATTTCGTCAACAAGTTCTCTGAACTTTTTGTCCTCTCTTGTTGTGCCGACAGCAACGAGGTATTCGTCAGCCTTTGTTTTGAGTTCCTGACAGCAGTATGGTGCAGAAATCATCTCTCTTATTTTGTCGATAATTTGATATTTAAGTTCGTGTGTCATAACGATTACTCCTTTTATGCTTTATATAATAATTGTAACATTACATTTATCGGTTGTAAAGGTTGAAAATCATTTTTTACTTTGGTATAATAAAATATAAATTATATGAAAAAAGGGGATTGCTGTGAGAAAATTAAAGAAAATAACGGCGCTTGTGCTCAGTGGTGCTATTGCCGTGAGCCTTGCGGGTTGCGGTGCAACGCAGGCACAAAACAGTGCTGTTCAGGAAATATTTACAGATGACACAAAAATTTCTTACAGTCTTGACTATAAAGAACTGAAAGATAAATCTAAAAATAAACCGAACGCTTGGCGTGAGGGTATGGTTTCGGGCAACGGCTTGCAGGGATTTGTTGAAAGCGGTTCGCCGTATAGCGACACATTTATTTTTCAGAATATGCACTTTATTATGCCTAATAAAAATCCACGCACCTGTCCTGACACGGCAAGCGAACTTGAAACGGTCAGACAGAATATTGTTAACGGCGAGGACATAACCGATGACGCCGAATACCTGGATGTGTACAGTTTTCATCCGGGCGGTCAGCTTCGAATTTCTATGGACGGAAAAGGTGCAAGAGATTACATCCGTTACACAGATTTTGAATCTTCGCAGGTTGGCGTGAGATTTACGGATGAAAACGGCACTTGGGACAGGACATCATTCACTTCAATGGCTGACGGTGCGGTTATAACAAAGTTGTCGCAATCATCGGAGGCTTCACAGCTTAATGTTACATTGACGCTTGATGACCTTTCGACAATGGCGAATTTTGGTGACGGCAACGAAGTGGATATGCAATACAAAAAGGTTGTTGACATCAATGCAAACACAATTTCGCTTGTTGCACATTATCCAAATTACGAAAACAGCGAGCTGAAAAACGGCGGATATGCCACAACTACATATGTTGTGACCGACGGCACAAAGGAAAAAATCGAGCTTGAAAAGAAGAACAAGGAAGATATTTTCCGTGGTCAAAACAGCGGTATCAAAATCAGCGATGCACAGAATATTTATCTCATCACAATCAGCGACAGAACCTATGATATGGGTACTCTTGATGAATTTGAGGACAAGGACAGCTACGAACTTGTTGACGATTTGACGGCGCAGACAAAGGCCATCGAGGAAAAATACAGCACCAAGAAAGATTTTGATTACAACAAGGCTTTGAAAAATCATCTTGATATTTATCAGCCACAGTTTGATGCTGTTACTCTTGAACTTGAGGACAGCGACAAATCGAATGACGAACTTTTGAAAGAGCAAAAGGGTGAGAAAGAACTTTCTACCGCACTTGCACAGCGTTCATATTATGCAGGCAGATACGCATATCTCTGCTGTTCTGGATATTCCACCAGCAGACTTTACGGAATGTGGACAGGCGAGTTCAACACAGGTTGGGGAAGCAAGTACACGATGGACGCAAATGTAAATTTGCAGACTTCTTCTATGAACACGGGCAACCTTTCGTCATCTCCGATTGGATATACATATTTCATCCTCCGTCAGCTTCCTGATTGGGAGGAAAACGCAAAGGCAACTCACGGCTTTACAGACGCTATTCAAGCACCGGTAAACACCGACGGCGACAAGGCGGTTATCACAGAAACTTGCTATCCTTATCCGTTTAGATATTGGAATGCAGGCACTTCTTGGATGCTTGAGCCTTTGTACGAAACCTTGCAAACTTACGGAAATATTCAAATTCCGCTTTCTGACGAGTTCGATTTGAACAAGTTGAAGTCCGTGCTTTCGATTGATAAGGACGATATTGCAAGATACAAAGAGCAAGGCTATATGATGCTTGAAGAAGATATTTTGTTGCCTCTTCTTACAAAGTCGGCAAATTATTGGGCACAGCTTTTGACTCCTGAATATTACACCGACAAGGACGGCAAAATTCATTACGAAAAAGGCAAAACAAAGCTGAATGACGGCGAAACATATTGCATAGTTCCGTCATATTCTCCTGAAAACAATCCGTCAAATTACGACAGCCCGTCAGACGCAAACTGTGCTATTGACATTTCGGCTTGCAGAAGTAATCTTGAAATGCTAAAGGCTGTTATGGATGATGTTGCACCCGAGGAGAGCTTCAAAAAATGGCAAAACCTTATGGACAAGTTGCCACCGTATCTTTATGATGAAACAGGTGCTCTCAAAGAATGGGCAACCACAAGTTTTGAAGAAAACAACGAACACAGACATTTGAGCCATCTTTATTGTGCATGGCCTCTGTTTGAAACACAGCATAATGAGGAACTCACAAAGGCTTGTGAGCAGGCTATCGCAAACAGAGAGAGTGAAAACGAGGCTTCGCATGCACTTGTTCACCGTTCACTAATTGCGGCAAGGCTCAAGGACAGCGAGGCACTTACCGATGCACTCTTGAAACTTCAAAATCATAAGATAAGATATGCTTCGCTTATGACAAATCACGATTACGACCGTGGAAGCTGTTATTGCACAGACTTTGCTATCGGTTATCTCGGAATAATCAACGAGGCGCTTGTTTATTCAAACGAGGGCGAGATTGAGCTCCTCCCTGCACTTCCGACAGGGTTTGGAAAGGGCACAATTAAGGGCATCAGAGCAAGAACAAGGGCAACCGTTGACAGCCTTTCTTGGGATTCCGACTCGAATATTGTTGAAGCAAAAATCACTTCTGATATTGACCAAAAAATTAAGGTTAGATACGGAGATACAGAAAAAACACTCGACCTAAAAGCCGGAGTGTCACAAACAGTTAATTTTTAAAATTATATATGGAGGATATGTTATGAATATTGTTTGTTTGGATATGGAGGGCGTGCTTGTCCCTGAAATTTGGGTTGCATTTGCAGAGGAAACAGGTATTCCGGAGCTTAAACTCACAACCCGTGACGAGCCTGATTATGACAAGCTGATGAATTACAGAATCAAAATTCTCAAGGAGCACGGCTTGGGACTTAAAGAAATTCAAGATGTTATCGCAAAAATCGACCTTATGCCGGGTGCAAAGGAGTTTTTGGACGAACTCAGAAGTATTACACAGGTTATCATTTTGTCAGACACATTTGAGCAGTTCGCAACACCGCTTATGAAAAAACTTGATTGGCCGACAATTTTCTGCAACACTCTTGAGGTTGCCGAAAACGGCGAAATCACAGGTTTCAGAATGCGTTGTCCACAGTCAAAACTCACAACGGTCAAGGCGCTTCAGTCAATCGGATACGATACTATCGCAAGTGGCGACAGCTTCAACGACCTTGGTATGATTCAGGCAAGCAAGGCAGGATTTTTGTTCAAGTCAACCGACGCAATCAAGAACGATTATCCCGACATTCCTGCTTACGAGGAATACAGCGAACTTCTTGACGCAATCAAAAAAGCATTATAAGATAAAGAATGGTGTATCGAAAAAGATACACCATTTTAAATTTGTATATCAGCAACTCAATTTATATAATGTGAAAAAATTTGGAAGATATTATGATTAAAATGACTGTTTGTTAGTTATAAAATCCATTAAATTAACATGATTTATACCGTTTCGATGTTGTAACAAATAGTCTGTTGTAATCACATATTTTGGATAATTGTCTTTGATTTTTTCAAGAGGCTTGTATTCTCTGTCTTCGGTGTCTTTGCTTTCATTAATAGTGTAAGATACCTGCACATAAGCGTAATTTAGATTGTTGTCTCTTAAAATAAAATCACATTCCAATTTTCCGATTTTTCCTATACTTACTTCGTAATTTCTGCTTCTTGCATAGATGTAAACAATGTTTTCAAGAGCGGGACCGTAGTTAATTCTGTTGTCGGTATTGGTTGCAAAATAAAATGAAGTGTCTGCCAAATAGTATTTTTTCTCACCCGTAAGTGATTTTTTTGATTTCATATCAAATCGTTTGCATTCGTATAGGATTTTAGCATCAGTAAGTGCCTTAATATACCTGTCAAGAGTGGTACGCTTTATTTTTATGCCGTCTTTCTCAAGAGCGTTTTGTAAGCTTGTGATACTCATTGTTGCACCGTAGTTGTTGATTATAAAATCTCGTACTTTGATAAATGCTTCTCGATTTTTAATTTTAATTCGAGTTTTTATGTCTTTGTCGAAAATCTCACTTATAACAGATTTGACATAAGTTCTTTTGTCCGCAAGATTGTCATATTGAATTGCCAAAGGAAAACCGCCTTCAAGCAAATAGTTGCTTAGTTCTATTGTTAAGTTGGTATTAATCGGTTTGCCATAAAACTTTTTTATGTCAATATATTCTTCAAAGCTAAGTGGAAACATCTCGAATTCAATATATCTGCCTGTTAATTTGGTGGCAAGCTCACCGCTGAGCAAATATGAATTAGAGCCTGTAATGAAAATTGAAAATTCTCCGTCACCACGATATGCGTTTATTACTTCTTCAAAATTCTTAACATTTTGTATTTCGTCAACAAATATATATTTCAAACCGTCAGCTTTAGATTTTGATTTCAATAATTCATCAAGTTGATCATCGGTTTTAACTTTTCTATATTCACGGCTGTCTAAATCTAAAAAGATAATATTTTCATCTTTTACGCCTTTAGCGGTTAGCTCTTCTATAATGGTTTTCATAAGAGAGGATTTTCCGCATCTTCTTACACCGGTTATAACTTTTATGATTTCCGCATCATCATAAAAAGCTCTGATTTTGTTCAAATAGTTTTCACGCTTGAAAAGTGTCATATTAATCACCTCAACATAATTATATGCAATAAAACACAAAAAATCAAGTTAAGGGGATAAAAAATGCAAAAATGATAAAAAATATCCCCTTAACTCGGTTAAAAATCGTTTTGATTGTAGTTTTGTTGAAATCAGAATAGCTTTTTATTGAATAGAATAAAATTTTTATAATTATACTCTTGAAAATCTCATTTAGTGTGTTATAATAACAACCGTTAATCTATATAAGCGATTTAGCCGATGGTGGTTAAATATGGGGGTTAACATTGCGGTACTTGGCACAAACCCGCAATATTAGTGGTATTTTCGCTGTACTACTCGTAAAAACAAAACTAAGGAGATAATTTAATGAGTATCAAAAAGAAAAATGCTTTTATCGCACAAACTGCAATAATTGCGGCTATGTACGCTGCGCTGACTTATGCGCAAACAATTATTTTGCCCGGCTCAACAACAATGGCTGTGCAGTTCAGAGTGTCGGAGGCGCTCAATGTTTTGGCGTTGTTCACTCCTGCGGCAATTCCGGGGCTTACGCTCGGTTGTGTTGTTTCGAACCTTGCAAGCATTGGACAGGGCTTGCCACTCGATATGATTTTCGGCTCGCTTGCAACCCTCGGTTCGGTTACTTGCATGTATTTTTTGAGAGAGGTCAAGGTCGGCAAATATCCGCTTCTTGCAATGCTTATGCCTGTAATTTGGAATGGCGTAATTATCGGCTGGGAGATTGAGCATTTCTTCATTGACGGCGACTTTCAGTTTGTTGGATTTTTGACACAGGGCGGATGCGTTGCCCTTGGTGAACTTGGAGTTATGGCGGTTCTCGGCACAGCACTCTATTTTGTGATTATCAAAAACAATCTTCACAAAAAGATTATTAAAAAACCTGAATAAAAAATAATGCGTATGCTTGGAGCGAACAGGCATACGCATTTTTTGTCAGTTTTTTTCTTGTTTTGCGCCGAAAATGTCGGCAACCTCGGTGATTGAGATATAAGCATTTGGGTCGACAGAATGAACAATTTCCCTCATTTTACCAATTTGAAATCGGTTAAGCACAAAGTAAATCACGGTTTTGTCGCTGTCGGAATAATAGCCTTTGGCATCAAAAAATGTTATTCCGTTTTCGAACTGTTTTGAAAGTTTTTCGCAAATTTCTTCGTGCTTTTCTGTGATAATCATTGCTGATTTTGAACGGTCAAAGCCCTCGACAATGTAGTCGATAACTTTAAGCGCAACGATGTAGGTTACTATCGAATACAGTGGCAAAATCCAGCTGTGATAGATTACACCGCAAACGATGTAAAGAACTACATTGTATATCATCACGAAAGTTCCGACCGTGAGCGACAGTCTCTTTGCAAAGATGACCGCAAAAACTTCGATGCCGTCCATAGCTCCGCCGTAGCGGATTGCAATACCGCTTCCTGCACCCGAAATAAGCCCGCCAAACACCGCACAAAGGAACAAATCATCCTTTGCAAACGGCGATAAAAACGAAACATCAATCGGCAAAATATCGGTTATCAGCCACGCTGACAGCGAATAAATCGCAACCACATACACGGCGTAAACCGTGAACAGCCAGCCTTGTTTTTTTGTGCCGAACAAAAATATCGGAATGTTCAGCACGGCAAGGAACAGCGACAGCGACATCCATTCCGGCGTCAGCTGACCGAGGAGCATTGATGTGCCCGATATTCCGCTGTCGTATAATTTTACGGGTGCCAAAAACATCGTGACGCCTATTGCGTTGATTATTCCGGCAACGGTGAGCATAAGAATATTTTTGATTTTGATTTGCTTTAAGTATTTCATCAGTCGTCACTTATGAGTCGTGGTGATGGTGGTGATTGCAGTTAGCTTGGCTGTTCTGCTTCATTTCTCCGTGTAAAAATTTGATAACGGCAGAGTCGCAGTTGCCTGTATTGCCTGCATAAATTGTGATTCCTGCGGCCTCGAGCGAGTCAACAGCACCTTGTCCCAAACCTCCGCAAATGAGAGTGTCTACACCGATTTCCTTGATGTAGCCTGCGATTCCGTGGTGGCTGTGCTTGCCCATACTTTCAAGGTGAACCTTTTGGATTTCGCCGTCGTTGCTTGTTTCGTATACCTTCATATACTGTGTTTTGCCGAAATGCTGATTTATCATTCCGTTGTCATATGTTACTGCTATAATCATAATTTTCCCTCGCTTAGATTATTTATTTGATTATACATTATTTTGCAACTTTTAACAAGGTGAGTAATTGTAAAAAAATTATATACGCTGTTTCATTTGTTAATTGTTTTGGTTATAATAGTTTTGTACAGAAAGGAAATTTGATTATGAGCATTGAAGAAGTAAACAAATCATTGGAAAAACTGAGAACCCTGCCTAAGGTTGATTATTCAAAAAAAGACGAGCTTGCACAAAAATTGATTAATACCGTTGGTCATCCGCTTTATACTCTTAGCAAAGAAAACGAGGCACTTAAAAGTCTTATTGAAAAAGCACACAAGGCACTTGACAACGGTTGGGAACTTGACGAGGTGTTTAATGACATTCGTGATGTGTCAATCCATTATGCCGAAAAGGGAGATTTGCTCTATCCGCTTTTAAAGGTGAAGTATGAAATTTCCGGTCCGAGCGATGTTATGTGGACCACGGATGATGAAATCAGGGACGATATTAATGCTCTTGCAAAAGATGTTGAGCGTGGGGAAGAATGGAAAGAAAAATTCAAAATGCTTCTCGGCAGACTCACCCAAATGATAAGGCAGGAGGAAAAGGTGCTGTTCCCCGTATCTGCGGTTAATTTTACCGACGAGGAGTGGCACGGCATTTACCGTGACCGATTTTTTTATGACTCGGCGTTCGGAATAAAGGAAGAAACTTGGGATGAGGTAAAGGATTTGCCGAAGAGTGCGGTAGGCTTTACCGATAAAATCAATATGCCGACGGGCAGTCTTTCGCTTGAACAACTTGAAGCACTTATGGACACAATTCCGATGGAGATAACCTTTGTTGATGTTGATGACACAAATGCTTATTACAATGATAACGGTGAAAAATTCTTTAAGCGTCCGCAAATGTCACTCGGACGCAAGGTTTATTCGTGTCATCCGCCCAAGGTTGAAGCAATGGTTAGGGCCATTATTGCCGATTTTAAATCGGGTAAACGCAATGAAGTTCAGGTTTGGAGTGAGAAAAAGAGTATGCCTATGTGCATAACTTATCGTGCGGTGCGTGATAAAAACGGTAATTATCTCGGTACTGCGGAGTTTGTGCAAAATATGACCTTTGCAAAAAATTATTTTACAAAAGGAGAATGAAAATGAGTTTGTTTTTGGGCCCCGTCCATTTTTGGCTTTATGATAAAATAAAAAATCAGGAAGCGTTAACCTCGTTGATTGCCGAGCATTTCGACAAAGGCGCCGAATATACAAAGCAATTGCTGCCGCTTGAAGAAGTTATAGATGAGGGCAACATTCACGGTTGGCTGCAATCGCAAATTACGGATGCCGAAACAAGATATGCAAGTCTTGTTTCTGTGATTATGAACGAAAATGAAAATGCCCTTGATGAAATAAAAAAAGTCGCCTATGATTTCGGCAGGCAAAACAGCCTGAACGAAAACACAGACGCAGAAAACGCATATCAAGCGTTTAATGATTTTTTTGTAAACGGTATGCCGTGCGACAGAGTGAATATGATTGTATGCAGCGATGTTAATTCGCTCAAATTTAAGGAAACAGCCGATGTTCACTCACAGTATTGGAACGGTGACAGCTCCGTTTATTATCAAATCAGAAACGAAATTATGCGTGGAATGCTGGACGGCACAAGCATTAAATTGAAAGTTGACACAGACAGCTATGTGTTGATTAAAGAATGAATATATATTTTAATCATTTAAAAATGCTTTTATTTCATCGGCACGGTCAAGACCTTGCTTGTAGCCGAGTTGATAAATTGCCTCGAGTTTTGAAAGATCTCGTTCAAGCGATGTGGCTTGAAGCGGTGTGTTCGGTTGAATAACAATCGCCGTGCCGTTTTCTTCACATTGCTTGACGAATTCAAGTTGAGTGTTGTACATAATATGGCGGTTCACAGCCGCTTCGCCGATTTTCGGATATTTTTTGAATATTTTTTGCACCTTTGGATTCATCGGCTCTTTGACATAGCTTTTGTGTTGTGTGAGGATAACGACAGCTTTTTTGCAACCGTCGTCAAATGCACGCTCAAGCGGAATAGAGTCAACAAGACCGCCGTCAAAAAATGTTGTTCCGCCGATTTCAACCCCGTTTGTAACGCCTGGAAGCGAACAACTTGCTTTCAGCTCGTCACAGCCGTTTCGCATACTTTTTGGATAAAAATACTCCGGCTTGCCTGTTAAGCCGTTTGTTGCAACAGCACAAAGAACGGTGTTGCTTTTGTCAAACTCATCTTGATTAAGCGGAGAAATATCGTATGCAAGTTCGCCGAAAATCCAGTCGGTGTTTAAAAACGAATGACCCTTTAATATGTTGCCGAACCCCATATAATTTTTGTTGTTTGAGTAATTTATAATTATATCATGCTGACGGCGGTAGTTTTTTGCAATGAAGGAAGTTGCGTTGCAACTGCCTGCCGACACTCCGATTACATACGGGAACTCAATTTTTTTTTCAATAAAAGCGTCAAGTACGCCGCTCGTGTAAATCGAACGGTTGCCGCCACCTTCAAGAACCAAACCTACATTGTACATAGCCTGCCACCTTTTAGTAAAAAATAAGAGCAACAATTCTATATCGTTGCTCTCTGATTATTATAATATTGCTTATTCAGCGTCAGCCTTTTTCTTTGCAGTTTTCTTTTTTGGAGCGTTCTTTTTCTTTGGTTCAGCCTTTGGAGCTTCTTCTTCAG
>OIYY01000431.1_pt1 | contig 29713 bp, 22 predicted proteins | sample 1588341 | NCBI WGS metagenome assembly OIYY01 (sample SAMN03283287) | human gut metagenome | biome: human-associated habitat; material: feces | host: Homo sapiens | place: Peru | collected 2012 | reverse complement strand
TCTCCAGTTCCTTCGACTTTCCAGCGGTAGCGATAATGAATGCACCTCCAAACAATAATCCATAGTGTTGCAATATTTGGCATAGAAAACGCGGCCGCCCATGTTTCAGGACAGCCGCGCAAATTCACTCAAAAGCGCAGTTCGCACAAAACGAACCGGTTTTCGTATAGCCCGGAGGATGTTGCCCCTCACAAGGCGAGCGCGGCCAGGCCGTAGCTGCTTTCTTTACCGGAACAGTTTACCACACCCGGCAGAGCCTGTCAAGCATTTTTATGCGATTTTGCAGAAAATTATCCCTTCACCTCGATCAGCTTTCCCAGTTCCAGCGAATAGATGCCCTTATAGGTCACCTTCTTCGGCGCAAAGCGCTTGTCGATGGCGAGGGCGTACAGGTTGAGCTGGGCGCGGTAGGCGGCGAGGAAGTCGGCCTCGGTCTTGCGGCGGTCGGTCTTATAATCCAGCAGTTCGAGATGATCCGGGAAGATGAGCACGATGTCCGCAATGCCCTGCACGAGGACGCTGGCTTTCGCCGCTTCGCCCTCCGGGGCCGCGCTGCCCTGTGCAGCCAGCACCGCCGAGGCGGGCAGGGCCGTGATGAAGGCCAGCTCCCGCAGCACGGCATCTGCCGCACAGATGCGGGCAAAGGCATCGCTCTCGGCAAAGCGGCGGATGCGGCGGACGTCCAGCTTTTCCGCGATCTCCGGCGGGGTCAGCTGCACGGCCATCTGACGGTCCCGTTCGGCGCAGATGGCCTCATCGAGGGTGCCGGATGCCTTTGCAGCGGCAAGGGCAGCAAAGTCGGCGTGTTCGAGGAAGGCATGCAGCGCCGTGCCCATCTCCGCGGCCGTCAGGCCGTCTTTGGAGAGGAAGCCGGGGCGCTCCAGCGCCGTCTGCTCCCGCTTGTGCACGATGCTCGTGACGCTGACCTTGGCGGGCACTGCCGCCAGCGAAGCCGCCGGGTACTGCCAGGCAAAGCCCTGCCGCAGCTGTTCCGTCAACACCGGGTCTGCGGCGGGGGCTTCCGGGGCCGGGGCTTCTTCCGCTGCGGGCTGGATCTCTTCCGGAGCCTCTTCAAAGGAAAAGTCGATGGTGCTGCGGATGTCCGCAAACGGCAGTTCGAGGTTCTCGGCCAGGCGGCGCAGCGGCCCGCCGTTGGGGTGGACGAGCAGGGCCGTGCGCAGCCAGTCGGCGAAGCTGTTGGCCTGCCGGTTCAGCGTCTCCCCTGCGCCCGCCGCGAGGAAGGCCGCCGCCTTCGCCAGCGGGTTGGTCGTTTTGGTCATGCCCAGCGGGATGGTCAGGATCAATTTGTCCTGTGCGCGGGTGAGCGCCACATACAACAGACGCATCTGCTCGCTGCGCAGTTCGGCGGCATGGACATTGGCCAGCGCCGCGTAGGCCGCCGTTTTATAGGAACCTTCGCCGTCTTCGGGGCGCAGACGCAGCCCGGCCCCGTACACTCGATGGAGCAGCACCGGCTGGCGGGTATCGGCGGCATTGAACCGCCGGGCCGTATCCGCCACAAAGACCACCGGGAACTGCAGGCCCTTGGAACGGTGGATGGTCATGATGGTCACACAGCCGGGGCGGGAGCCGCCGGGCACGGTCTCCTGCCCGGTGGAGCCTGCCTGCGCGGCGGCGTCGATGGCACGAATGAGGCCGGAGATGCCGTTTGCCCCGGCCCCGGCGCAGAAGGACGCGAACCGCCGGGCATCTTCCCGGCGCTTGGTGCCGTTCTCCATCACGCCCAGCGCGGCCAGATAGCCCGTGGACGCAAAGATCTCTTCGAGCAGCTGTTCCACCGGCACGCTCCGGGCCATCCGGCGCAGCTCGGTCAGCCGGGCATAGAACGCCCGGACCTTCTGTTCAAAGGGGCTTTCTTCGGCGCTGTTCACGGTCAACAGCAGTGCCCCGTACAGGCTCATCCGCTGGCGGTGCTGCGGTGCAGGCGTCTCCCCTGCCGCCTCCTGTGCGGCACGGCGGGCCACGTCCTGCTGTTTCTGCAATTCCTCCGCGCGGGCACGGAGGCGGACCAGGTCGTCGTCCGTGAAGCCGAACAGCGGGCCCAGCATGGCGGCGGCAAGATAGATATCCTGCGCCGGGTTGTCAATAACCTTCAGCAGCGCGATCAGGGGCCGGATGTGGGGCGCATCCAACAGATTTTCGCGGGCGTCCGCATAAACCGGGATGCCGTGGGCGGTCAGAGCTTCCACATAGGCCGGGAAGTCGCCGCGCGCCGCCAGCAGGATGCAGCAATCCTCGTACTGCACCGGGCGGGTGGAGCCGCCGTCCCGCACCTGCTCCCCGGAGGCCATCAGGGCTTCGATCTTCCGGGCGATGCACTCTGCGTCCGTCTCGGCGGTGTCGTCGGGCAGGAAGCAGGCCTCCACACTGCCTGCATATTCGCCCGGTGCGCCGCAGACCAGCCGCTGGCCGTCGCCGTAGGCCGTATCGCCCAGAGCGGGGGTCATGAGCTGCTCAAACAGGAAGTTGATGCCCCGCACCACTTCCGGCGCACTGCGGAAGTTCGCATCCAGCGCCAGCAGCGCGTTCTGGCCGGGCGTCCCTTCCGCCGGGCGGGGGCGGGCCGCGCCGCCGGGCAGGAGCGGCCAGGCATCCAGCTTTTCCCGGAAGATGCTGGGGTCTGCCTGCCGGAAGCGGTAGATGCTCTGTTTCAAATCGCCCACAAGGAAGAGGTCGTCCCCGGCGGGCGAAGCCAGACAGCGGTAGAGCGCGTCCTGTAAGGCGTTGGTGTCCTGATACTCGTCCACCATGACGGCCGCATAGTTCTGCCGGATGGTCTCGCAGAGCGGGGTGGGGGTGCCGTCCGGGCTGCGGAGGAGCCGGAGCGCCTGATGCTCGAAGTCACTGAACTCCAGCAGCTTCCGCTCCTGCTTTTTGGCCGCAAAGCGGGCATCGAACGCCCGCACGGCGGCAAACAGGGCGCGCAGGCGGGGCAGGGCGGCGGCGCGGTCGGCTTCGGCCTCGTCTTCACTGCAAGAGATCAGTTCCAGGATCTGCCCGAACAGCGCAGCCGCTTCGTCGGCGCGGGTCTTGACGGCGGCTTTGTGCTCTCCGGTCAGCCGCTTCTTCATTCCCTTCAGGCCGGGCATCGGCTCCATGCCGAGCACATAGGGGGTGAGCCGGTCGTAGAGTGGGGTCCACTCCCCTGCTTCGGCCAGCCGTTCCACCTCGCCCAGCAGCGCAGCGGCCGCTTCGAGCCGTTCCAGCGGTTCGGCGAATTTATCGTTGACGCCTGCCACAGCCTTGGCGCGGGCGGCATCGGTCTTTCCTTTCTTCTCGGCCTCGATGCGGGCCAGGACGAGGTCTTCTTTGCAGTCGTTCCAGGCTGCGCAGAACAGCTCCCGCCCGGCTCTGGCAGTGCGGGCCGCCTCGGCCAGCAGCAGGTCGTGCCAGCAGGTCGCATCGAATCCATGTCCAGCCTGCCACGGTTCCAGAAATTCATCCAGCTTGCGGTCGTAGTCGGGCAGGGCACGGAGAAAATCGTAGACGTGCAGGATGGTATCCCCGGCGGCTTTGTCGCTGCGGCCCTTGCCGTAGAGGTCTGCAAAGGCGCAGAAATCCGGGTCGGCATAGGCCTGTTCCAGCGTTTCGGCCAGCGCCGCCGCGCGCAGGGCCGCCACACTGCCGAGGTCGGCGGGGGAAAAGTCCGGCGGGATATCGAGCGCCTGGAAGTGCTTGCGCAGAAGGTCCAGGCAGAACGCATCAATGGTGCAGATGGGGGCGCGCTGCAGCAGCATCCGCTGGCGGCGCAGGGCCGTGTTGCCGGGTTCGGCCTGACTGCGGCGGAGCAGTGCCTGCCCGATGCGGGCCCGCAGCTCGGCTGCGGCCGCGTTTGTAAAGGTGACGATGAGCAGTTTGTCGGCGTCGATGGGGCATTCCGGGTCGGTGATGAGCCGGACGGCGCGTTCGGTCAGCACCGCCGTCTTGCCGCTGCCCGCAGCCGCACTGACCAGCAGCGCACCGCCCCGGTCGTCGATGGCGGCCTGCTGGGCGGCTGTCCATTTGGTTTCACTCACGGCTGCTCCTCCTTTCCTTCTTCCGGCGGGATCTCAGGGGCTTCAAAGGGCTTGGCCGGGGCATCCAGTGCCCGCTCGCCGATGCCGTTCTCGTGGCAGCAGATGAAGCTGTAATCGCACCACAGGCAGGGGCTCCGGCCCGTGACCAGCGGTTCGGCGGCGATCTGCCCGCCATAGAGCTGCTCGCCCATCCGGGTCACGAGGTCGTCCAGGTGCAGCCGGATGCGGTCAAGCTTGGCGCTGTCGGCACGTTTGTCCTTCTGGTAGGGGCTGGGCACACCGCGCAGATACGAGAAGGGCAGATACCGCCCCGTCTCGTCGGCGTCCATGGCGCGGAACAGCTTCTGCTCGTCCCGCACCAGGCCGTCCAGCTTGTATTCCACGCTGCGGGCTGCGTTGGCGCGGGTGGTGTTCTCCGGGGCCGGGTCGGCCAGCAGATACAGAACGCCCGCCGGTTCCGCCCCGGTAAAGCGGCCGCTGCCGTCCCGCGTCAGGCTGAACAGATACAGCAGCATCTGGCAGTCGAGGCCGCAGTAGACCTCCTTCAGGTCCAGTTTTTTGCTGCCGGTCTTGTAGTCCACGACCCGCACCCAGCGGGTGCCATCCTCCTCGACCCACTCGTCGGCGCGGTCCACCGTGCCCACCAGCTGGACAGTCCGCCCATCCGAGAGGTGATAGGTCTGGGCGCGGACGCCGTCCCCGCCGCTGCCGATCTTCAGCTCACAGGCCACAGGCCGGAAGCTGGACTGGCGCTGTTCATCCCGCAGGTAGCACAGCAGGCTCGCCATGCTCTTTTTCAGGCGGGAGAGCAGGTAGGCAAAACGGGCTGTGTCTTCGGGCAGATAGCGGCGGGCGTATTCGTCCACCAGCAGCCCCGCCAGCTCCGCCATGGCGTCGTCGTCCAGCTCGATGAAGGGAGCCAGCATGGCGGCACAGGGGTTGTCCGGTGCAGGGTCCGGGTCCAGTGCCATCTGCAGCACCCAGTGCATCAGGCTGCCGCTCTGGTCAGCCGAAAGCTCGGCCCGGCGGCGGGGGCGCAGGCCCAGCACGTACTGCAAAAAGTAGCCGTACCGGCAGGTATAATATTTTTCCAGCTGGCTCGGCGAGATGCGCAGCCGTCGGCCCAGCAGTTCTTCCAGTGCATCCAGGTCGCTGACCTGCCGGGGCGAAGCGTCCGCCATCCGGCGCAGCAGCTTCAGGCCCTCCGGCTCCTCGCCGCCGGAGGTGCGCAGGGCCTCGGTCAGGCTGGCGCGTTCCGTTCCGGTCAGGGGCCAGCCGCCGCCCAGGCAGTCGAGGCCATCGGCGGGGGTCGTGGCCAGGTCGGGCAAAGCCAGCTCCGGCGGGGCCGGTTCCAGCGCCTCCACGATCGGCTCCAACGCCGCGCAGAGGGTCTGCCCCTGCCCCTTGGGCCAGCTCAGCCACAGCCCTCTGGCCGGGGCGGTGAGCGCCTTATAGAAGCAGACCTGCTCGCGGACCACCCGGTTCTCAAAGCAGTCGGGCAGGTCGATCTCCTGCGCCATCAGGGCGTCGCGGTCGGCGTGGGTCAGCAGGCCCGTCTCGCCGGGGGCTGTGGGGAACTCGCCCTCGGCAAGGCCCAGCACGAAGACATAGTCCGGCTCGTCCAGCCGCATCTTGCCCGCGCTGGCCAGCACCACGGCGTCCAGCGTCTGCGGGATATGCCCCAGGTCGGACGAGCGCAGCAGCAGCCCGAACAGGTCTTCGTATTCGGCCACCGTCACGGTCTGCTCGCCCAGCAGGCGGGCCATCTCGTCCAGCAGCTCCATGACCACGTTCCACTCGCGGGCGGCCTCTTCTGCCGCCGGGATGCCCCGTGCCGCGCGGATGGCTTCCACCTGCGCCGCCTGCTGCTCCTCTGCGCCCAGCTCTCTGAGGCAGAAGTAGAGCGCGCGGCTGATGGCCTCGGCGTTGGCGTTCCGCACCTTGCCGCGCAGGGCATCGGCGGCGTTCACCAGCAGGGCGCGGGCCTTTTCGGCATCGGACAGGTTCCGGGCGTCCTCTTCGGTCAGCTCCCGATCGCCGAAGCCTTTGGGGTCGTTCCGGAACGCTGCCCGCCACGCCGCCGCGTTGGGCGACCAGGTATAGGCGTAGTTTTCGAGGGCGCAGACCTCTTCTTCGGTCAGGGCGCACAGGCCCGTTTTGGCCAGCGTGGTCAGATTCTCGGTCAGGTCGGCCCCGCGGGCCAGCGCCAGCAGTGCCCGGACCGCCGTGGCCGGGGCGCTGAACTCCGGGGTGGTCGGCTCATCGCAGTAGAGCGGGATGCCCGCCATCCGGAACTCATACCGCACGGCGGCGCGGTACTTGCCGATGTCGCGGCAGACCACCGCGATCCTGCCGCACCGCACCCCCTGCCGCATCAGGCGGCGGATGGCACCGGCGGCGGCGCGGGCCTCCTCTTCCCGGCTGGGCGCAGCAAACAGCCGCACCTCGTCCGCCGGCGCTTCCAGCGGTGCACAGGTGCCGGTCTCCAGCAGCGCAGTCACGGCCGCAAGGCCGGGGGCCTCGGTGTGCCGCAGGTCCCGCCGGAGCATCTGGGGCGCAGCCACCTCGGCCCCATTTTTGCGGGCCAGCTGGCGCAGCTGCACAGCCACCTGCTTGGCCCCCGAAAACAGGCTCACATCGCCGGGCACGAGCGGTGCCCCATCGTCGCACAGGGCCACCGTCACCCTGGGCAGAGCGGCCAGCAGCGCCCCCAGCAGCCGCTTTTTGGGCGCGTTGAAGGTATCGAACTCGTCGATGAAGACCTCCCGCTCCTTCAAAAATCCCGGCACTGCGCCGCAGGCCAGCGCCTCTTCGAGCCGCGCTCCGGCCAGCTCCAGCCGGTCGGCGGGGTCCATGCCGCTGCGGGCGAGCAGGGTCTCGTAACCCTGAAAGATCAGGGCCAGTTCCCCCAGTTTGCCGCTCTCGGCCCCGCAGCCTTTGGCAAGGTCGGCCAGCTGCCGGCCGGACAGGCCCGCGCTCTTGAGCTCGTCGATGGTCTCGGCGGCCATCTGGCAGAACGCCGCGCTCCGCCGGTTGCGGTAGTAGTAATGGACGTTTTCCTGCAATTCTTCCAGTGCGCGGCGCACCAGCACAGCACGGCCTGCGTCCGAAAGGGTCTGCACGGCTGCGCCGCCCTCCACGGACAGGATCTTCTCGGCCAGGCTCATGAACGAAAAGCTCTCCACCATGCCGGAAAGCGCATCGCCCAGTTCGCGGTAGATGCGCCCCTCGGTGGAGGAGGTGAACTGTTCCGGCACCAGCAGGATGCTCTTCTGACCCGCCTCGGCGCGGGCACGGATGCGGTGATACAGCAGCGTCGTCTTGCCGCTGCCCGACCCGCCTAAGACCAGTTGTAACATAAAAACCTCTCTTTGCTTGCCTGCCCTCTCCGTCATCGCTGCGCGATGCCACCTCTCCCAGAGGGAGAGGCATTGGCAGGCCGGTTTTGGCTGTGCGGGAGCCGCAAGGCGACAGCGCACAGACCTGCCCGGCCCGCCAGTGGCTCCCCCTTTGGGGGAGCTGGCGCGAAGCGCCTGAGAGGGTGTGACCTGCTCTTATTGTAACACAAAATTGCAAGAACATCTATTCTGTGATACACTGGGGAAAACCGAATGGGAAAGGATGCCATTATGAAGATATTAGCCGTTGACTACGGAGCCAGCCGCACCGGCCTTGCCACCTGTGACGCCTCCGAATTCCTCACCACCGCCATCACGCCGCAGATCACCCTGAAAGCCCGCCCGAAGGTGGCGGCGCGGGTGTGCGAGATCGCCGCCGAGATCCATGCCGAGCTCATCGTGGTGGGCCTGCCGCTGAACATGGACGGCACCGAGGGCGAACGCGCCGAAAAGAGCCGGAAACTGGCCAAGACGCTGCAGATCTGGAGCGGCCTGCCCGTCCGGATGTGGGACGAGCGGCAGTCCACCTGCGAAGCCGCCGATATCCTCTCCGAGACCGGCACCTTCGGCGCCCGGCGGAAAGAGATCCTCGACTCCGTCAGCGCCACCGTCATCCTCGAAGATTACCTTGCCTGGCGCAAAGAGCACCCCGGCGAGATCTGAGCAGCAAAAAAAGGCTCCCACTGCCACGGGAGCCTTTTTGCATTGCGCAGTTGTTATTGATACGTCTCGATGCTGACGCTGTTGATGGTGATGGCCTCGGTGGGCTTCTGGTTCTCATCCACCGCCGTCTGGGCGATGTTGTCCACGATGTCCATCCCCTCGTACACCTGGCCGAAGACGGTGTCGGTGTAATCGAGGTAGGGTGCGCCGCCCGCCGTCTGGTAAGCGGCCACGACCTCGGCGCGGTAGGAGGCCGCATTCATCTGGTCCACAAGCTCCTGCGTCACGGAATCGCCGCCGGGCAGCGACTCCATCACATAGAAGACGCTGGCGCACTGACCGGAGGCATCCGTGGCCGCACACAGCGCCCCGGCGTAGTGATGGAGCTGGTCGGTGGCCTCAATGGGGTAGCGGCTGCCGTTCCAGATGGTGGTGCCTTTGCCGTCGGCCCCCTGCCCGGCCTCGACGAGAAATTCGTTCTCGACGCGGGAAACGGTCAGGCCGTTGTAGTACCCTGCCTGCGCAAGACCGATGAAGTTGTCGCAGGCCTGCGGGGCCAGCGTGGGGAAGAGCACGGCCTTGAACACACCCGCCGAGGTATCGAACACCGCGATGGTGTCGCCCGCCGCCGGGTGGGTGAACTGCACCTCGGCGGACTCCACCGCCGGGCGGGAGATGGCTTTCGGCCCCGAAGTGCCGCTGAGCTTGTCCTTGAGCGAACAGCCCGTCAGCGCCACACAGCCCAGGAGCGCCAGCACCGCCAGCGCTTTTTTATAAAAACGATTCATAACTCTGACCTCTCGGTGAATAGCATAGTAACAGCTTCCCGCTCGCCCGGAACCGAGCAGGCGGTACACAGAATTCAGTATAGCATATTTTTGCGCCGGATGCGAGAGGGAAATGCGTGAAAATTTGTCCGCAGATTTCTGTGCGAAAAACATCTTGACGAGCGGGCAAAAAAACGCTACACTATAAGCACAGCAAGGGCCTGTGGGAGCACAGAAAGCCCCGGCTGCCCCAACTTTATTTTTCGTTTGTAACAGGAGAACGTATCTTATGGCAGAAGAGATCAAGAACCCGAACGCCGAAGAGGAATATCAGCCCGATCTGATGACCCTTGAGGACGAGGACGGCAACGAAGTCACCTTTGAGGTGATCGACGCGCTGGACCATAAGGGCGTGCATTATATGGCCGTCGTGGAATACGCCGAGGACGAGGAAGACGTGAACGAGGATGCTCAGCTCGTCATCCTGAGCGTCGGCGAGGACAGCGAGGGCGAATATCTGGATGTCGTGGAAGACGACGAGACCCTGCTGGAAGTCAGCAAGCTGTTCGAGAAGCGGCTGAGCGACCAGTTCGAGATCGAGTAAGTTTTTCAGACGATTGACCCGTGCAAGACTTCCTGCCCGGCTCGATTTGTTGCGGTTTATATGATCCTACTAATCATTCAACGGGAGCCCGGCGTTCGCCGGTGGATTGCAGACCTCCCCGCTGTGGGCTCGACCCCAGAGGTTCGATGAGGAAGCGTGAATCCGGAGACAGGGCACCCACCTGTCCGCAAGGGTAGGTTTGATTGCCGCAGACGACCGGGCGGGATCTTTTTATAGGGACTTCATCCACCGCTGTCCTCTGCCAGGAGGAACAGTGTGTGGATTTTTTTATACCCTCTCAGTCTCGCTGCGCTCGCCAGCTTATCCCCTTCTGGCACAAATGTGCCACCTCCCCCGGCCGGGGGAGTCTTTCGAAAGGGAGAGCCCTTGGCAAGCCGGTTTTGGCTGTTGGTTTTCGCCCTGCGGGCTCTTTTGCAGCAGGGCTTCGCGGATTTGTCAGCGTGTTTGAAAGGATGTGCAATTGCGGCATGAAGTCTGAGCATCTGGTGGGGACGAACATCCCCCGATTCACCTACGACACCCCCACGGTGCCGGAAAACGATTTTTATGCCCTGTGCGAGGGCAGCCGGCCCCTGTGCATGATCTTCCTGCCGGGGTTCGACCATCCCGTCAGCCGTGAGTACATCACCCGCTACCTCAAGACCCTGCCCGCCCTCAAGGGCGCACGGCTGGCCTGCGTGGTGCGGTCCAGCGCCAGGGCGGTGGCCACGGCCACCCGCGGGTCGGAGTTTCCCTTCCCGGTCATCTGCGACGGGCCGGGCGTGCTGTACGGCTATCTGGGCGTGGAGCAGACCCGCGGCCTGCTGAGCTGGAGCTTCGCGGCCCAGAAGATCTACAAGGCCGCCAAAGATGCCGGTTATCACTACGACAAGTCTGCCCCGCAGATCCTGCCGCTGACGCTGGTGGTGGGCCCCATGGGCAGGATCCTGTTCACCCATTCCGGCCGCAGCCAGACCGACCTGCCCGAAGACTGCGCCGCCATCCACGAGGTCGTCCGGGCCGTGGAGGCAGCTACCGTTCAGGCCCGCACCGACGCAAACCCCCACTGCTCCGACGAGACCCTGACCCTGCCCGACCTGATGGGCTGGGATGACGGGACCTGACCCAGCAAAAGAGCCACGGCTGCGGCCGTGGCCCTTTTTTGTTCGTCTCACTCGATGTCGTCGTCCGTGAACAAGCCCGGAATGCCGCAGACTGCGGCGATGCCGACCACGGTGAAGACGATGCGGGACCAGATGGAGCTGCTGCCACCCAGCAGCCACCCCACAAAATCGAACTGGAACAGCCCGACCAGGCCCCAGTTGATGCCGCCGATGATCATCAAGATCAGACACACTTTATAAAAGGTCTGCACAAAAAGACCCCCTTTCCTTTGGGAATAGCATTTCCCAGGAAAGAGGGTCTTATTCCGTTTTGCGTTACAGCATCCACTTCGGGGCGGTGACCCGCGCACCGCCCTTGTCGGGCTGGGCCACATAGACCTGCGGCCAGCGGGTCTTCAGGGCCGCAGCCGCCGTGCGGGCTTCGGCTTCGCTGGCAAAGATGCCGAACACCGCCGCGCCGCTGCCGGTCATCAGGGCCGTGAGCGCACCGTGTTCGCAGAGCGCAGCCTTGATGGCCTCATTGTCCTTGGCACCGCTGCACTCTTCCAGCGCGTTGCCTGCGGCGGCACAGACGGCGGCCAGATCTTCGGCGCGGATCGCGGCTTCCTGCGCCTCGCAGTCGGGGTGGCGGCTGCTGCCCACCCGGTCATAGGCCGCAAAGGCCTCCGGGGTCGAGACACCGTAGTCCGGCATGACCACCGTGAACCAGCAGTCCGGGCAGGGCGGCAGAGCTTTCATCACATCGCCCACACCCTGCACCCGGCAGGTGCCGCCCATGAGGGCAAACGGCACATCGGCACCGATTTTGGCACCCAGCGCGCAGAGCTCGCTCATGGACAGATGTGCCCCATACAAAGCATTCAGTCCCACGAGGACGGCGGCGGCATCCGCACTGCCACCCGCCATACCGGCCCGCACGGGCACGTTCTTATAGATGGTGATGTCCACGCCCGCCAGCAGGCCGGTGTAGCGGAAGAACGCGATGGCCGCCTTGATGGCGGTGTTGCTGTCATTGGCGGCGACCGGGCTTCCGGGCAGAGAGAGGTTCAGGCCGCTGCTGCGGGCCAGCACCACCTTTTCATACAGGGTGATGGCCTGCATGGTCATGTCAAGGTCGTGGTATCCGTTGGGCAGAGTACCCACCACGTCCAGCGCCAGATTCAGCTTGGCAGGGGCCAGAACGGTCACGCGGTTCAGTTTTGCCATTTTCAACTCTCCTCACTGCGGCATTGCGATGCCGTTTTCCTCCAAAAAGGCGCGGATGCGCTTCATGGCTTCGGTCAGATGCTCCACCGAGTACGCATACGACACGCGGCAGTACCCCTCGCCGGAAGCGCCGAAGGCATCGCCGGGCACCAGCGCCACGTGCTTCTGCTCCAGCAGCCGGGTGCAGAACTCCTGGCTGGTCATCCCGGTGGACTTGATGCAGGGGAAGGCGTAGAACGCGCCCCGCGGCTCAAAACAGGTCAGGCCCATGGCGTTGAAGCCCTTCACCACCAGACGGCGGCGCATGTTGTACTCATCCCGCATCCGGTCGATCTCGCCGTCGCAGTCCTTCAGGGCCGTGATGGCGGCGTACTGACTGGTGGTGGGGGCGCTCATGATGGCGCTCTGGTGGATCTTGGTCATGATTTTGATGATGGGAGCCGGGCCGCAGGCATAGCCCAGACGCCAGCCGGTCATCGCATAGCTCTTGGAGAAGCCGTTCACCACGATGGTCCGCTCGGCCATGCCGGGCAGGGTGGCAATGGAGACGTGCGGCCGCAGGCCGTAGTTCAGCTCGGCGTAGATCTCATCCGACAGCACCAGAACGTTCGTATCCCGCAGAACGTCGGCGATGGCTTCGAGGTCTTCCTTCTCCATCACGGCACCGGTGGGGTTGTTCGGGAACGGCATGATGAGCAGCTTGGTCCTGGGGGTGATGGCCGCCTTCAGGGCCTCCGGGCGGAGGCGGAACTCATCCTCCTGGCGGCAGGCCACATGGACCGGCACACCGCCCGACAGGGTGGTGATGGGCTCATAGCAGACGAAGCACGGCTCCGGGATGACGACCTCATCCCCCGGCTGCACCACGGTGCGGATGCACATATCAATGGCCTCGCTGCCGCCCACGGTGACCAGCACCTGGCTCAGCGGGTCGTAGTGCAGGTTCATCCGGCGCTCCAGATAGCGGCAGATCTCTGCGCGCAGCTCCTTCAGGCCCGCATTGGCGGTATAGCGGGTGCGGCCGTGTTCCAGGCTCTCGATGCCGGCCTCGCGCACGGCCCAGGGCGTTTTGAAATCCGGTTCGCCGACGCCCAGGCTGATGCACTCCGGCATGTCGGCGGCAAGGTCGAAGAATTTGCGGATGCCGGAGGGGCGCATGGCCGTAGCGGCAGGCGCGATCAGTTTATCGTAATCCATCACAGCACGGTGCACTCTCTTTCATCGATTTCGTCGTCCTGGTAGAAGCGGCCCTCTTTCTTATAGGTACGCAGGACAAAATGGGTGGCCGTGGACAGCACGTCGTCCAGCGGGCTCAGGCGCTTGGCCACAAACAGGGCGATCTCTTGGAAGGTCTGCCCCTTGATGACCAGCTGCAGATCGTAGCCGCCGCTCATCAGCAGCACGCTCTCCACTTCGTCAAAGGCGGCGATGGTGGCTGCGATCTCGTCAAAGCCGCGGCTCTTCTTGGGGCTGACGTTCAGTTCGATGACAGCCTCCACCCGGTTCACCCCGGCCTTTTCCCAATCCACAAGAGTCTTGTAGCCCTTGATAATGCCCTGCGCACGGGCCAGGTCGATCATCGCCGCCACCTCAGCGGGGGATTTATTCAGCATCGTGGCAATGTCCTCGATCGGCAGCCGCGCGTTGTCTTCCAGAAGTTTCAAAAGCTGTTCCATCGTCGTTACTCCTTTGTATCCGCGGCGTACCGCGTCGATTTGTATCTTTCAGTATAGCACAAGCGCGCCGTATTTGCATCTTGTTTTTTAGATAGACCGTCTTTTCCGCTCAGTTCTCGTTCTTTTTTCCAAAAAGTGTGTTCAAAAACCGGTAAATCTGCTATACTGGAAAGGAAGTCTTGCCCTCTCAGGCGCTTCGCGCCAGCTCTCCCAGAGGGAGAGCCCTTGGCAGGCCGGGCAGGTCGGTGTGATCGCCTTGCGGCTCCCGCACAGCCGGGCCCTGTCCTCATTGGCAGCATCTGCCGACTTGACGCGCAAGGCAAGCTTCTGCTGACCGTTGCAGCGGAGCCCGGCAGCCTGTGCAAAATGAGGCTTCTTCATCCAGCACATCCAAAACCGACACGCCAGCGGCTCCCCCTTTGGGGGAGCTGTCAAACCCATAGGGTTTGACTGAGAGGGTTTTCCATCAACTATTGGGGGTAAGGAATATGAAAGCATTCATCACGGTCATCGGCCACGACACCGTCGGCGTCGTCGCAAAAGTTGCTGCCCTGTGCAGTGAGCTCAACATCAACATCGAAGACGTGACCCAGAGCATCCTGCAGGGTATGTTCGCCATGATCATGCTGGTGGACATCAGCCATTGCAGCGTCAGCCACGAGGAGCTGCACAACCGCGCAGACACCCTGGCCAAGGAGATGGGGATGCAGATCAACGTCACCCGTCAGGAAGTGTTCGACGCGATGCACACGATTTAACCCTCTCAGTCTCGCTTTGCTCGCCAGCTCTCCCAAAGGGAGAGCCCTTGGCAAGCCGGTTTTGAACGCGCGAATCGCCTGCGGCTCCAAAGCAGCCGGGCTTCGCGTTTTTGTCAGCGACAGAGGAATCTAGGAGAGAAGGGAATCTATTATGAGTATGATGAATACCGGTGACATCCTCGAAACCATCGAGATGTTCACCCAGGACAATCTGGACGTGCGGACCGTGACCATGGGCATCAGCCTGCTGGACTGCATCGACCCGGACCCGAAAAAGGCCTGTGAGAAGGTCTACAACAAGATCGTGACCAAGGCGGCAGACCTGGTGCCCGCCGTGGAGCACATCAGCGCCGAATACGGCATCCCCATCATCAACAAGCGCATCAGCGTGACGCCCATCGCCATGCTGCTGGGTGCCTGCCCGGATGCCGACCCGGTGGACTTTGCCAAAGCACTGGATGCCGCCGGCAAGAAGGTGGGCGTCAACTTTGTGGGCGGCTACACGGCCCTTGTGCACAAGGGCTTTTCGGCGGGCGACCTCCGGCTCATCGAGTCCATCCCCCGCGCACTGGCGGAGACCGACATCGTGTGCAGCTCGGTGAACATCGGTGCCACCAAAGCGGGCCTGAACATGGACGCCATCAAGCGGATGGGCGAAGCCGTCAAGAAGGCCAGTGAGCTGACGGCAGACCGTCAGTGCATCGGTGCGGCCAAGCTGGTCGTCTTCTGCAATGCGCCGGAGGACAACCCCTTCATGGCCGGTGCATTCCACGGTCCCGGCGAGCCTGACTGCGAGATCCACGTCGGTGTCTCCGGCCCCGGTGCGGTGCGCGCCGCGCTGGCCAAACTGCCCAAGGATGCACCCATCGACGAGGTGGCCGAGCTGGTCAAGCGCACGGCGTTCAAGATCACCCGCGTGGGCCAGCTGGTGGCAAACCTCGCCTCCAAGGCGCTGGGCGTACCCGCCGGCATCATCGACCTGTCGCTGGCCCCCACCCCGGCCGTGGGCGACAGCGTGGCCAACATCCTCGAAGAGATGGGCCTTGAGACCTGCGGCTGCTGCGGCACCACAGCCTGCCTGGCCCTGCTGAACGATGCCGTCAAGAAGGGCGGCGTCATGGCCTCCAACCACGTGGGCGGCCTGTCCGGTGCCTTCATCCCCGTCAGCGAGGACGACGGCATGATCCACGCAGCGGAGTGCGGCTGCCTGACCATCGAAAAGCTCGAAGCTATGACCGCCGTCTGCTCGGTGGGCATCGACATGGTCATCATCCCCGGCGACACCACCCCTGCCGTCATCAGTGCCCTCATCGCCGACGAAGCCGCCATCGGCATGGTCAACAGCAAGACCACCGCCGTCCGCGTCATCCCGGCCATCGGCCGCAAGGCAGGCGAGATCCTGGACTTCGGCGGTCTGCTGGGCTATGGCCCCATCATGCCGGTCAACCAGCGCGACCCGTCGGTCTTCATCAACCGCGGCGGCCGCCTGCCCGCCCCGATGCAGTCGCTGAAAAACTAAGAATAAAATCACTCCCACAGACCCAGACTCTGGATAGTATTTCCAGAGAAAGGGTCTGTTTTTTATGTACAGCCGCATTTTATCCCGCCGCCAGATGACTGTCTGGTGCATCACACTCAGCGGTGCGCTCGCGCTCTGCATCGGCCTGCAGGGCCTGCTGGGCTGGGGCCGCACCCAGCTCGACACCGGAGCCGCGCTTGCCGCCGACACTCTGCGGCTCCACATCCGCGCTGCCAGCGACACCACCGCCGACCAAACCGACAAGCTGGCCGTGCGGGACGCCGTGCTCGCGTATCTGGACACGGCCTGCCCGGCGGCAGACCAGCCCGCCGCCCTCCGCTGGGCTGCGGCCCATCTGTCCGAGCTGCAGCGGGTCGCCCGCACCGTGCTGGCCGGGCGCGGCAGTTTTGCACCGGTGCGGGTGTATCTGGTGGAAATGTACTTCGGCACCACCCGCTACTCTGCCTCGGCCCTGCCCGCCGGGCGGTATCAGGCCCTGCGCATCGACATCGGCGCAGCCCCCTATGGCCGGAACTGGTGGTGTGTGCTCTACCCCGGCCTCTGCCGCACCGCCTGCGGCGGCTATGCCGCCCCCGCCGAGAACGACCTCGTCTGCGGGCGGTATCTCCTGCGGTTCAAATGCGTGGAGTGGTGGCAGAAGCACACCGCCCGCCGGGAAGACGTCATCCTGCTGGGATGACCTCTCCGTCCCCGCATCCGCGATGCCGCCTCTCCCGGCAGGAGAGGCCCTGGCCGTCGGGCATTGCCTGCTGGAGCTGACAAAGGTCCCAACGAACACTTCCGCCTTCCGCCGCATAAGCTCCTGGTGGAAGGAGTGTGAGTTTGACCATGGCAATTCCTGCCTATTATTCCCTCATCCAGCGCGGCTCTACCGGCCCCGATGTAGCACTGGTGCAGACCTGGCTCAACGGCCTGCGCGACACCTGCACCTGGTACCACGAGCTGACCACAGACGGGCGGTTCGGCATCAAGAGCGTGAACGCGGTGAAGGAGTTCCAGCTCAAAAACGACATGAATGTGGACGGCAAGGTGGGCGCGAACACCTGGAACGTGCTCTACACCAAGTACACCGCCAAACACGGCCTGCACGTCCCCTACCCCGGCATCGTGCTGCGGCAGGGCAGTTCCGGCGGCACGGTCCGGCTGGTGCAGCAGAAGCTGAACGCGCTGGGTGAAAAGCTCTCCACCGACGGCAAATACGGTGCTTCCACCGCAGCCGCCGTGGAGCGCTACCAGCGCCGCAACGGCCTCACTGCCGACGGCGCAGTCGGCAAAGCCACCTGGGAGAAGATGTTCTGACGACGGCCCACCCTCTCCGTCTGCTTCGCAGACAGCTCCCCCGAAGGGGGAGCCACTGGCGAGACGGTTTTGGGCGTACTGGATGAGCAAAGTTTCTTGAAACCATAAAATGGAGTGCTCCGTTGTTTCGTTCGACCGCATCTACCCAAACGCTCTTTGTCAGAGCGCAGTACAGATGTTGTTGGCCCTGACAGCGGAGCGCTTCCGTTTACGATACGAAATACGTCCAGCGTCCAGCAGGGGCTGCCCGGCATGCCAATGGCTCGCCCTTCGGGAGAGCTGGCAAACCCGCAGGGTTTGACTGAGAGGGTAAGGCCGTTTATAATAAAAGCATCCCAACTGAAAGGCGGTGCTCCCATGCGTTTTCTTCACCTCTCCGACCTGCACCTCGGCAAGCGGGTCTGCGAGTTCTCCATGCTGGACGACCAGCGGTATATTCTGGAGGAGATCTTATCGCTCCTCGACACCCACCCCGTGGATGCTGTTCTGCTGGCGGGCGACCTCTATGACAAACCCGTGCCCCCTGCCGAAGCCGTCCGTCTGCTGGACTGGTTCCTCACCGAACTGGCCGACCGGAAGCTGCCGGTCTTCGCCATCAGCGGCAACCACGACTCCGCCGAGCGGGTCGCGTTCGGTGCCCATCTGCTGGCGGGGAGCCAGGTCTACGTCAGCCCGGTGTTCGAAGGGGCCCCGGCCCCCATCCCCCTCACCGACGCATACGGCCCGGTGGACATTTACTTACTGCCCTTCCTGAAACCCGCCATGGTGCGCCACATCTACCCGGACGAGCCCATCGAAAGCTACAGCGACGCCCTGGGCTGTGTGCTGCGCCGCTGCGCCCCCGACCCGGCCCGCCGCAGCGTGCTGGTGGCCCACCAGTTCGTGGCCGGGGCCGCCGCCTGCGAGAGCGAGGAGCCATCGGTGGGCGGGCTGGACTGTGTGGATGCTGCCCTCTTTGACGGCTTCGACTATGTGGCCCTCGGCCACCTGCACAGCCCCCAGAAGGTGGGCCGCGATACCCTGCGCTACTGCGGCACCCCGCTGAAGTATTCCTTCTCGGAGGCGCACCAGCACAAGAGCGCAGCCTTTGTGGAGCTGGGGCCGAAGGGAGAAGTCACGCTTACCACCGCACCGCTGACCCCGAAGCACGACCTGCGGGAGCTGCGCGGCAGCTACATGGAGCTGACCGACCGCCGCAGCTATGCGGGCACGGCCACCGACGACTATCTGCACATCACCCTGACCGACGAGCAGGATGTGCCCGATGCGCTGGCCCGGCTGCGGGTCATCTATCCGAACCTGATGCGGCTGGACTACGACAACCTCCGCACCCGCACCCAGGCCGACTTCGACGCCCCGGCCCAGACCGAGCAGAAAACGCCGCTGGAACACTTTGCGGCCTTTTATGAACTGCAAAACAATCAGCCCCTGAGCGCCGAGCAGGCCGCGTTCTGCCAGCAGCTCATTGAAACGCTCTGGAAGGAGGAGGACGCATGAGACCCCTGAAGCTGACCCTCTCGGCCTTCGGGCCATACGCCAGCGCCGTCACGCTGGAGCTGGAGCGCCTGGGCAAAGGCGGCCTGTATCTCGTCACCGGCGACACCGGCGCGGGCAAGACCACTCTTTTCGATGCCATCACCTATGCCCTGTACGACCATTCCAGCGGCGGTGTGCGGGACGGTGCCATGCTGCGCAGCAAGTACGCCGACCCCGGCACCCCCACCTTTGTCGAGCTGGAATTTGAGGTGCGCGGCCAGCGGTACACCGTCCGCCGCAACCCGGACTACCTCCGCCCCAAAGCGCGGGGCGAGGGCACGACCACCGAAAAGGCGGACGCCGTCCTCACCTACCCGGACGGCCGCCCGCCCGTGACCCGGTCGAAGGATGTCACCGCCGCCGTCACCGCCCTCATCGGGCTGGACTACGACCAGTTCTGCCAGATCGCCATGATCGCGCAGGGGCAGTTCACCCGCCTGCTCAACGCCACGACCGAGGAGCGGAGCAAGATCTTCCGCAAACTGTTCCGCACCCAGCGCTACCAGAAATTGCAGGACGCGCTGCAAGAGGAGAACGCCCGCCTTACGGCCCAGCGCACGGCCCAGAACGTCCAGCTGGACGCGGTGCTCTCCGGCATCCGCTATCCGGAGACCGACCCCGACGCCGAAGCGCTGGGCGGGCTTTCGGCGCAGCGCCCCGCCGAGGAAGTCACCGCCCTGCTGGACGGGCTCCTCACCCGGCAGGAAGCGGAACTCTCCGTTGCTGCCGCCGCCCACACCGCCGCGCAGGCGCAGCTGGACGCTTTGCAGCAGACGCTGGGCCGGGCCGAGCAGACCGAAGCCCTCCGCCGCCAGCGGGTCGAAAAGCAGGCCGAGCTTGCCGCCCTGCTCCCCCGCCGGGACGCAGCCCGCGCCGATGCGGCCCGCCATGCAGGCGATGCCGCCGCACTGGACGCTTTGACCGCCCAGCTGGAGCGGGCCAGAGCGGGCCTTGACGTCTGCGACGCGCTGGACAAGCTCTGCCGCGCACAGACCGCCGCCCGCAGCGAGGCCGACCTGGAACAGGCCAAAGCCCGCAAGGCGCGGGCCCAGCTGACTGCGCTGGATGCGGAACTCGCCGCGCTGGACGCCGAAGCGGCCGACCTCGGCGACCCGGAGACCCGGAACGTGGCCCTGACTGCTCAGGCCGAGCAGCTCACCCGCCGGGAGACCGCCCTCACCGCGCTGGCTCAAAGCCTGACCGAAGACCAGCGCCGCACCCACGCAGCCCGACAGGCACAGGACGCCTACCGCACCGCAGCCGCCGCGCAGGACGCCACCCACGCGGAGCGGGACGCCTGCGAGCGGGCGTTTCTGGACGCACAGGCCGGGCTTCTGGCGCAGGGCCTTGCCGAAGGCACCCCCTGCCCCGTCTGCGGCAGTGTCCACCACCCGGCCAAAGCAGCGCTGCCTCACACCGCCCCCACCCAGGCGCAGGTGACCGCCGCCAAGCAGGCGGCCGAAGCAGCAGACCGCGAAGCGCAGGACCGCGCAGCCGCCGCCCGCGAAGCCCTCGCCGCCCAGCGGGAGGGAAAAGCCACCCTCCGCCGGGACGCCGAAAGCCTTCTGCCCGAACGCTTCACCTCGCCGGAGGGGCCGGTCGCTCTGACCGTGGCCCTGCTGAAAACGGCCCTTGCCGAGGAGACTGCCGCGCTCCAGACCGCACAGGCCGAAAACCGCACAGCCCGGCAAAAGGCCGCCGCCGACTGTGCCCGCCGCACCCGGCTGGATACCACCCGCAAGACCAAAACGGCCCAGCGCACTGCGCTGGAAGCAGCAGCGGCCTCTGCTGAACAGACTGCCGCTGCCCGCGAAGCCACGGCTGCGGCGCTGGAACAGCAGATCACCGAAGCCCGGCAGAGCGCACCGGCCAGCCGCGCCGAGGCCCAGCAGACGGTCGCCGACCTGACGGCCCAGCGCACTGCCCTGCGCACCGGCATGGAGCAGGCTGAAGCCGCCCGCCGCGCTGCGGAAAACGCCGTCGCTGCCGCCGAAGCCGCCGTGCAGGCCCTGCAAGACCAGCAGGCCCCGGAGACCGGGGCCGCAGACCTCGACGCTTTGCGCACCCGGCTCACTGCGCTGCAAACGGCCCGCCAGCAGGCCGCCGAGCAGGAAAAGGCCCTGACGGCCCAGCTCGTGCCCAACCGCCGCGCCGCCGCCGACTACCGCCGCCTGGCCGCGGCCCGGCAGGTGCTGGAGACCCGCTGGCAGTGGGTCAACGCGCTGGCCTCCACAGCGGGCGGCACCCTGAGCAGCAAACAGAAGATCAAGCTGGAAGCCTACATCCAGATGCACTATCTCGACCGCATCCTCGTCCACGCCAACACCCGCCTGATGCAGATGACCGCCGGGCAGTACGAGCTGGAGCGGGTCGGGGCCGAGAACCAGCGCAGCCAGTCCGGCCTGGACCTCGGCGTCATCGACCACTACAACGGCACCCGCCGCAGTGTGAAGACCCTTTCCGGCGGCGAGAGCTTCAAGGCCTCGCTGGCGCTGGCGCTGGGCCTCTCGGACGAAGTCCAGAGCACGGCCGGCGGCATCCGGCTGGATACCCTCTTCCTCGACGAGGGCTTCGGCTCCCTCGACGACGAGAGTCTGGAACAGGCCATCCGGGTCCTCTCCGGCCTGACCGAGGGCGACCGGCTCGTGGGCATCATCTCCCACGTCGCCGCCCTCAAAGACCGCATCGACCATCAGGTCCTCGTCAAAAAGGCCCGCAGCGGGGGGAGCACGGTGGAGCTGATTGTGTAAACATGTCCGTTTCTCCACCCTCTGTTCCGGCCCTGCCGACAAAAAAATCTCCGCGCAGCTGCGCGGAGATTTTTTTTGCCTTCTTATTGTTCTTCCTGTTCTTCGCTCGTGTAGAGCATCATCAGGTGGTTGGCCGAAGCTTCCAGCTGCTCTTTGGCCTGCCGGAGGTTCGCTTCCTCGGTCTCGTTCATCTTTTCGGGTTTGTCCTTCCGCAGGCAGCGGCGGAGGTTGGCCACATCGGCCTTGATGCGGTTCTTCTCGTCCTTGTCCAGCTCCTTTTTGCACTTGGACAGGGCCTCATCCACCTTGTAAGCCAGCACTTCGGCCTGATTGTGAAGTTCCAGCCGTTCTTTCCGGCGGCTGTCCTCGGCCTCATACGCGGCGGCATCCGCCATGGCGCGCTGGATCTCGTGTTCCGACAGGTTCGTGCTGCCGGTGATGGTGATGTTCTGCTCCCGCCCGGTGCCGAGGTCTTTGGCGGAGACCTTCACGACGCCGTTGACGTCGATGTCAAAGGTCACTTCGATCTGCGGCTTGGACGAGAAGCTGGCGCGGATGCCGTTCAGCTTGAACTTGCCCAGGCTCTTGTTGTCCCGCGCAAAGTGGCGCTCTCCCTGCAGGACGTTGATCTCCACGCTGGTCTGCATCGGGCGCGCCGTCGTGAAGATCTGGCTCTTCCGGGTGGGGATCATGCTGTTGCGGGTGATGAGCGGGGTCGCCACGCCGCCCAGCGTCTCAATGGACAAGGTCAGCGGGGTGACATCCATCAGCACAAGGCCCTGCGCAGCGGCACCGGAAGCACCGGCCAGCTTGCCGCCGCCCTGCAGCAGAGCGCCTTGGACCGCTGCGCCCATGGCGACGCACTCGTCCGGGTTCAGGCTGTGGCTGGGCTCGCAGCCCAACAGCTCTTTGACCTGACGCTCTACGGCCGGCATCCGGGTGCTGCCGCCTACCAGAAGCACCTTGCCCAGCTGGCTGGCGGCGATGCCCGCATCCCGCAGGGCATTCTGAACCGGCTGCACGGTGCGGGCCAGCAGGTCGCCGGTCATCATCTCGAACTGCGGGCGGGTGAGCGTCAGGTCCAGATGGTGGGGGCCGTCTTTGCCCACTGCAATGAAGGGCAGGTTCAGCTGTGCGCTCAGCGCGCTGGACAGCTCCTTTTTGGCCTTTTCGGCCTCCTCTTTCAGGCGGCCCATGGCGGCGGGGTCGCGGCTCAGGTCGATGCGGTCGGATTTCTTGAACTCCGCCACCGCATACTCCACGATCCGCTCGTCGAAATCATCGCCGCCCAGATGGGTGTCGCCGCCGGTGGCCAGCACCGTGAAGGTGCCGTCCTCGATCTCGATGATGGAGACATCGAAAGTGCCGCCGCCCAGGTCATAGACCAAAATCTTCTGCGGTGCTTCGTTGTCCAGGCCGTAGGCCACCGCTGCGGCCGTAGGCTCGTTGATGATGCGCAGAACATTCAGCCCCGCGATGCGGCCTGCGTCCTGCGTGGCCTTGCGCTGGCTGTCGTCAAAGTAGGCAGGCACCGTGATGACGGCCTCGGTCACCGGCTCGCCGAGGTAGCTCTCAGCGTCGCGGCGGATCTTCGTCAGGATCATGGCGCTGATCTCCTGCGGGGTCAGGTCTTTGCCGTCGATGTGGACCCGGTGGTCGGAACCCATGTAGCGCTTGATGCTGGAGATCGTGCGGCCGGAGTTGGTCGCGATCTGGCGCTTGGCCGCGCCGCCCACCAGACGCTCACCGTCTCTGGTAAAGGCGACCACGCTGGGGGTGGTGCGTTCGCCCTCGGCATTGGCGATGACCACGGGCTTGCCGCCCTCGACCACTGCCACACAGGAGTTGGTCGTTCCAAGGTCGATTCCGATCACGTTGCTCATAGTGCTTGTCCTCTTTTCTTGCAGCACAGATTTTTTCCAGGATCATCTTACCGATTTCCTATGACGATTTCATAGAACAAATGTAAAGAATTTGTGTTCCTGCCGATTTCATCGGTTCTCCAGCCCTTCGTTCATCAGCTCCGCCACGGTCTTCCGGGTCTCGTCCAGCCAGATCTCCGCGTCCGGCGCTCCCTCTTCCAGCTGGATGCAGAAGCCCTGCTCGGCCTCCGCCAGCTCCATCAGCGCCTTTTTGCGGGAGACATACCGCGTTTCGCACTGGGCGATGCGGAGCCGGATCTGCGGCGTATAGGAGATATCCGGCATCCCGCGGGCGGCACTCTGGGCGCGGCGGTAGTATTGCAGCGCGGCGGCGGCTTCCTGCCCGGAGGCCGCTGCGTCATCGCCAAGGGCGATCATGGCCTGCACTTCCCCGGCCTCGGCGGCTTTTTTCCACATCCGCCGGGCCTGTACCTTGCTGCGCCGGGCACCCCGGCCCTGATACAGGCAGTCGCCCAACAGCGCCAGCGCTTCGGCGCTGCCCGCCTCGACGGCTTTTTCATAGTGCTGCACCGCCTCGGCCCAGCTGCCCTGCCGCGCGGCATCGTAGCCCGCATCCAGTTCTTCCAGACCGGGGCCTTCGCTGCCCCGCTCCGACTTGAGCAGCCCGTTCAGGATGGAGCCATCCAGTGTAGCGGAATTGGTCCACGGGTCGATGACCACACCGTCGATGCCGTCGGTGTTCAGGGCATATTCCATGGCCTCCCGCATCCCGCGCTCGGCCATGGGCCGGGTGGCCGTGGCGCGCTCGGCTTCCGCCGTCTTCACCGACGTGAACAGGGGCAGGTAGCTGCGCTCCTTCCGGGTGTGGAGCAGCCAGGGGTCCAGCCCTTCTGCCTTTTCCGCCGGGATGGGCATGGAAGCCCACGGGGCCGGGCCGCTCTGCGGGTCGGCTGCGGCATCCAGCGGCACCAGCACCCGCGTTTTCAGCTCCAGTGCATAGTTCAGGGCGTTCATCAGGTTCCAGAAATGCGTCTCGTTCTGCTCCCGGTAGAGCCGCTCCACGGCCTGCTCCACCACCGGGCAGCCCGTGCCCGCCGGGCTGTATTGGGGGGCGGCCTTTTTCTTCCGGCTGCCCACCGGGCGGAACCGCCGTGCGCTTTTCTCGTATGCCATTTGCATCACCCTTCTTTTTCCATCCGTCATAATAATTTATTATAGCAGGATTTTCCAAGTTTCACAATGGGGAAGACGCACCGCATTTTTCCGCAAAACAATAGCATTCCGACTCCGGTTGTATTATAATATGCGATGGGAAAGTTTCCCCCGATTTACATTTCAGAAAAGGAGTCTTTCGCCTTGAACAAAATGCTTACCCACCTGAACGGCTACAAGCGCGAGGCCGTCCTCGCGCCGCTGTTCAAGATGCTGGAAGCCACGTTCGACCTGTTTGTCCCTTTGGTCATGGCAGACATCGTCAACGTCGGCATTGCGGCGCACGACCTGCAGTATATCCTTGCGCGGTGCGGCATCCTGCTGCTGCTCGCCGTCATCGGCCTGACCTGCAGCCTGACGGCCCAGTATTTCTCCGCCAAGGCCGCTGTGGGCTACTCCACCTCGCTGCGCCATGCGCTGTTCGAGCACATCCAGAAGCTCGGCTTCACCGAGATGGACACGCTGGGCACCAGCACCCTCATCACCCGCATGACCAGCGACATCAATCAGGTGCAGAGCGGCCTGAACCTCTTCCTCCGCCTGTTCCTGCGCAGCCCGTTCGTGGTGGTCGGTGCCATGGTCATGGCCTTCACGGTCAATGCGCGGGCCGCATGGATCTTCGTGGTGGCCATCCCGCTGCTGTCCATTGTGGTCTTCGGCGTCATGGTCCTGACCAACCCGCTGTATAAGACCGCCCAGACCCGTCTGGACCGGGTGCTGGGCCTGACCCGCGAGAACCTGACCGGCGTTCGCGTCGTCCGCGCCTTTGACAAGGAGAAGAGCGAGATCGACCGCTTCGAGTCTGCCAACGACCTGCTGACCAAAATGCAGCTCCACGTCGGCCATCTCTCCTCCCTGATGAGCCCGCTGACCTACGTGATCATCAACCTGGCCATCGTGGCGCTGCTGTATGTGGGCAGCATCGAGATCAACATCGGCGGCATGGCAGCCGGTGATGTCATCGCGCTGGTCAACTACATGAACCAGATCCTGGTCGAGCTGGTCAAGCTGGCCAACCTCATCGTGCAGATCAGCAAGGCGCTGGCCTGCGCCAGCCGTGTGCAGGCCGTGCTGGACACGGAACCGGGGATGGCGTTCCCCGCTGCCCTTCCGGATGCCGTGGAGGCAGGCAAGGCCGACGACGCCGTCCGGTTCGATCATGTCAGCCTGACCTACGCCGGTGCCGGTGCCCCCAGCCTGTCGGACATCAGCTTCACAGCCAAACGCGGCCAGACCATCGGCGTCATCGGCGGCACGGGCAGCGGCAAATCCAGCCTCATCAACCTCATCCCACGCTTCTACGATGCCACTGAGGGTTCGGTTGAGATCCTGGGCCGTCCGGCGCAGGCATACCCGCGGGACGTTCTGCGCGGCAGCGTCAGCGTCGTCATGCAGAAAGCGCAGCTCTTCGGCGGCACCATCCGCTCGAACCTGCTCTGGGGCAACAAGAACGCCTCGGATGCCGACCTGTGGGCCGCACTGGAAACGGCGCAGGCCGCGGAATTCGTCAAGGCAAAGCCCCTTGGGCTGGACGAGCCGGTGGAGCAGGGTGGCCGGAACCTCTCCGGCGGCCAGAAGCAGCGCCTGACCATTGCCCGCGCACTGGTGGGCAAGCCCGACATCCTCATTCTGGACGACAGCGCCAGCGCTCTGGACTACGCCACCGACGCCGCTCTGCGCAAGGCACTGGCGGCTCTGCCCGGCAGCCTGACCGTCTTCATCGTCAGCCAGCGCGCCGCCAGCCTGCAGCACGCCGACCAGATCCTTGTTCTGGACGACGGCAAACTCGTCGGCCTCGGCAAACACGCCGACCTGCTGGCCTCCTGCCCGGTCTATGAGGAGATCTACGCCAGCCAGTTCAAGAAAGGGGATGCGCAGAAATGAGTGCAAAAGCAAAGAGCAGCCTGACCCCGGAACAGCGCAAGGCAACGCTCCGCCGGGTGCTGGAAAAGATCCGCCCCTACCGCTTCTTCGTGGGGTGCAGCCTCATCGTGGCCGCCGTGAGCGTGGCCGCCCAGCTGTATATCCCCATCCTCTGCGGCAGCGCCATCGACTTGATGCTCGGCAAGGGCCGCGTGGACTTTGCCGGTGTGATGCAGATCATCGTGCAGATCGTGGCCGTGGCCATCCTCGCAGCCTTTGCGCAGTGGCTGCTGAGCGTCTGCAACAACCGCATCACCTTCTCCGTCAGCCGCGACCTGCGCAATGCCGCCCTGCGAAAGATCCAGACCCTCCCCCTCTCCTACCTCGACAGCCACCCCTCCGGCGACATCGTCAGCCGGATGATCGCCGATGTGGACACCTTCGCCGACGGCCTGCTGATGGGCTTCACCCAGCTGTTCTCCGGCCTGCTGACCATCTTCGGCACCCTGCTGTTCATGTTGTGGGAGAATGTCCCCATCACGCTGGTGGTCGTCTGCATCACCCCGCTGAGCCTTGTGGTGGCCAGCTTCCTGGCCAAGCGCAGCTACAAGTATTTTCAGGGGCAGAGCACCGTGCGCGGTGAACAGACCGCTCTGGTCAATGAGATGATCGAAGGCCAGAAGGTCGTGCAGGCCTTCGGCCACGAGGCCGAGAGCCTTGCCTCCTTTGACGAGGTGAACACGCGGCTGCAGGATGTCAGCCTGAAGGCCATCTTCTTCTCCAGCATGACCAACCCCGCCACCCGCTTCGTCAACAACATCGTCTATGCAGGCGTCGGTCTGGTGGGTGCGATCTATGCTGTGGCGGGCGGCATCACCATCGGTCAGCTGAGCATCTTCCTCAACTACGCCAACCAGTACACCAAGCCCTTCAATGAGATCTCCGGCGTCGTCACCGAGCTGCAGAACGCACTGGCCTGCGCGGCCCGCGTCTTCGAGCTGCTGGACGCCGACGACCAGGTGCCCGAAGCCGAACACGCCAGGGTGCTGCAGCCGGACGGCCATGTGGAGCTGAAGGATGTCTCCTTCCGCTACCTGCCGGACCGCCCCCTCATCGAGGGCCTGGATCTGGACGTCAAGCCCGGCCAGCGCATCGCCATCGTTGGCCCCACCGGCTGCGGCAAGACCACCCTCATCAACCTGCTCATGCGGTTCTATGATGTCAACGGCGGCTCCATCACCGTCTCCGGCGACGACATCCGGAACGTGACCCGCGCTTCCCTGCGCGGCAGCTACGGCATGGTGTTGCAGGACACCTGGCTGCGCGCCGGCACCGTCCGCGAGAACATCGCCTACGGCAAGCCCGACGCCACCGACGAAGAGATCGTTGCCGCGGCCAAAGCAGCCCACGCCGACAGCTTCATCCGCCGCCTGCCGGACGGTTACGATACCGTCATCGCGGAGGACGGCGGCAACATCAGCCAGGGCCAGAAGCAGCTGCTCTGCATCGCCCGCGTCATGCTCTGCCTGCCGCCCATGCTGATCCTGGACGAGGCCACCTCCTCCATCGACACCCGCACCGAGGTGCGCATCCAGGCCGCGTTCGCCCGGATGATGCAGGGCCGCACGAGCTTCATCGTGGCCCACCGCCTGTCCACCATCCGCGAGGCCGACGTCATTCTTGTGATGAAGGACGGCCACATCGTGGAGCAGGGCAATCACGACGAACTGCTGGCCCAGGGCGGTTTCTACGCCAAGCTCTACAACAGCCAGTTCGAGGGCGTGGAGACTTGACCGGCACAAACAAAAAATGGGATGCTCGTTTCGAGCATCCCATTTTTGTTTGCCAGAATCCTGCCGCCCGTCGTTTCAGACCGCCTCGACCACCACCGGCTCCTCCGGCGGCGGGGTCAGCGTGGAGTGCGCCCGCACAAAGGCAGCTGCGCGCTGGCTGGCAATGCCCTGCCGCAGCTTCCGCAGGTCGTTGGACGGGAAGGTCCGCTCCCCGTTCCAGCCCTCCAGCGCAGCCTGCACCTCGGCCTCTGTGGGCCAGAGATGTTCCGTTTCGGCGACCAGCAGAAGCCCCAGACGCCCCCGCAGTTTCTGTTCTGCCTGAGCGTGAAGCTCCGCCCGGAACTGTTCCACCGTCTGGCCCTGCACCTTCAGGTATTGGTCAAAGTTGATGTTGTTCGCCTGCATCCGCAGGTTGAACTCCCGCTGCTCGGCAAAGTAGTTGCCCGCCACCAATTGCTTCGGCAGCGTGCCCTTCACCTCGCCGCCGAGCTGGTAGACCAGCTCCCGTTCGGCCAGCGTCTCGGCCTGGGCGCAGCGGGTCTTGTAGATCTCCCGCGCCACACGGTCCCGCAGGGCTTTTTTGCCCGCCTCGTCGGCGGCGCGGTCCTCGTCGCCGTGGTGGCGGTTGATCTCCAGTTCAAGGGTCAGTTTCCGGATGGGCCGGGGCCGGATGGGCTGCACAAAGCCGGTGTACCGCCCCAGCTCCAGCGGCGGCAGGCAGAAGAACTCCGCCCCCGCCCGGAACCCTTCGGCCCGGTTGACGGCCAGCAGCTCAAAGTCCGGGTCGGTCACCGGGACGAGCCGGTGCTCCTCCATCAGCTGCGCAAACAGCGGCGAAAAGCCTTCCAGAATGGCGCGGTTCACCGCTGCCGTCAGCAGGTCTTCTTCCTTTTTGGGCACATCCGGTGCCGCCCGCTCGGCCTGCACCGCTGCTTCCAGCTCCTCGGCACTGGCCGAAAAGACCACCCGGCAGTCGCCCGGTTCCGGCATCCCAAAATGTTCCAGTTTCATGGCATTTCCTCCTCACCGCATAAATCCGGCCATCAGCAGCACCAGCACCACCGCCAGCGCAAAGTACAGCACTTCGGCCCCCAGCACGGCGCGGTCGCCTTCCACATACATCTTCTCCGGATCTTCCGGGTCATAATATAAGGTCACGGTCTCCCCGGCCGCAAAGCCCTTGCCCTTAGCCGCTTTCGGGTAATGGAGGCGGTGGCTGCCGCCTGCCGTCTCAAATTCCAGCACATAGGCCTGACCGTCCCGGCCCTGCGCGGTGCCCGCAACGCGGGCGGTGACCTTTTCGCCTTTTGTCTGCAAGCGCCGCCGCGCAAGCACACTGCGCACCCCCATGCCGAGCATGAGCGCCGCCCCGATGATAAAGATCAGAAAGTTGAACATGTGTGGTTCCCTCATTCCATCGTATTTTGCCGCAGGGCCCCCGGCCCCGGACAGCTCAGGTCTTATTGTATCATATTTCACCGAAAATTTCGCCCCATCGTCCTCATTCCGGTGCCAAAATTTCATCCGGAATTTTTGTCAAAAAAATTCGAAAAAAGCGCTTGACATTTCCGGTTTCCATGGTATAATTACTATCGTTCCGAGCG
>OIYY01000425.1_pt1 | contig 29858 bp, 25 predicted proteins | sample 1588341 | NCBI WGS metagenome assembly OIYY01 (sample SAMN03283287) | human gut metagenome | biome: human-associated habitat; material: feces | host: Homo sapiens | place: Peru | collected 2012 | reverse complement strand
AGAGCTGGGAGTTCTTCGACTGGCTGCTGGAGAACTGCGGCGTCGTCGGCACCCCCGGCGTCGGCTTCGGTGCATGCGGCGAGGGCTACTTCCGCCTGACCGCCTTCGGCGATGCGGAGAAGACCAAGACCGCCGCCGAGCGCATCCAGACCGCCATCCAGGCCCTGTAATTTTTTGCAAGCAAAAAGGCGATGCAGTTTTTGTACGACTGCATCGCCTTTTCTGTTTTTCCGGTCCGGTCTTATTTCCGGCCCGTCAGCCGGTTCAGCAGCATCACCGCCAGGACCAGCACACCGATGACGAGGATGATGCCGACCATTCCGATCACCATGATGGGCAGAGTGGTCATCCACGAAGAAAGATGAAGCATAAACACACCTCCGTTAGGCCATCAGAGTCAGGATCAGGCCGCCTGCAATGACGGACGCGATCTGCCCCGAAACGTTGACGCTGATGGAGTACATCAGCAGGAAATTCTGGTTGTCCTCTTCCAGGCCCATCTTGTTGACGACGCGGCCGCTCATGGGGAAGGCCGAGATGCCGGCAGCGCCGATCATCGGGTTCAGCTTTTTGCCCTCCGGCAGGAAGAGGTTCAGCAGCTTTGCAAACAGCACACCGCCTGCGGTATCGAAGACAAAGGCCACCAGACCCAGTGCGAGGATCAGCAGGGTGTCGGGCCGGACAAACTTGTCTGCGGTCATCTGCCCGGCCACGGTCAGGCCCAGCACGATGGTGATGAGGTTCGCCAGCACATTCTGCGCCGTTTCACTCAGCACATTCAGCACGCCGCACTCCCGCAGCAGGTTGCCGAACATCAGGAAGCCCACCAGCGCCACGCTGGCCGGGGCCACCATGCCCGCGATGATGGTCACAACGATCGGGAACAGGATCTTGGTCAGCTGGGAGACGCTGCCCTTCTCGTAGGGCATCCGGATGCGGCGTTCCTTCCGGGTGGTCAGCAGCTTGATGACCGGCGGCTGCACGATGGGCACCAGCGCCATGTAGCTGTAGGCAGCCACCATGATGGCACCGAGGTACTGGGAGTTGAGGGTGTTGGCCACGAAAATGGCGGTGGGGCCGTCGGCTGCACCGATCACGGCGATGGACGCGGCATCCTTCAGGTCAAAGAAGAAGCCCGCCAGGAACAGCGTGAAAAAGATGCCGAACTGTGCCGCTGCACCAAAGAGCATGAGCCACGGCTTTTCCAGCAGGGGGCCAAAGTCGATCATGGCACCGATGCCGATGAAGAGCAGCAGCGGGAACAGCTCGTTGGACATGCCCGCCTCAAACAGGGCCGAAATGGGGCCGACGGTCTCGCCCTGGGTGATGGCACCCGACAGGGGCAGGTTGACCAGAATGGCACCAAAACCCATGGGCAGCAGCAGGCTCGGCTCCATCTTTTTTGCGATGGCAAGGTAGATGAGCAGCGCACCGATGCCCCACATCACCACCATCTGCCAGGTCAGATTCCCGAAATTGGAAAAAAGCCCGGCGAACGTGTTCAGAAAGTTCATAGTTTTACCTCCTCGTGTTCCGGTGCCGAAGGCAAGAAAAAAGAGACTCCTGCCACAGCACCCTGTCTGTGACAAAAGTCTCAAGCGAACACATGACATCGGGCATTTCTGCCGTGATGACGCTGCCATGCAGCACCCCGCAGACCCTGCGGAGCGCTCTTTACTCCCTTTTATCGGGTCTTATTAAATCAGACTGCGTCTCCGCTGTCAAGAGGTTTTCCGGATTCTTTGCCAGATTTTGCTTCAGCGCTCGAACGTCGTGCTCAGGGTCGTGGCCCAGTGCTGGCCGGGGGCGAGGCAGGCGGCGGCAGCGCGTTCGGTCCAGGTCTGCGGGTCGCTCTCGGCACCGGGCAGGGACTGCCACGGCTCGATGCAGACGAAGCGGACCGGCTTTGCCGGGGCCGACCAGATGAGGGAATACGGGTAGCCCTCGACGTTGCAGACGATGTGGCGGCCGGTGTCCTTTTCGTAGATGCCCAGCGTCCTGGTGCGCAGGCCCGCCATGCAGAAGCTGTCGTTGGCGAAGAGGTCGTCCGTGAGCGGGATGGCGGAGACGTTCTTCCACCGGTAGCCGCACCTGCCGGTCAGCAGGCCGTTGGGGTAAGCGTCCAAAATCATCGGGCTTTCGGGCTGGTCGAAGCGGAACTCATAATCGGTGGTGGTGTGGCTGGCATCAAAGGGGATGCGGAAGGCCGGGTGATAGCCGATGCCGAAGCGCAGCTCCTCTGCGGCGGTTTCGGGGTTCGCGACCGTCAGGGTGTGGTGGAGGGTCTTCCCCTCCAGCCGGAAGGTGCTGGTGAGGACAAAATCGAAGGGGAAGCGCTCGGCCTTGATCGCATCGTCCGAGCGCAGTTCCAGCTCGATGGTGTCACCCTCGGCGCGGAGCAGGGTGTGCTCCAGATCCCGTGCAAAGCCGTGCTGGCCGCCCTTGTAGGTCTTGCCGCCATGGGTGAAGGTGCCGCCGGGCAGTTTGCCCGTCCAGGGGAAGAGGATGGGCGCATGACGCTTCCAGACCGCCGGGTCGGCCTGCCAGAGCAGCTCTTCGCCCGCTGCGTTCTTCAGGCTGACGGCCTCCGCGCCAAGGGTGTCCACGGTCAGAGTCAGAAATTCGTTGTGGATGGTTGCCTGCATGATTCGTTCTCCTTTTTCATTGTTATCGGTTGACGATGTGCTCGCCGTTTCCGTCCAGGAAGGTGCGCAGGTTCCGGGTGGTGATGTCCATCAGGTTCTGCAGCGCTTCCTTTGTCGTCCATGCAATGTGCGGGGTGAGGAGGGCGTGGGGTTCCTTCCGGAGCGGGCTGTCCGCCGGGAGGGGTTCGGTGGCAAAGGCGTCGGCCCCGTAAAAGCCCAGCTGCCCGCTGCGGAGCGCCGCCGTGACCGCTGCTTCGTCCACAAGGGCACCGCGCGCGGTGTTCAGCAGGATGGCACCGGGCTTCATCTGCGCCAGTGCCTCCGCACCGATGAGCCCCCGCGTCTGGGGCGTGGCCGGGCAGTGAAGGCTGAGGACGTCGCTCTCCTTCAGCAGGTCGGCAAACGGCACGAACTCCACACCGTCGGCGGCATATTCCGGCCGGACGGTCCGGGTGCAGACGAGTACCCGCATCCCAAATGCTCTGGCGATGCGGGCCGTCTGCCGCCCGATGCTGCCGTAGCCGTAGATGCCGAAGGTCTTGCCGTACAGCTCCATCTGGGGCAGCAGGCCGTAGCCTGCCGGGATGTCCAGCTGCCACAGGCCGTCCTTGACGGCGCGGTCATACCGCTCGGCACACTGGACGATGGCCAGCAGCAAGCTGAAGGTCATCTGCGCCACGCTGTAGGTCGAGTAGCCGGGCACATTCGCCACAGCCACGCCATGGCGGCGGCAGGCGTCCAGGTCCAGATTGTCGGTGCCGGTGGCGATGATGCCCACGAACTTCAGGTTCGGGCACTGGGCCAGGATGGCTTCATCCATCCGGCATTTGTTGAGGAAGACGACCTCGGCATCCCCGATGCGGGGCGCGATCTCCTCGTAGGCTGTGCGGACGTAGCTGGTGGTATCCGGGATGAGGGCCTTGACCCCCGACCAGTCGAGGTCGCCCTCGTGCATGACATAGCGTTCCAGAATGACGGCTTTCATCGCTTCTCCTCCGATCCCACATCCTCGCGGAGCACCTGCCCGATGGGCTGGGCGATGCACAGGTCTGCGCTTTCGTCCGCCGGGGTGGGCTGCATGTTGATGACCACGAGATGCCGGCCCCGGAAATACCGCAGCAGCCCCGCCGCCGGGTAGACCACCAGGCTGGTGCCGCCCACGATGAGGGTATCGGCCCGGCGGATGGCCTGCACGGCCCCGGAGACGACCTCGTCGTCCAGCCCCTCTTCGTAAAGGACTACGTCCGGCTTGACGATGCCGCCGCAGTCCGGGCAGCGGGGCACACCGGTGCTGTTGGCGATGAAGTCGATGTCGTAGAACTTGCCGCATCCGGTGCAGTAGTTGCGCAGGGTGCTGCCGTGCAGCTCATAGACCGTTTTGGACCCCGCCGCCTGGTGCAGGCCGTCGATGTTCTGGGTGACGACCGCTTTCAGCCTGCCCTCGCGTTCGAGCTTGGCCAGCCGCAGGTGGGCTGCATTGGGCTTTGCCCCTTTCACGATGAGCTTATCGCGGTAAAAACGGTAAAATTCCTCTGGATTTTGTTCCCAGAAGGTGTGGCTCAGGATGGTTTCGGGCGGGTAATCGTATTTCTGATGATACAGCCCGTCCACGCTCCGGAAGTCCGGGATGCCGCTCTCCGTGGAGACACCCGCACCGCCGAAGAAGACGATGCTGTCGCTCTCCTGGATGATCTTTTCCAGCGCAGGAACCATAACAAAAAACGCCCCTTTCCAGCAGATTTGGTTACACGTTCAGTATAACACAAATCCGGCGGAAAGGAAGCGTTTCTTTTGGTTCTCTGGTTCAGCGGCCGTTCTCGGCAAACAGGGTGCCGAGGGCTGTAAAGAGGTCGTGCGGGAGCATCCCGACTTCGCCGTGCACGGCGGCGGCGCGGTCGGCAGCGGCCCCGTGGAGGTAGACCGCGCAGACGGCGGCCTCAAAGGCAGGCAGCCCGCAGGCCAGCAGGGCGCTGGTCATACCGGCCAGCACATCGCCGCTGCCCCCGCGCGACAGGCCGGGGTTGCCGGTGGAGTTCACCCGGCACCGGCCATCCGGGGCCGCAATGACCGTCTGCGCTCCCTTGAGCACGACCACGGCGTTCCACGCTCTGGCAAACCGCAGGGCGGTGCCCTCCCGGTCGGCGTGGATGGCCGCAGCGGACAGCCCGGTCAGCCGGGCCATCTCGCCGGGGTGGGGCGTTAAAATCAGTTCACCCTTCGGATGAAGCATTTTTACAGCTTGCAGCAGGTCGGCGGCGGCGTTCAGGCCGTCGGCGTCCAGCACGGCACTGCCCGCAAAACCGGGCAGGAGCGTTTGTACCAGCGTCCGGGTCTCGGCGGCGCGGGCCGCGCTCTGGGCCGTGTAGCCCAGCCCCGGCCCCAGCAGAAGGACGGTCGCCTTCTGGCGCTGGATGCAGGGGATGCTCTCCGGCGCGATGCCCCCTTCGGCTCCGGCCTCGCAGGGGCAGAGGCAGCACTCCGGCAGGCGGGCAGACACCGCCGCCAGTACCGGTTCCACGCTGGCCAGCGTGACGATGCCCGCACCGGTGCGCAGAGCGCCCTCCACCGCCAGCGCTGCCGCGCCCCGGTAGCTGGCGCTGCCTGCCACGGCCAGCACAGCCCCGAAGGTGCCCTTGTGGCTGTCCCGCGGGCGGGGGCGAAGACACGTCCAAACATACGCGGCGTCTGTTTTCATAAGGTTTACACCTCTCCCTGCAAATAGTTCCGGATCTCCTTCTCGACCTCCTGCACTTCCTGATGGAACATGCGGGCCGAGACGCGGAGGGCACCGTGGCCCAGAATGATGATCTGTTCCATACCGTCGGAGGTGGCCACGCGGACCCGCCGCCCCTTGCCGATCTCGTGGGTGACATGCTCGATGAACATATCCGCCGTCTCGGCCTCCTTGGTGTAGACGACGTGGATGTTGTGATATTGCTCGATGACGCCGGGGCTGCCCGGCACACGGTAGGCATCGAACACGAGGATGAGCACACACTTTTTGAACCCCTGATAGTTGCACAGGATGTCCATCAGCTTCTTGCGGGCGGCATCAAGGCTCTGTTTGGAGAGCTCGTTCAGCTCATCCCACGCAAAGATGATGTTGTAGCCATCCACCAGCAGGTATTCGGGCGCGATCTCCCACTGCTCGGCGTCAAAATCCGGGCGCTCGGTCTTCCGGGTCGGGCGGAACGCGGCCAGCGGGTCCCGCTTGATGGGGCCATAGGTCTGCTCAAAGATCTTCAGCAGCTCGGCGTCCTCTTCCAGTGTGGCGCGGTAGGCGGCCATCCGGCGGGGCCGGGTGGCGGTCTCTTCCGCCGGGCGGGCGGTCTTGCCCCAGCCACTGTCCACGTGCATGTGGCTGCGCACCTGTTCCCAGGGCACCACGAACCCGGCCCCATGGGAGCAGAAGACCGAATCCGCCGGGTTGTCGAGGTCATGTTCCGGCTCGTAGCCAATGGCCGCCAGCACCTCGTCGGTGTTGTGGCAGGGGCGGTAGCCATCCAGCGTCAGACTCAGGTGCCCCCGGCCCCGCGTGTAGCCCACCACATCCATCGGGTAGCTGCGCATCGTGGAGGCCGGGGCTGTGCCGGTCAGGGTGGCCGTCTGGCCATCCGGAGCCGTCTGGGGCGGGTCGAAGCTGCCGCCCATCTGCTGGATGTCGTTCATCGCGCGGCCCACATTCTCGGCCGGAAGTTCCAGCCGGAAGGCGTACCACGGCTCCAGCAGCTGCACTTTGTGGATCTGCGCAGCCATCATCAGGCCCTGCCGCACCGCGCGGTAGGTCGCCTGCCGGAAATCGCCGCCCTCGGTGTGCTTCAGGTGGGCGCGGCCCGCGATGAGGGTGATCTTCACATCGGTCAGCGGGGCACCGGCCAGCACACCAAGGTGCTGTTTTTCTTCGAGATGGGTCAGCACCAGACGCTGCCAGTTCTTATCCAGCACCTCTTCGCGGCAGTCGGCCGCAAACTGCATCCCGCTGCCGCGGGGCAGAGGTTCCAGCTTGAGGTGGACTTCGGCATAGTGGCGGAGCGGCTCATAGTGGCCCACGCCCTCGATGGCCTCGGTGATCGTCTCCTTATATAAAATGCCGCCGGGGCCGAAGCGCACCTCCAGCCCATAACGCTCTGCCAGCAGGCTCCGGAGCACCTCCAGCTGGATCTCGCCCATGAGCTGGACGTGGATCTCGCCCAGCGTCTCGTTCCAGACGACGTGGAGCTGGGGTTCCTCTTCTTCCAGCCGATGGAGCTTGCCGAGAGCTGCGTGGACGTCGGCCCCCTCCGGCAGAAGCACCTGATAGCTCAGCACCGGCTCCAGGACCGGCAGGTCGCCGTCCCGCTCTGCGCCCAGCCCCTCGCCGGGGCGGGCTTTGGTCAGTCCGGTGACGGCGCAGACCTGCCCCGGCCCGATGCGCTCGGCCAGCGTATACTTGGCACCGGAATAAATGCGGAGCTGGTTGGCCTTTTCGGCCCAGGGCTCCCCGTCCACTTCGCCGGTGAGCTGGGCCTTGACCTTCAGTTCGCCGCCGGTCACGCGCAGCCAGGTCAGCCGTGCCCCCTGCTCATCCTGCGAGATCTTGAACACCCGTGCACCGAAAGCTTCCAGCGCGGGAGCCGGGCGGGTGAAGCGGTCCAGCCCGGCCAAAAGCTCGTCCACACCCTCCAGCCTGAGCGCTGCACCGAACCAGCACGGGAAGACATGCCGCCGGGCGATGGCCGGGAGAATGTCGGCATCGGTCAGCTCCCCTTTGTCGAGGACGGTTTCCATCAGCCGCTCGTCGCAGAGGGCCAGCGCTTCGTCGCGGGCGGACGCATCGGCCCCGAAATCCACAAAGCCGTCCCCCAGCCGATGGTTGAGCTGTTCCAGCAGCGCCTCCCGGCCGGGGCCGGGCAGGTCCATCTTATTGAGGAAAACAAAGGTCGGGATGTGATACCGCCGCAGCAGACGCCAGAGCGTTTCGGTGTGGCTCTGGACGCCGTCGGTGCCGCTGATGACCAGCACTGCATAATCGAGCACCTGCAGGGTGCGCTCGGTCTCGGTGGAAAAGTCCACATGGCCGGGGGTATCCAGCAGAGTGAAGTCGGTGTTTCCTGCCGTCAGCAGGGCCTGTTTGGAAAAGATGGTGATGCCGCGCGCCTTTTCCAGCGCGTCGGTGTCGAGAAAGGCGTCCTTGTGGTCCACGCGGCCCAGCTTCCGGATGGCACCGGCGCGGTAGAGCATGGCTTCGGAAAGGGTGGTCTTGCCGGAGTCCACATGGGCGAGGATGCCCACCACCAGCTGCTTGTGCGGGTTTTCCATGGTCTGCACCCTTCCTTATAAAAAACTGATGCAGAGCGCCACCACCACCAGCGGCACCCCCAGCACCAGATTGGAGAGCATACTGCAATAGGTGCGCTCCTCCGGCTCCAGCTCCTCAAAGGAGACGATTTTCTCGTCGGCATAGTCCATGATGGAGCGGGTGGCATGGAACTTTTTCTGCGGCTTGATCCCCTTGAACTCTTCGAGCAGATGGTGGATGGTCAGGCCGTCCAGCCGCATATAGTCCACCCACGCCCAGATGAGCAGCACCACGCCGCACAGAAAGCCCGGTGCCTCCCACATGGAGAAGGTGCCGTCGCTGACATACCGCTCCCACAGCAGCATCAGCACAGCCACGATGGAAGTGCGGGTCACAGTTTTATATAAGATGGGATGAAGCATATAGCCTTTGTACATCGCGCGTAGTTTTTTCATGGTTTGCTCCTTATTCCGATACAGATACATTTTATTGTAGCATGTTTTTATGAAAAAAGATAGCAGAATCGTCCGTGGTGAAAAAACAGTCCACTTTTTTCTTTTGAAGCCTGCCGCTTTCCGCAGCCACCCGGCGCTTTGGATTCTTTTGCATTTTTCCGCTGCTGCTTTTCATGCAAAAGCGGCTGTCACCCTTTTGTTTCCAATTCATTGCTTTAATCCATTGACTTCTTTTCAATACAGTGCTAAAATATCCGAAGTGCGACGTTTGCCCTTCCTGTGCATTTTTTCGTGGAGGACAGGCCACACTCGTTCAGGAATAGGAAAAAACGGCGCAGGCAGACCGCCTGTGCCAGAGATCTGGGAGGATCCATCCATGAGTATCAATTTTGAGTCTCACAAGCTCGACCGCCGCAGCTTCCTCAAGGGCGCAGGCATGGTCGGCGCAGCCAGCCTGCTGGCCGCATGCGGCGGCAAGTCCGACAACGGCAGCACCGGCGGCTCCACCAGCGGTGCCGCAGCCCCCAACACCACCGGCGCCACCCCGCTGAAGGAGTTCATCTCCTTTGAGAGCGGCAACCGCGAGCTGGAGAGCTGGAACATGCTGTACACTCAGAAGGCTGAGGACGCCAACGTCATCACCAACCTGTGGGACGGCCTGCTGAGCTTCGACTGCTACGGCAAGGTCGTGCCCGCCATCGCTTCCAGCTGGGAGCACAACGACGATTCCACCGTCTGGACCTTCCACCTGCGCGACGATGTCGACTGGGTGGATGTCAACGGCGAGGTGAAGGATCACCTGACCAGCAAGGACTTCCTCGTCGGCTTCGAGTGGGTCATGAACGCCTACAAGAACGAGGCAAACAACACCTCCATGCCCAACGATACCGTCGTGGGCGCTGCCGATTACTACGAGCAGACCAAGGCAGCCGGCGACGCTGCCGCCGACATGACCTATGAGGACATGCTGGCTGCCGGTGTCGGCATCGAGGCTCCCGATGACTACACTCTGGTCTTCACCTGCAAGGATCCCTGCCCGTACTTCGACACCGTGGCGGCTTACAACAGCTTCTACCCCGTCGCTCCCGCCCTGCTCGACGAGCTGGGCATCGAGGGCTTCCGCGGCTGCGACAACACCACCATGTGGTACAACGGCCCGTATGTCGTCGAGGAGTATATCCAGGGCAACACCAAGAGCTATATCCCCAACCCCAGCTACTACGACGCTGCCAACGTCAGCCGCTTTGAGCGCCTGACCATCACCATGATCTCCGACGGCACCATCAGCCTGCAGCTGTACGAGAACCGTGAGCTGGACGAGGTCGATCTGGGCGAGAGCAGCATCGCCACCATTCAGGCCGATCCTTCCAACGTGTTCAACCAGCAGATGTGCGAGAAACGCCCCAAGAAGTTCAGCTACTGCTTCATCTTCAACTACGACAAGCGCAAGGCCGACGGCACCGCCGATGAGAACTGGAACAAGGCCATCGCCAACAAGGCATTCCGCCAGTGCTTCTCCAAGGGTCTGGAGCTGTCCAAGTTCTACTCTCGCTACAACCCCATCAACCCGCTGAAGTGCGAGAACGACTTCTTTACCATGAGCGGCCTGTGCTACACCACCGACGGCACCGATTACACCAGCCTGGTCGCCAAGGAGCTGGGTCTGGACGGCGAGAAATATGATGGCAAGACCATGAAGCGTCTGCGCGCCAACAACGGCGACATCACCGACCTGAAGAAGCAGGCCATGGACGAGCTGAGCGCCATCGGCGTCACCTTCCCGGTGCACTGCTCTTACTATATCCTGGCCGGTTCCACCACCGCTCTGGACAGCGCGACCGTCCTGAAGCAGTGCTTCACCGACAGCTTTGGCGATGACTTCATCGTGCTGGACATCGAGACCTTCGTCTCCTCCACCATGAAGGAGGTCGTGGCACCCAAGCTGCAGAGCTTCGTCCACATGGGCTGGGGCGCTGACTTCGGCGATCCCATCAACTTCCTGACCCAGATCATCGTCCACGACGACAACGCTTACTACAGCTGCAACATGACCAACATCGAGGGCATCGCCGAGAACGGTGCCGCCGATTACCAGAAGGATCTGGTGGCTGCCTACGAGCAGTTCACCGACCTGGTCAACGAGGGCCGCGTCATCGTCAACGACACCGATGCACGCTACGCTGCCTTCGCAAAGGCTGAGGCCTACTTCCTGGAGGAGAATCTGATCTTCCCCACCGTCTACGATGTGACCTGGTGCCTGACCCACGCCAACGAGTACAGCAAGATCAACGCCATGTACGGCCCCTGCAACTACAAGGCTGTCAACTGGGAGACCAGCGAAGAGGCTTACACCACCGAGCAGTACGAGGAGTTCGCCGCTGCTTTCGATGCAGCCACCCAGGCCTGATCGGTTTTTGAGCACATTCTAAGTTAAGCACTTTTCCCCCGGCGGGAGCTGTTCGCAAAGCGGATGGCTCCCGCTCTTTTATTATGTAAAGCGTTTCGCATCTGTTCTTTTGTGAAGAACAATTTCGGTTGTTTTGTGTTTCAAAAACAGTGTTAAACTTTTTGCATCCTTCGTCCGGCAAAAACAAATATATTTCATCATTTTTCACAGTCTGTCTTTCTTTTTTGAAGAGGTTCCTGTCCATGCTCCATTGACAGCTTATTCTTTTAATGGTATAATAATCAGCGTGTTAAGGTTTTGCGGGAGGAGCACAGGCACAGACAGAGGGGTCTGTATCTGCGCTCTTTTGTATTCCTCAGCAGTACAGGAGATGCGAAACTCCCGCAAAGGAGTGGGAAACAAGCAGGACAACGCGCCCTGCACCATGCACCGAAGCACGGAAAAAATTTTAGGGAGGATAACACAATGAACATCAATCACGAGTCTCATGCAATCAGCCGCCGCAGCTTTCTGAAGGCTTCCGGCGTTGTTGGTGCCGCCGGCATCCTGGCAGCCTGCGGCGGCAGCTCCAGCAGCTCCACCGCTGCTTCTTCCGGCGCAACCAGCGCCCCCAACACCACCGGCGCTACTCCGCTGAAGGAGTTCATCTCCTGGGAGAGCACCAACCGTGAGCTGGAGAGCTGGAACATGCTGTACAGCCAGATGGCTTCCGACATGAATGTTACCACCAACCTGTGGGAAGGCCTGCTGAGCTTCGACTGCTACGGCAAGGCTGTGCCTTCCGTGGCCAAGGAGTGGAGCCACAACGAGGACTCTTCCGTCTGGACCTTCAACCTGCGCGACGATGTCGACTGGGTGGACGTCAACGGCGAGGTCAAGGCTCACCTGACCAGCAAGGACTTCCTCGTGGGTCTGGAGTGGGTGCTGAACGCAGCCAAGAACCAGGCCAACAATACTTCCATGCCCAGCGAGACCCTGGTGGGTGCTGCGGACTATTACCAGAAGACCAGCGATATGGGCGACGCCGCTGCCGACCTGACCTACGAAGATATGCTGGCCGCCGGTGTGGGCGTTGAGGCTACCGATGATTACACCCTGGTCTTCACCTGCAAGGATCCCTGCCCGTACTTCGATACCGTGGCTGCTTACACCAGCTTCTACCCCGTCTCTGAGGACCTGATCACCGAGCTGGGCATCGAGGGCTTCCGTGCCTGCGACTACACCAACATGTGGTACAACGGCCCGTATGTGGTGGAGGAGTTCATCAGCCAGAACACCAAGAGCTACATCCCCAACCCCAACTATTTTGGTGCAGACGATGTGTCCCGCTTCGACCGCTTCACCGTTACCATGATCAGCGACGGCACCGTTACCTTCCAGCTGTATCAGAACCGTGAGCTGGACGAGATGGATGTGGGCGAGAGCACCCTGACCACCATCCAGGCCGATCCTTCCAGCGAGTACAATCAGCAGCTGTGCGAGAAGCGCCCCAAGAAGTACAGCTACCAGATGCACTTCAACTATCAGAAGAACAACGAGGACGGCACCCCCGACGACAACTGGAACAAGGCCATCGCCAACACTGCCTTCCGTCAGTGCTTCTACAAGGGCCTGGAGCTGACCAACTGGTATGCACGTACCAACAAGATCAACCCCCTGAAGTGCGAGAACGACTACTACACCATGCCCGGTGTCTGCTACAACACCCAGGGCCAGGAGTACACCACCCTGGTCGCCAAGGAGATGGGCTTCGACAAGGAGTCTTATGACGGCAAGACCATGATCCGCCTGCGCGCCAACAATGGCGACATCGCGGACCTGAAGAAGCAGGCTATGGACGAGCTGAGCGCCGTCGGCGTCACCTTCCCTGTCCACGCTGCTTACTACATCATCGCCGGCAACTCCACCGCTCTGGACAGTGCAACCGTCCTGAAGCAGTGCTTCACCGACAGCTTCGGCGATGACTTCATCGTGCTGGATATCAAGACCTACGTTTCTTCCATCACCCAGGAAGTCCGCAATCCTCAGCTGCAGAGCTTCGTCATCAACGGCTGGGGCGCTGACTTCGGTGACCCCGTCAACTTCGTTGGTCAGGAGATCCTGCACGACGACAACGCTTACTACAGCTGGTACTACTCCAACATCGCCAAGGTCGTCGAGGCCGGCCCCGCTGACTGGCAGAAGGATCTGGTCGCTGCTTACGAGGAGTTCACCGATCTGGTCAACACCGCAAAGGCCATCGTCGATGATACCGATGCCCGCTATGCTGCCTTCGCAAAGGCTGAGGCCTGCATGCTGAACAACGTTCTGGCCTGCCCCTGCTACTTCGAGGTGGCCTGGACTCTGACCCACGCCAACGAGTACAGCAAGATCAACGCCATGTACGGCCCCTGCAACTACAAGGCTGTCAACTGGGAGACCAGCGAAGAGGCTTACACCACCGAGCAGTACGAGGAGTTCGCTGCTGCATTCGATGCTGCCACCAAGGCCTGAGTTTTCTACCGCACCCCAAAATAAAAGTTAAAGGTTCGATAACATGTTAAAATACACGGTTAAGCGGCTGCTCCAGTCGCTTGTCACAATCTTTTTGATCGCAACAGCCGTCTTTTTGATGATGCGCTGTCTGCCGACGGACTACTACTTCACTGAGGAACAGCTCATGAAGTTCACCGATCAGCAGAAGACCGCTGCTCTGGAAGCAGCCGGCCTGACCGACCCCATCCCCACCCAGCTGATCAAGTTCTACAACGATCTGCTGCATCTGGACTTCGGCACATCTCGCCGCATCCAGAACGGTGCATCGGTGGTCAAGGTCATCGGCAAAAAGTTCGGCGTCTCGATGCGCCTGGGCCTCACCGCCTCCGGCATCTCTCTGGTGCTGGGTGTGCTGATGGGCATTCTGCAGGCCGCATTCAAGGACAAAGTGTTCGACTGGATCGGCACGGCTTACACCGTGTTCGTCAACGCAGTTCCTTCTCTGGTCTCGTATTCGCTGGTCCTGGTCTTCGGCTCCAAGTACCTGGGCTTCCCCACGCTGTACTCCACCCGCAATGTGAGTGCGTCCAGCGTGCTGCCCATCACCTGCCTGTCGCTGGCTTCCATTGCAGGCTATGCCCTGTGGACCCGCCGCTACATGGTCGATGAGCTCACCCGCGACTACATCAAACTGGCGCGTGTCAAGGGCCTGAGCTCCCGCGAGATCATGTTCAAGCACGTGCTGCGCAACGCCATGGTCCCCATGGTGCAGTATATCCCCCAGTCCATCCTGCTGACGGTCGGCGGCTCTCTGCTGATGGAGCGCTTCTTCTCCGTCCCCGGCATGGGCCCCCTGCTGACCGACGCCATCCAGCGTTATGACCTGAACGTCGTGCAGACGCTGGTCATCCTGTATGCCGTTCTGGGCATCGTGGGTGTTTTCCTGGGCGACGTGCTGATGATGGTGGTCGACCCGCGTATTACTCTGACCGGAAAGGAGGAAGCTCGCTGATGGCTAAGGCATCGGATTTTGAGGGCAAGAAGCAGGACGAACTGTTCTACTTCGTCGAATACTCTCCGGAAGAAGCCGAGCGCATCGGCTATTCCAACTATTCCTACTGGGGTTCCGTCATCCAGAACTTCCTCAAGCAGAAGGTCGCTGTCTTCTGCCTGATCCTGTTCCTGGCACTGAGCGTGTTCTCTTTCATCGCACTGGCCATTGGCAAGTACGATTACACCACCCTGATCTCGGATACGAGCAAGGCATTCATCAAGCCGAACAGCGAATACTGGTTCGGCACCGACAACCTCGGCCGTGACTACTGGTGCCAGGTGTGGTACGCCACCCAGGTCTCCATCCGTCTGGCTCTGGTCGTTGCCGTTGGCGAGAGCATCGTCGGCGTCATCTTCGGCCTGATCTGGGGCTACGTCCGCAGCCTGGACCGCTTCTTCACGGAGCTGTACAACCTGATCGACAACGTGCCCTATATCATCTATATGACCCTGATCGCCCTGATGGTCGGTCAGAGCTTCTGGATCATGGCTATTTCGATGATCGCCATCAACTGGCTGTCCATGGCGCGCCGTGTCCGTAACATGGTCTTCATGTTCCGTGACCGCGAGTACAACCTCGCTTCCCGCTGCCTTGGCACCCCGCTGTGGCGTGTTCTGACCAAGAACATCCTGCCGTATCTGGTTTCTGTCATCATCCTGCGCATGGCGCTTTCCATCCCCGGCACCATCAACCTGGAGTCTACGCTGTCCTACCTGGGCCTGGGCCTGGGCATCGACACCCCGTCTCTGGGCCTGCTCCTGAGCAAGGTGCGCGGCTTCTTCCTGGATTACCCGTACCTGCTGGTCTTCCCTGCATCCATCGTGTCCATCATTTCGATCTCGTTCTACATCATGGGCAACGCTTTGTCGGATGCGGCAGACCCGCGCAACCACGTTTGATAGATTGGAGAGAGAAACGTAAATGGATAGAAAACCGATTATCTCTGCCAAAGACGTGGAGATCACTTTTAGCCTGCGCGGCCGCAAACTGAACGCCATCCGCAAGTGCTCGCTGGACCTGTATGAAGGCGAGACCCTCGCCATCGTCGGCGAGTCCGGCTCCGGCAAGTCCGTGTTCACCAAGACCTTTGTGGGCATGCTGGATGCCAACGGTACCATCACCGGCGGCTCCATCCTGTACGAAGGCCGCGATATGACCAAGTTCACCGAAAAGGACTGGCTTGGCGTCCGCGGTAAAAAGATCGCCATGGTCATGCAGGACCCGATGACCAGCCTGAACCCGCTGAAGAAGATCGGCAAGCAGATCCAGGAGAGCATCGAGCATCACCAGGGCCTGAAAGGCGAAGCCGCCAAGAAGGCCGCCATCGAGATGCTGGGCAAGGTCGGCATCCCCGACCCGGAGCGCCGCTACGAGCAGTATCCGCACGAGTTTTCCGGCGGTATGCGCCAGCGTGTCGTCATCGCCATTGCAGCTGCCTGCCGCCCGCAAATCCTGATCTGCGACGAGCCGACTACCGCACTGGATGTGACCATCCAGGCGCAGATCCTGCAGCTCATCCGCGATCTGCAGAAAGAGCTGGGCATGTCCGTCATCTACATCACCCATGACTTGGGTGTTGTGGCCAACGTGGCAGACCGCGTGGCCGTCATGTACGCCGGCCAGATCGTGGAATACGGCACCGTTCAGGAGATCTTCTACGACGCATGGCATCCCTACACCTGGGCACTGCTGCAGGCTCTGCCGCAGCTGGGCACCAAGGGCGAGAGCCTGCCCACCGTGGATGGCACTCCCCCGAACCTGTTCAACGAGATCCATGGCGATGCTTTCGCCCCCCGCAACAAACACGCGCTGGCGATCGACTTTGTGGCAGAACCTCCGTTCTTCCAGGTGTCTGAGACCCATGCAGCAAAGACCTGGTATCTGGACCCGCGCGCGCCCAAGATCGAGCGCCCGCACTCCATCCAGAACCTTCGTGAGAAAATGGGAAAGATGGGAGGTTCCAACTTAAATGGCTGAGCGTGAAAAGCTGATTGAGCTGAAAGACCTTCAGATCACCTTTGGCTCTGGCAAAAAGAAATTTGTGGCTGTGGACCATGTCAATTTTGACATCTACAAGGGCGAGACCTTCTCGCTGGTCGGCGAGTCCGGCTCCGGCAAGACCACCATTGGCCGTGCCATCTGCCGCATCAACCCGACCTCCGGCGGCGACATCCTCTTCAAAGGCCAGAAGATCAACGGCAAGATCTCCAAAGAGCTGGACCAGGAGGTCATCCGCAAGATCCAGATGATCTTCCAGGACCCCATGGCATCCCTGAACGAGCGCGCCAAGGTCGAGTACATCGTGGCCGAAGGTCTGCTGAACCACCACCTGTACAAAGACCAGGACGACCTGCACAACAAGGTCATGGACGCGCTGCACGAAGTCGGCCTGCTGCCGGAGTTCGCTTCCCGCTTCCCGCACGAGTTCTCCGGCGGCCAGCGTCAGCGCATCGGCATCGCCCGTGCTCTGGTCATGCAGCCGGAGTTCATCGTGGCCGATGAGCCCATCTCGGCTCTGGACGTCTCCATCCGCGCACAGGTTCTGAACCTGCTGAACGAAATGAAGAAGAGCCGCGGCCTGACCTACCTGTTCATCGCACATGACCTGTCGGTCGTCCGGTTCATCTCGGACCGCATCGCCGTCATCAGCAAGGGCCGGATCGTGGAGCTGGCCGAGGCGGAGGAGCTGTTCCTCCATCCGCTGCACCCCTACACCAAAGCCCTGTTGAGCGCCGTTCCCATCCCCGACCCCGCTCTGGAGAAGAACAAGAAGCTGCTTGTTTATGATCCGTCCATCCACGATTACAGCGTGGAGAAGCCGGTCTGGGAAGAGATCGCCAACGGTCACTTCGTCTATGGCAACCAGCGCGAGCTGGAAGGCTACCGCAAGGAGTACGAAAGCCAGCTTTAAGCTGAACCGCTTTCCGGTATTTTAACACAAATGCCCCGCCGTTTGAGGGAGACCTCAGCGGCGGGGTTTTGTGCTGTTATCCCCTCTCCGTCATCGCTGCGCGATGCCACCTCTCCTGGTAGGAGAGGCCTTGGCAGGCCGGGTAACCCCTGCTGGACGCTGAAAGTCGTTTTCTATCGAATACAAAAATGCTCCGCTGTCGAGACCAGCGGCATCTATACGATGCTGTGGATCTTAACAGCGGAGCACTCTATTTTATGAGCTAGACGGAGAGGTTCTTACTCCACGATGATGCTCTTACCGGTCATCTCTGCGGGGACAGGCAGGCCGATATAGGGCAGCATGGTGGGCGCAATGTCGGCCAGGCAGCCGCCCTCGCGCAGCTTCACATCGCCGCAGCCAATGGCCACAAAGGGCACCACATTGGTGGTGTGTGCGGTGAAGGGAGTGCCGTCGGGGTTCTTCATCTTCTCCGCATTGCCGTGATCGGCGGTCAGGAAGGCGCAGCCGCCCGCATCCAGCACAGCGGTGACAACTTCCTTGACGGCAGCGTCCACGGCCTCTACGGCCTTCACAGCGGCCTCAAAGACGCCGGTGTGGCCGACCATGTCGCAGTTGGCGAAGTTCAGGATGATGACATCATACTTGCCGCTCTCGATCCGCTGCTTGCACTCTGCAGCGACCTCCGGAGCGCTCATCTCCGGCTGCAGGTCGTAGGTGGCCACCTTCGGGCTGGGGATGACGCAGCGGTCCTCCCCCGCGTAGGGAGCCTCGACACCGCCGTTGAAGAAGAAGGTGACGTGTGCGTACTTCTCGGTCTCGGCGATGCGCAGCTGGGTCTTACCGTTCTCGGACAGGTACTGGCCCAGAACGTTCTTCAGCTCCACGGGAGGATAGGCGACCTCGCAGTTGGGCATGGTGGCGTCATACTCGGCCATGCAGACGTAGTGGACCTGCTTGCGGCCGCCGCGGCGCTCAAAGCCGGTGAAGGCGTCGTCGCAGAAGATGCGGGTCATCTGGCGGGCACGGTCGGGGCGGAAGTTCATGAAGATGACGGTGTCGCCATCCTGCACACGGCCGCCCTCGCAGGTGACACAGGGCAGAACGAACTCGTCGGTCTTGTCGTTGGCATAGGATGCCTCGATCGCCTCTGCAGCGTTGGCATACTGCTCGCCCTCGCCATAGACGAATGCTGCGTAGGCCTTCTCCTCACGGTCCCAGTTGTTGTCACGGTCCATGGCGTAGTAACGGCCGGAGACGCTGGCGATCTTGCCGATGCCCAGCGCGTCGAGCTTGGCCTGCAGGTCGGCCAGGAAGCCCTTGCCGGAGTGCGGGTCGGTATCACGGCCGTCGGTGATGCAGTGGAGATAGACCTCCTTGGCACCCATGTGCTTGGCCATTTCCAGCACACCGAACCAGTGGTCAGCGTGGCTGTGGACGCCGCCGGTGCCGACCAGGCCCATCAGGTGGATGGCCTTCCCGGCGTCGATGGCAGCTTTCATGTTCTTGACGAGGACCGGGTTCTTGAGCATCTCGCCCTCCCGGATGGACTTGGTGATGAGAGTCAGCTGCTGGTAAACGATGCGGCCTGCGCCCATGTTGGTGTGGCCGACCTCAGAGTTGCCCATCTGGCCGTCGGGCAGGCCGACTGCCATGCCGGAAGCGTCGATGGTGGTCATGGGGTAGTTTGCCATCAGAGAGTCGATAAACGGCTTGTTTGCGGCGGCCACAGCGTTGCCATAGGTCTCGTTGGGGGTCCAGCCAAAGCCGTCCATGATGCAGAGCATTACGGGTTTCTTGGACATAAATGGTATCTCCTTTGATTTTGAACTAAAAAGCGCCCGGCTTCAGCGCTTGCAAACGGCGCGGCCGGGCGCTGGGGTGATTTGCAAAAGGCAGTGTGCGATGCGGGGCAGCTCTGTTTCTCAGCCCTTGGTCGCAGCGTTGACGATGACTGCAAAATCCGGAGCCTTCAGGGAAGCGCCGCCGATCAGGCCGCCATCGACGTCCTTCTTGCTCAGCAGCTCTTCGCAGTTCTTTGCGTTCATGCTACCGCCGTACTGCACGGTGGTCGCCTCGGCCACGGCCTCGCCGTAGACCTCACCGATGACCTTGCGGATCTGGCCGCAGACTTCCTCTGCCTGGTCTGCCGTAGCGGTCTTGCCGGTGCCGATGGCCCAGATGGGCTCATACGCGATGACGACGTTGGCCATCTGCTCTGCGGTGACATCGCGCAGAGCGATCTTGGTCTGCATCCGGACCAGCTCCTCGGTCACGCCCTCTTCGCGCTGCTCCAGGCTCTCGCCCACGCAGATGATGGCCTTCAGGCCCGCGTTCAGCGCAGCCAGAGCGCGCTTGTTGACAGTCTGGTCGGTCTCTGCGAAGTACTGGCGGCGCTCGGAGTGGCCGACGATGACGTACTCCACGCCCAGATCCACCAGCATCTCTGCGCTGATCTCACCGGTGAACGCACCGGACTTCTCGAAGTGGACGTTCTCAGCACCGACATGGATGTTGGTGCCCTTGGTCTTTTCCACGGCCATCACCAGATCGGTGAACGGAGTGCAGATGACGACCTCGCAGGAAGCATCCTTGACGGCGGGGATCAGCTCGTCCACCAGCTTGGCTGCTTCCGAAGCGGTCTTGTTCATCTTCCAGTTGCCTGCAATGATTGCCTTACGCTTTGCCTTATCCATGATCTCTATCTCCTTCTATTTACCTACGTACCAAAAAAGGTGCGGCGGCGCTATGCCGCCGCACCTCGATCCTGCTGTTGCGAGCGCGAATTATGCGTTCTGGATGACAGCGATGCCGGGCAGCTCCTTGCCCTCCAGATACTCCAGAGAAGCGCCGCCGCCGGTGGAGATGTGGGTCATCTTATCGCCCAGACCCATCTGCTGGACTGCTGCTGCGCTGTCGCCGCCGCCGATGACGGTGGTAGCGCCGCTCTCAGCCATAGCCTGTGCCACAGCCAGGGTGCCTGCTGCCAGAGTCGGGTTCTCGAAGACGCCCATGGGTCCGTTCCAGACAACGGTCTTGGAAGCCTTGACGGCCTCAGCAAACAGCTTGGTGCTCTCCGGGCCGATGTCGCAGCCTTCCATATCGGCAGGCATTGCGGTCACGGGCACAACGGTGGTCTCGACGGGTGCGTCGATGGGATCGGGGAAGTCCTTGATGCAGACGGCATCGACGGGCAGGAGCAGCTTGACGCCCTTCTCCTGAGCCTTTGCCATCATCTCCTTGCAGTAGTCCAGCTTGGAGTCATCGCACAGGCTCTTGCCGACTTCGTAGCCCTGTGCCTTGACGAAGGTATAAGCCATGCCGCCGCCGATGATCAGGGTATCGACCTTCTCCAGCAGGTTGGAGATGACGTTCAGCTTATCGGCGACCTTTGCGCCGCCCAGGATGGCGGTGAAGGGACGCTCCGGGTCGTTGACAGCATTGCCCAGGTACTTGATCTCCTTCTCCATCAGGTAACCGACAGCGGTATCCTTGACGTAGTCGGTGACACCGGCGGTGGAGCAGTGTGCACGATGGCAGCTGCCGAAAGCGTCGTCCACGTATGCGTCCGCCAGAGAGGCCAGCTCCTCGGAGAACTCCGGCATGTTCTTGGTCTCTTCCTTGCGGAAACGGGTGTTCTGGAGCAGGACAACGTCGCCGTTGTTCATGGCAGCCACAGCAGCCTTTGCGTTCTCGCCCACGACGTTGTCGTCGTCTGCGAACACAACGGTCTTGCCCAGCTTTGCGCTCAGGGCAGCTGCAACGGGAGCCAGGCTGAACTTTGCCTCAGGGCCGTTCTTGGGCTTGCCCAGGTGGCTGCACAGGATGACCTTTGCGCCATCATTGAGCAGCTTCTGGATGGTGGGCAGAGCTGCGTTGATGCGGTTCTCGTTGGTGATGACGCCGTCCTTCATCGGGACGTTGAAGTCGCAGCGGACCAGAACCTTCTTGCCGCAGTAATTCTCGTCGTCGATCGTCTTCTTACCTAAACCCATGGTAATAAACTCCTCTCAAATTCTTTTCATCGGAATCGAATTTCACTCGTTATCGGGGCTTGCCTCCCCGTACACTTCTATTATAAACAAAAACTGTGTGGTTTGCAAGGACAGACAATAGATAATTTATTAACAAACTTTCCCCGTATCCCGGTGGAAATGTGTCTATTTTGACCGAAAGGCGGAGCGTTTGTGCCGAAATACGATTTTTTTGAGCGTCTGCTCGACCCCCGCCGCTTTGGCGCAGTCCTGCAAAAACTCCTTCGGGGTGCACGTTTGCTCCGTGTTCAGGATGCGCAGCTCTTTCACCCGCAGATTTTGCTTTGCCAGCCAGACGCCCAGCAGCCGCTCCGAAAGATAGCCGTAGATTCGCGCTTCCTGCACGGTATAGCCTGTCAGGTCGGTGTTCCGCTCCACCTCTTCGAGAATGGCAAACAACCAGGTGCAGTAAGCGTCCAGCACACGGCGGGAACAGACCATCATATTGGCCGGATAATTGCCCACGCCGTCCCGGAATTCTTTGTAAAAGACATCCAGATAGTCTGGGTACAGTTTGCGCACGGCCTGTTCGGTCTGCAACAGGTCTTTTTCTCGGCCGCAGTCCAGATAGGCCTGCCAGACCCCACGGTGGGAGTATTCTTTCCGGGCCACCAGCACATCGTAGTGCTGCAGCAGGTCTTTTATCTGTCGGCCATTCAGAATATGCTCCGGTGAACGGCTGAGTGCCGCCGTCGTAAAATACCGTCTGTAATGACACAGACCAATATAGTCCGAATCTCGGTCATTTTTCCAGATCCAGTACAGTGCTGTCAACTCACAGTAATATGGGTTTTTTACAGCGATGTTCTCCCCGGTGTTGTCAGCAAGAAGATGGCCCGGTTCATTTCCGTAAGCCCCTACGCGGATCAGGCGGTAGCAGTGGTCCAGCTTCAGCGGGGTCACATCTACCTTTTTATGTGTTACCACATAGACCGAAAGTGTTTCTTTCATCTCAGTTTCCCATTCTGTTTTCGGTGTTCTGCCTTGTTCCAAATGGATTTCTCAGCGTCCAGGTGTCCTTCTGCAGTGGCCCTTCCACCGTTGCCAGGTGCATCCCCAGCAACAAAAAAGCCAGCGTATCACCGCCCCGGAACTGGAGCAGCGATGTGCCGCAGTAGACGAAGAGCGCTGCCACGAACGCATTGCTCCACAGCTTTCTGCGTTCCTTCCAGAAAAAGCGGACGACCAACAGCAGATAGGCCGCGCCGCCCAGCCAGCCGTGATCGATCAAGTTTTGCAGGTATACATTATGGATATTTGCTTCGCCATAAAACTCACCAGACACTTGCATAAGAGCCTTCATACAATTGCCTGCACCGCAGCCCAGTGGATACTGCCGACTGGTCTGGAACGCATAATCCCACATCCGGATACGGCCTGCGTTTCCGGGGTCGGAAGGACCGGCAATGAACCGCACCAACGCACGCTTGAACACAGCATCGTACACACCGGTGGCATAGAGTGCTGCGGCAAGGGCCGCGGCCACCGCCAGCAGGATGAGCCGAATCTTCCGCTTTTGCAGCAGAGTCCAGAGCTTCGGCAGTTCCGGAAGGAGCAGCCACAGGATAGCCAGCACCGCGATCAGGATGCCGCATCGACTGGCATACAGGAATGCCAAGAATAGATTGACCCCGGCATAGATCCACTTCCACCGGCTGCCGACAAAGAAAAACGCAAATAGCCCCAGCCAGGAAGACTCAATGTTCACGCTGCCCCCGATGAAGGTGCTGACCGCCGGGTGCCCCTTGTCCGGGTTATCAAAATACCAGAGGATGCCGTCGAATTGAACGATGTTCTTAACGAGGACCGCTGCCATCAGGATCTCCGCACACCAGCGGACGATGTCTATCCAATCGTCACCGGTCAGGCCTGACCCGTAGTTCATGCAGACGACGACCAACAGCAGACCGAACAGATAGTTCAGCAACAGACTGCTGAGCCCGAATGTGCCCTGGTTTGCCAATGAGACCAGCGCCACATAGCCGACATAGACTAGCACCGGAACGTTGAGTTTCCACTCCTTCCGGACACATAGCAGCGGCAGGAAGAGCAGCGCATACAGATGCACCGGTTTCAGTGCCGCCTCCGTGGCAATGGACACGATCTTCAGATTCTGAAAACAGGACAGCAAAAACAGCACGAACAGCATTGCCTTCGCAGTGTTCTTGTGCTCCGCTGGTCTTCCCATGAAAACGGTCTTCCCTTCTCTTATCATTTTTTGCCCCGCCACTGCGTCTGGTCATAGACCCTGCGCAGCAGACCGTATCCGCCGTAGGACAGCAGCGCCGCAAGCCGGGCCTTTTTGCGGGCGTTGGGGTCCCATACCACATCTGCGCGGCAGCGGAGCACTTCGCCCCAGAGTCGTTTTCGCTCCGCCTCATGCTCCGGGTCCCGGATCTGGAACAGGATGTTGCAGACCGTGCTCAGGTAGCGGCACTCCGCCGCCCGGCCCAGCTGCGGAAAATGTTTCTGCACATCTTCCATCATTGCGCGGCAGTGCACTACACCATCCAGCTTGCGGGGGTTGAATGCCACGTTCTGAATGCTGTCGGAACGCTGAAAATAATAATAATCCACGTTCCGGATATAGGCCGCCCCGCTCGCCCGCTTGAGCACTGCATAGGTAACAGGAATATCCTCGTACAGTGTTCCGACCGGATACCTCAAATCTTTCAAGATCTTCCGGCTGTACAGTTTGCCCCAGGCTGAGCACTCGATGCCGTTCTGATACAGCATCCGCTCCAGCCATTCCGTCTGGCTCAGTGCCTCATAGCCCTGCAATTCCCGGACAGGCTGCGCCGCCGTCTGCCCTTCGAAGGTCTCTGCAAAGCAGCTGACGGCTACCTCCGTGCCCGCCTTCTGCAGGGCACAGAACAGATGCTCCACATAATAGGGCGACACCCAGTCATCCCCATCCACAAATGTGATATATGCCCCCTGCGCCACGTCCAATGCCGCGTTCCGGGCATCGGACAGTCCTCCATTCTTCTTGTGGAGGACCCGAACACGCACATCCTGCGCCGCATACTGGTCACAAAGGGCACCGCTTCCATCGGTGGAACCATCGTCTACTAGAAATATCTCCAGATTCCGATAGGTCTGCCCCAGAAGGCTATCCACACAGCGGCCCACATAGGCCTCGATGTTATAGATCGGAACGATGACACTGATCCGCGGTTCCATCTCGTTCTCCTTCACTGCAAAAGGCTCTCGTAAAATGTCTCCAGTTTTTTGGCTTCCACGGCGATGTTAAAGCCCTTGTCTGTCATCTCCTGCACGGTGCTGCGGCGTGTGTTCTGCTCCGCTGCTTCCACAGCAGCCCTTGCCCACACCTGCGGCGGCTCTGCAAGGTGCAAAAAGCGGGTAGAGTCCAGCAGTCCAGCCTCTTGCGAAACCTTATCCGAGAAAAGGACCGGCAGCGCACAGGCCTGAGCCTCCACGCCCACCACAGGCAGGCCCTCGTACCGCGAGGGCAGCAGAAAAACATCCATCGCCTGATACAAACGGCTCGGATCACCGTCCTGTTCGATAAAGCAGATGGCTTCCTTCACACCGAGCGCTTCCGCTTTCGCAAAGACATCGGCCTTCAGTTCCCCCTTGCCGACCAGCAGCAGCACTGCATCCGGGCGTAGCTTCCGGATCTCTGCAAAGATCTCCATCAGGAAGCTCTGATTTTTGGCATAACAAAAGCGGCCGATATGGCCGACTACAAGTTTTCCATCCAACCCCAGTTCCTGTCGCACTGCTGCCCGCTTTTGTGCGTCAAAAACAAAGCGGTCCAGTTCAATGGCATTGTTGAACACCCGGAACTTCGAATCTCCATACAGCCAGCGGCCCGCCGTCTGAGAGCAGGCACACAGCTGGGTAGGGCAGACTTTAGCGAACGGACGCAGCAGATACTTGATGATGTTCTTCCTGGTCTCGCCTTTTCCGGCCACCGAGTGATTGTGAACGATGCGGTTCGGCACCCCGGCCCGCCGGGCACCCCAGAGCGAGAACACGCCCAGCGTGTTCATATGGGAGTGCACGATGCGGTAGCCATTTTCCCGGAACTGCCGGATGATCGCTGTTTCGTACTGCACCAGATGCGTATAGTTCGGCACGATATACACCCGGCCGCCCAGCTGCTCGATTTCCTCCCGCTGGGGCACTTCCGAACCTTCCAGCGCGAAAAAGTCGAATTGGATCTTGGTGCGGTCTATATGGCGGTAATAATTCATCACAACCATTTCAACGCCGCCGTAGTTCATATCGGTCATCATCTGAGCGACCCGGATCGGTGCATTTTCAGACACGTTTGTTTCCTCGCATTAAATCAATTCTTTCCGGCCGCAGTCTTCGAACCAGTCACGGAAGCTTTCTTCCAGCGTGTAGTGGAACGAATATCCGGTCGCGGCCATCTTCTTTCCGCTCACATTGGTGGATACCATCAGCTTTTTGACACGGGCGGGGTGAATGCCCACTTTTTTGCCCCCGATCGGCCCCAGAACAGCTGCTGCAAACAACAGCAGTTTGCCGGGAATGAGCGGAATATGCCGGTGCATTTCCGTAGCTGCCTGCATGGCAGTACAGATTTCTTCGATCGTATATGCAGGCTCATAGGTGCAGTTATACAGCCCCACGCCGGGGAAGGAATGGTCGAGCACCCGATCCTTGAAAAAGCGAACCAGTTCCTTGACATAAATGCAGGCCTTGATGGTATCCTTCCGGCCCGCATAGAAGAAATAGTGCTTTTTCTGGCCCTTGTACAGGCGGGTCATGTTGCCATGCTCTCCCTTGCCATACACGATGCCGGGCCGCACGATGGTCAGCTCCCGCTGCGGGTCTCTGGCCTGCCAGACGCAGTGGATCTCTTCAGCCACCAGCTTGCTGATACCGTAGGGCGTGTTCGGCATGGGCAGGGTCTCTTCGTTCTTCCGTTCCTCCGAAGCGCCGTAGGGCGCGATGGAGCTTGTAAACAAGATTTTCCGAATGCCATATCGCTCCGCAAAGGCCGTAACGTTCTCAGCCCCGCGGATATTGGTCTCAAAATAGGCTTCATCCGGGTGGCCTGGTGTGCGGTGGACCGCCGCCAGATGAAAGATAACATCCTCCGGCGTCGGTGTAAAATCCAGCGTGAGAGGCTTGCGTACATCTGCGCGGATATACTCCACCCCTTCGTTCTTTTCCACGACGCCCGGAACGATGCCCTCTTCTCCGGGCATCACAAGGTCAAGATCGTAGATCTTATCTCCCGGCCGGACACATTCCTGCCGTAAGAGATGGATGAGGTGAGTACCGATGAATCCAGACCCACCGAAGATGATATAGTTCATTCCATTCTCCCTATAACCGAAACTCCGTTATTTCGCACCTTTTCCCGCAAACACGACCCACACCGTCCTGAACAGGATGCGGATATCTTCCCAGAACGTCCAGTTGTCGATGTACTGCACATCCAGCCGGACAACTTCCTCAAAGTCCTCAATGTTGTTCCGGCCGCTGACCTGCCACAGGCCGGTAATACCCGGCTTCATGGACAGGCGGCGCTTGTGGTGGCTCTCGTACTGGTTATACTCATCCAACGTCGGCGGGCGGGTGCCCACCAGACTCATCGAACCCCGCAGCACATCAAAAAACTGCGGCAGTTCGTCGATGCTGGTCTTCCGGATAAAATGCCCCACCTTGGTGATGCGGGGGTCATCCTCCATTTTGAACATCAGGCCATTCATTTCATTCTGAGCCATCAGCTCTTTCTTGCGCTCCTCAGCATCCACATACATGCTACGCAGCTTGTGGATGTAGAAAATCCGTCCGTTCCGGCCCACGCGGCGCTGCTTGAAAATGAGCGGGCCGGGGCTTTCCAGTTTGAGCGGGATAGCCACGATGGCGATGATGGGGATGCTGATGATACACCCCACCAGACTGCCGACAATATCCAATCCCCGCTTCAGAATCTCATCGTGCAGCTTGAGCTCGTTCGTGCTCATGGTCACAACATTGCCCCCGGCACAACGGCTCAGCGTCCGGCTCATCCGGACGGCGCTGGTCTCGCTGCAGCAGGCCTCTTCGATGCGGTCCAGGATCGGCAGACGGAAGTGGACAGTCAGACCCATGCTCTCGATCTCTTCCAGGTAAGGCACGAGGGTGTTGCCGCTTTCGGTCGGGATATCAATGTAGATCTCGTCCAGCGCCGCTTGACGGAGCCAATCCATAAAATTGGCATAGTTGGCCTTGACTGCGACACCGTCGATCCTACCAGTCACTTCCTCATCGGTTGCTTCCAATACCGCGATCCCGGTGATCTGCTTAGACCAGTCCTTCCGAAGCTCCTGGATGATGGCCGACGCATCCTCCCGCGTCGTCACGATGCCGACAAGGCTCTGAAACCCCTGCGTATATTTGGAGCGGCTCAAAGCTTTTTTGAGCAACGCGTGAGTACCCATCATCATGAACGAATTGATAACCGGCACCACGATCAGAAAATACCGCGAATCCAGCATGGACGCCTTGGTCAGCGCCAAACACGCCACATCCAATAGCGCCAGCAGCGCATTGAAGCCGACTGCAAGTTCCGCTTCCCGCATCTCATCTCTTGTTACAATATTCTCGCTTTGATCGAACACAAAAAATGTCAGAATATAGGCGATAAATAACATCAGGAAGCCTTCCAGGAACTGATACGGCTGGCGGAAATCCACCATCTTCCCGAAGAGGCCGTCCATGATCAGCCAGGACACGCCCACACTAAGTACCAGCGACACCAGATCGGTCACAAACAGACATCCATATTGCAATCTTTCGCGTCTTGCAATCATAAATCAAGATTACTCCTTCACTTCCTGCACCATGGCCTGCGTCCACAGCCTCTGCGGGCCTCTTCCTGCCCGCCGCATCGGAAATTTTGAACAAAAACAGTTTGGTTTTATCCCTATGATTTTATCATATTATGGATTTTCTTTCAATAGTTGAAGTAAAATCTGACCATTCAGCAGAAGCAAAAATTTCCCGGACGCTGCGCTGAACGTCCGGGAATACGTTTTATTTGAGATCCAGTTCCGGCGGCAGGTCGATCTCATCTGAGACATACTTGCCGTTCTTCTTCCGTTGACGCACACACTCGGTGAGCAGATACTCGATCTGCCCGTTCACCGAGCGGAAATCATCTTCAGCCCATGCGGCAAGGGCTTCGTAGAGCTTCGCGTTCAGGCGGAGCGGGATCTGCTTTTTGGGTTCTGCTGCCATCAGTAGAGGCTGCCGCTGTTCACAATGGGCTGAGCGTCGCGGTTGCCGCAGAGCACGACCAGCAGGTTGGAGACCATTGCTGCCTTGCGCTCATCGTCGAGCTCGACCACCTTGTTTTCATTCAGGCGTTCCAGTGCCATTTCCACCATGCCGACGGCACCGTCCACGATCATCTTACGGGCGTCGATGATGGCGCTGGCCTGCTGGCGCTGCAGCATGACGGCTGCGATCTCCGGCGCATAGGCCAGATAGGTGATGCGAGCTTCGATGATCTCGATGCCGGCCTCGGTCACATTTTTCTGGATCTCGTCCTGGATACGCTTGGCCACGACCTCGGACGAACCGCGCAGGCTGCCTTCGTCGGCGATGCCGTCACCGGTGGTGTCCACATTGGGGGCCACATCGTAGGGGTAGACCCGCACGACGTTGCGCAGGGCGCTGTCGCACTGAAGGGACAGATATTCCTTGTAGTTGTCCACATTGAAGACGGCTTTCGCGGTATCGGTCACGCGCCAGATGACGGCAATGCCGATCTCGACCGGGTTGCCCAGGCAATCGTTGATCTTCTGGCGGGAGTTGTTCAGGGTCATGATCTTGAGGGAGATCTTTTTGCCATCCTGCTCCCGGCTCGCCTGCACGACGGGCATCTTCTGGACGTCGCCGCTCTGGCTCAGCACCGTGCCTGCGGCGGGGTTGACGGAGGTGCAGAAGGGATTCACCCAATAGAAGCCCTCCCCTTTCAGGGTGCCGATGTAGTCGCCGAAGAGGGTCAGCACCAATGCTTCCTCTGGCTTCAGCACCTTCAGGCCGCAGAGCAGGAAAATGCCGACGATGCCATAGACGATGCTCAGCACCAGCAAAATCACGCCCGGCACGTTATGTTCTGCCGTGAGCAGTATCCCACCCAGCACGAACACGATGATGGCCGCAACATAGCCGAGCAAGGTCAGCAGCAGCATCGTCATTCCGTTCTTCTTCGTTTGCAAGATCTTCTCTTCCATGTAAGATCCCTCCTTATCGGGTCTGGAAGTGTTTCTATCTGATATCAAAATCATATCATGTTGTGTTTTATCTGTCAAGAGGAAACAACAAAAAAGGCACCCTCGCCTTTCGACGAGAGTGCCTTCATTTCAAGAATCAAAATTCAAGAAAGAACGTTCAGGGGGATCAAATTACTTGATCTCGACCTTAGCGCCAGCCTCTTCCAGCTTCTTCTTGATGTCCTCAGCCTCAGCCTTGGAAGCCTTCTCCTTGACAGCCTTGGGAGCGCCGTCAACGATAGCCTTAGCCTCCTTCAGGCCCAGACCGGTGATCTCCTTGACCAGCTTGATGACCTGCATCTTGGTAGCGCCAGCCTCAGCCAGGATGACGTCGA
>OIYY01000421.1_pt1 | contig 30268 bp, 10 predicted proteins | sample 1588341 | NCBI WGS metagenome assembly OIYY01 (sample SAMN03283287) | human gut metagenome | biome: human-associated habitat; material: feces | host: Homo sapiens | place: Peru | collected 2012 | reverse complement strand
TCACCGCGCAGGGACCAAACGAACGAAGTGAGTTCGATTGAAGCATTCTACCCGGATTGAAAATAAGGATGTTATGAAAACATCCTTATTTTCAAATTCTGAGGAATGCGACAGCAAGGTGTGAAAAAATTTTGATATGTATTTTTCTTTATATAAATAAGTTTTTTTAAAGACAATTCAATATGCAATTAATTTTACAAATTGGGTAAATAGTGTTAATATAATTTGTGTTTGTGAATATTAATATATAGCAAATGTATGGTTTAGAATTAAGGTGATTTTATGAAAAAATTATGTGTTAATGATATTTTAGAAAGGGTTAATGGAACTGTTTTATGCGGTTTGGCCGATGCGGAGTTTGCTGGGGCATGTATTGACTCTAGAACTTTACAGCCTGATGAAGCATATTTTGCTTTGAAGGGTGAAAGAACTGATGGTACTTTGTACTGTGGAAATGCTATAAAAAGTGGTGCGAAGGTGTGCTTTGTTGAGAATAATATTTTTTCTGATGAAGATTTAAATAAATTTGCCCAAAGTGCTACTATTGTTCTTGTCCCTAGTGTTGAGGATGCGCTTGTCGAGATTGCAAAGGTTAAGAGAAGTTTATATGATATTCCGGTAGTTGCTATAACTGGAAGTGTTGGAAAGACTAGTACAAAGGATGTTATTGCTGAAGTTATGGCTCAGAAATTTAATGTTCAAAAAACACAGGGAAATAAGAATAATAGATTGGGTGTTCCATTGACTATAATGAGTTTGAGGGATCATGATGCTTTGGTTATTGAGATGGGAATGAATCATTTGGGAGAAATTCATGAGCTTACAAATATTGCAAAACCTACATTGAGTGTGATTTCTAATATTGGTACTTCTCATATTGGAAATTTGGGTTCTAGAGAGAATATTTTGAAGGCTAAGCTTGAGATTTTAGATGGAATGACAAATAAAAAAGTTATAATAAATAATGACAATGATATGCTTCATAAGTGGAATTTGGAGGATGAAACTGCTGAGAAAATAACTTTTGGTGTTCATGAAAAGAGTAAATATGTGGCTTCTAAAATTAAAATGACAGAGAACTCAAATGAGTTTTGGGTTGAACTTAATTCAAATGAGTATGAATTTACTACTCAAAAGCCTGGTGAGGTGTTTATTTTGAATGCTTTGTCTGCGATTGCGGTTGGAATGGAGTATGATATTCCAATTGACAAAATGCAAAAGGCGATTGCAAATGCTGAAATTACAAAAAATAGATTAGATATAGAAAAAGTAAATGATATTTTGCTAATTAAGGATTATTATAATGCTAGTTTTGAGTCTATAAAACCAAGTTTGGAATATTTAGCAAATCTTGATCGCGGAAGGAAGATAGCTGTTTTGGGTGATATTAAAGAGGTAGGAAGTTTTAGTAAAGAGATTCATGAGAAGGTTGGAAAAGAGGTTGCTAAAAATAAAATTGATATGTTAGTAACTGTTGGTGAAGAGGCAAAAAATATTGCAAAAATGGCAGTGGCAGAGGGAATGAGTGCTAAAAATGTATATTCTTGTGATTTAAATGAACAAGCTATTAAAATTTTGAATAACATGCTTGTGCAAGGGGATACTGTTTTGCTAAAAGCGTCAAATTCCATGAAATTTGGCGAGATATATGACGGAATATCAAATTATATTAGTAAATAATTAAAATTAGAAAATGGAGCAAATATGAAAGAATACGAAGAAGTAAAAAATGAAGTAAAGAAGAGATTATCAGAAAAAAGATTTTATCATTCTGAATGTGTTGAAGAAAGATGTGTTGAGTATGCAAAAATATATGGTGCTGATGTTAAAAAAGCTAGATTACTTGGTATAGCACATGATATCGCTAAAGAGATGAGTCATGAGGATAAAATTAAATTTATGCAGGATCGTAATTTGCCTATTAGTGATTTCGAACTTAAAAGCCCAGGAATGTTACATGCGCCTGTTGGAGCTAAAATTTGTGAAGAAGAATTTGGATATACGCCTGATATGGTAAAGGCTATAAATAGTCATACACTTGGAGAAAAAGATATGAGTTTGCTTGCTGAGATTTTGTATGTTGCTGATTCTACTGGTAAAGATAGAAAATATGCTGGAACTGCTGAAGTTTATGAACTTGCTAAAAAGGATTTGAAAGCTGCAGTTATCGAATGTATGAATAGAACTATTTTGGAAAGAATTGAAAAAGGAAAAACTATTAATGTTCAGACAATTGAAGCAAGAAATCAATATATAAATGAGCGTAAGGATTGATATATCAACCTTTTTGTGATATAATTACCAATATCAAAAATCTGAAGGAGGTACGGAGTATGCGGTATGGAATTATTATTGCAATTGTGTTACTCGGTGTTTTTCTGATTTGGTGCTATTATGTCGGAAGAACGGTCTCAGATGGCTATACTTTTGTAGTTTATGCTGAGGAGCTTATACAAATTTATAATACCTATCTGAGAGTGAAAAACCAACCAGGTGTTAAGATGTTCAGCACTGAGCATATTCAGGTCAAGTATGATCCTGAAAATTTGAAGTTTTTCTTGGATGAAATGGACTATGTTATCGCTATTGCCCTTGATTGCTATGATAGAGTTAAGGATAGAGAGAAGTCTTTTCGGAAAGATGACTGGGATTGTGTTCAGGAAAAATATGTAGAAGTTCAGAAAATCGAGAACAGGGTTCGGTATGAAAAATGGCAGAATGGTTTCCAAGTTACAAGATTTGATTAAAAAAATGAGGGGGATTCCCCTCATTTTTTGAGTATAGTAGTATAAGAATAAAAAAGATAATTAAATTTAATTTTTAGTGACGCACAGTTTGAGAGTTTTTACCTAACGCTTAAACGAAGTTTAAGGAGTGGTAAAATCTCTTTGCAAGTAACAAAAATTAATTTAATTATCTTTAAAAATATAAAAAATTAATAAAAAATATTATACTTAATTTTTTAATTCCTTGCTGAGAGATTTTACGGTCAACTAAACTTTCTAAACTTTGTTTAGTATGCCTGATAAAAACTCTCAAACTGCGCGTCATTTCAAAAATTAACTATAATATTTTTGTCAAAATTTGTCTTATAAATATCTTAAATTTTAATTGTAAATTGTGAAATTTAATGATATGATATGTGCTAATGGAAGGTAATATAGATGAGAGATTTAACAAATGAAATTGTTATGCAGACATCCAAAAATGGAATGAATTATATTCAATTTAGAGTTCTATTAAATTTGGGTGTTAATCATGCATATGCTTTGAAAAGCGATAATTTAAATTTAAAATACATAGGAAAATCTTTGGATAAAGATTTGGAAAAACAGAGTTATAAGAATTTGTGTGAATGTATTGGTGTGGATTACAAAAATGTTGTTAGACCAATGCAAAGTCATACGAATGTTGTAAAGTGCATAGATTCTGTTTATGAGCCATTTTTGCTTAAAGATGTGGATGGGTTAATTACTCAAAAAGAAGGAATTGTTTTGGCGACAACGAATGCAGATTGTATTTTGTATTTGTTATATGATAAAAAGAAAAAAGTTATTGCTAATGTTCATTCGGGCTGGAAGGGTTCATATCAAAGGATTATAGAGAATACTATTGATTTGATGATGAGTAAATATGATTCTAATCCAGAAGATATTATTGTGTGCATTTGTCCTAGCATTAGGAAGTGTTGTTTTGAAGTGGATACAGATGTTAAGGAGATGTTTCATGATAAATTTTCTTTCTTGGATAATATAAATGATTTCATTTTAAATGGATATAATCAAGGAAAATATTTTATAGATACGGTTGGAATAAATAATGAGTTACTAAAGAGAAAAGGTATTGAGAAGAGAAATATTTATGACTGTGGAATTTGTAGCTTATGTAATAGTGATGTGATTCATTCTTTTAGAGGAGAGGGAAAAGAATATAAATTGTCAACTGCTATTATAAGCTTGCCAACAGAATAGAAGAGAAATGGTGATGTTGAAATGTATGAAACATTTAAGGAACTAGAAAACGGAATACAAAATTGTAACAAATGTAAATTGTGTAATAATCGTACTAATATTGTACTTGGAGTTGGAAATAAGGATGCTAAGATAATGTTTATTGGTGAAGGCCCTGGGGCGGACGAGGATATTCAGGGAATACCTTTTGTTGGTAAGGCTGGTAAACTTATGAATCAGGCGTTTAAAGGAATTGGAATAGATAGGGAAGAAGTGTATATTGCAAATGTTGTGAAGTGCAGACCACCAATGAATAGGAATCCAGAGCAAGACGAGGTTAATGCTTGTTTGGATTATTTAAGAAGTCAGGTAATGTTAGTTAAGCCTGAGATAATTGTTTTATTAGGAAGTGTGGCTTTAAAGGCTATTCTTGGGAAAGAGTATTCTATAACGGCTTCAAGGGGAAAATGGGTTGAGAGAAAAGGAATAAAGTATATGCCAACTTTTCATCCAGCTGCATTGCTTAGAGATGAGTCTAAAAAGATTGATTTTTGGAATGATTTAAAAGAAGTAGTAAGAGAAGCAAATAAGGAGTAAAATGGAATTTCGAATTATTTATGGAAAGAGTGGTTCTGGAAAGACCACTGAAATTTTTAAAGAAATAAAAGAAAAAATTAAAGATAAAAATAAGATATATATTGTTGTTCCAGAGCAGTTCTCTTTTTCTGCGGAGAATCATTTGCTTGAAACAATTGATGGAAATAGTAGTATAAATGCTGAAGTGCTTACGCTTAGTAGGATGGCGGATAGGGTTATTCAAGAGGTCCTTGGAAATGTTACTTCTCATTTATCTAAAATTGGAAAGTCAATGATTGTGTATGATGCGATTGATTCACTAAAGAAAAATATGAATTTTTTGCGTAGTTCTGATAAGAATTTGGAATTGGCTTTGCGTATGATAACTGAGTTTAAGAAGCATAATGTGAATTATAAAATGCTTGAAGATACAATTGAAAAAGTTGATGATAAGTATTTACAGCTTAAACTTACAGATACAAAAAATATTTTAGAAAAGTATCAAAAGAGAATTGAAGGAAATTATATTGATGAAGCAGATAGATTGGATTTACTTGCACAAAATATTGAACTTGTAGATTTTTTTAATGATGCTGTAATTTATATTGACGAGTTTGCTGGATTTACACCAAATGAGTATCAGATAATAGAGAAGTTATGCACTCTTGCTAAGGAGATTACTGTTACGATTTGCACAGATTCTTTAGAAAAAGTGGATAACATGGACGAGAGTATCTATTATTTTAACAAAATTACTGCTGATAGATTGCTTGAAATTGCTGAGAGAAATGGTTGTTTTATAGATAGAATTGATATGGGAGAGCCTAAAAAATTTTTAAGTAAGGAGCTTCAAAACCTAGAAAAGAGCATATATTCAGTTAGTCCTACTAAATGGGAGGATGAAACTGAGGATATTTCAATATTTTCAGCACAAACTCCAATGAGTGAAATTGAGAATGTTACTAAAACTATTTTGAAATTGGTTAAGGAAGATGAATATAGATTTAGAGATATTGCTGTTGTTTGTGCAAATATTGATACATATTCAAGTGATGTTAAATCTGTGTTTGGTAAGTTTAATATTCCGGTTTTTATTGATGAGAAAAAGGATATTAATAACAATGTTCTTATGAAATATATTGTTTCTTTGCTTAATATTTTTACGACTAATTTTTCATACGAGGCGATGTTTTCTTATATAAAATCTGGTATTTTAGACGTGCCTGATGATGATATATTTTTGCTAGAAAACTATGTTAATAAATGGGGGATAAGAGGTACAAAGTGGTATAAGGGCGATTTTGAATATGAGGAAAAAAATGATATTCAAGAAAGAATTAATGCTACGAAAAACAAGATAATTGTGCCAATACTTGATTTTAAAAAGAGGCTTCAAGGTGAGAAAACAGCTAAAGAAATCAGTTTTTGTTTATATGAGTTTATTCAAAAAAATGGTGTTCAGCAAAGAATTTTAGATAAGGCTGATGAGTTTGAAGAGGCTGGACAGATTGAGGTTGCTGAGGAATATAGAAATGGTATAAAACTATTTTTCGATGTTTTAGATGAAATGATTTTGATTTTTGATGATGAGAAAATGTCTTTTGATAGGTTTAATAAAATTCTTCAGATTGGAATTTCAAAATCTGAATTTGGAAAGATTCCTACGTCTTTTGATCAAGTTTTGTTTGGAGATATTGATAGGTCAAAATCTAAAGAAATTAAAGCTTTGTTTTTGATTGGACTTAATGATGGCGTAATCCCAAGTGTTGTTAAAGATGAGGGATTTTTAAATGATAATGATAGAGAGCTATTAAAAGAGCATAATGTTGAGTTGGCGAAAAATTCAATTGAATTATTGTATGAGAACCAATTTAATATTTATAAGGTGCTTACTACTCCAGAGAAAAAATTGTATTTGTCTTATCCGATTGCTGATGAGGAAGGAAAGGCGCTTAGAAATTCAATTTTAATAGCACAGATTAAAAAGATTTTTCCTAAAATTAAAGAGCAGAGTGATGTAATTGAGAAGGATTATGAGATAACAACAAAAGAGGCAACTTTGGATTCAGCGGTGGAGAAGTATAAAGAATATATTGATACTGATAAGATTGATGATGAATGGAAGAATGTAATTTCATGGTATGAGAAGAATGAGACTACAAGAATGCAACGAATTTTAAGAGGAGCAAAATATTCAAATGTTCCAGAAACAGTTACTGAGGATAATATAAAAAAAATGTATGGAGGTAGCTTGCGTACTAGTGTTTCAAGGCTTGAACAATACAGAAGATGCCCATTTTCTTTCCATTTAAAATATGGATTGAAATTGCAAGAGGAAGAGGAGTTTAAGATTAGACCTTTGGACACAGGTAATTTCATGCATGAAGTTATTGATGAAGTTTTTTCTAAGATTGAAGCTAGAGATTTTGATGTAAAGACAATTTCAAAAGAAGATTTATATAAAATTATTGAGGAAATTATTAATGAAAAACTTGGAATGCATAAAAATTATATTTTTTCAAGTTCACCAAAGTTTGTTGTGTTAACTAAACGACTTAAAAAAGTTGTGTATGAGTCAATTGATTATATTATTGATCAGTTGAAAAATAGCAAGTTTGAGCTATATGGCCATGAGATTGAGTTTAATGAAAAGGCTGAGTTTAAGCCAATGAAAATAACTTTGGATAATGGTAATCAAGTTGTTGTTACAGGAAAAATAGATAGAGTTGATGTTGCTAAAACTGCTGATAATACTTATGTTAGAATAATTGATTACAAGTCTTCAGTTAAGGATGTTGATTTAAATCAGGTGGTTTCTGGAATTCAGATACAGTTACTTACTTATTTGGATGAAATGGCTGAGCAGAAGCAGTTTGAATCTGCTGGTGTTTTATATTTTAATTTGCTTGATACGATTATTAAAGCAGATAAAAATTTGAGTGATGACGAGATAAAGAAACAACTAAATAAGAAATTTAGAATGAAAGGTTTGGTTGTTGCAGATCTTGATATTATAAAAATGATGGACACTAAAATTGCCCCATCAAGCTATTCGGACTCTGTTCCGGTTTATTTAGACAAGGAAGGAAATATTAGTAAGACAAAGTCAAATGTTTTGGATAGAGAAAAATTTGATAGATTGCAAAAATATACAAAACATATAATTTCTGAAATTTCAAATGAAATTTTTAAAGGAAAAATTGATATTAAACCTTATTATATGTCTAAAAAAACACCTTGTGAATACTGCGAATATAAGGCTATTTGCAACTTTGATCCAAAGTTAAAAGGTAATGAGTATAGATATATAAGAAATATGTCTAAGGATTTTGTAATGGAAGAGATTATGCAAAATTCGGAAAAATAATTTAAGCACTTCGCTATAAATTTGCGGAGTGTTAATGTTTTGTAATATTTTTTTAATTAAAATGTTATACCTTTTGGAAATGAATGTTAGTATAATATACTTAGATGATTAGATTTAGGAGATTGGCTATGGGGATAGGTTTATTACTAAAAAAAGAGGGCATTAGTAATGTTAGAAAACTTGATACGATGAATATTAATAAAATTGCTTCTTTTATTTCTGAAAAGATTTGTCAGTCTTTTCCAGAATTACATCTTTCTCAGAGTGAGCTTTTTATTCAGATATCAAGGCTTGACATGTTTATTGCGAGCATGGACGATAATGCTAGTGCAAAATATGTGTATGGAAAAAATGCAATATATTTTAATGAAAAATTAGATTTAAATAAGATGGATATTGCTGCAATACATGAGTGTATACATTATTTGCAGGAATTTAAAGATGAAAAAGGGAATCTTGTTAAACTTGGTTTGTATGATTTGAATAGTACGACTGGTTTGGCTTTGAATGAGGCGGCTGTTCAATTGATTGCGTGTAGAATGGCAAGAGAGCCTATGTTTGATAATGTTACATATTATGGAATGTCTTTCGTTTCAGAGAGTCCAGAGTTTTATCCTTTGGAGTGTGCGCTTGTTTCTCAAATGACATTTTTCACTGGTGATGAAGCTTTGTATTTTAGTACGCTTTATAGTTCACCAATGTTTGAGAGGGCTTTTACAAGCAATTCTACGCCGGATACTTTTTATGAGGTTGAGATGGATCTTGATAAATTGTTGCATTTGGAAAATGAGTTGTCTAAGTTGTCTCATAAGTTGCAGATTTCAGAGGCTTCAGGAGAAAAGTCAAAATTATTACAACGTCAGATTGAGGGAAAGAAGAAAAATATTACTTCTATTTGTTTAAAAATTCAAAATATGATTATTGAGAATTGTTTTAAAAAGAGATTTGTTAAAATTGATACTTTTGATGATATTCGTGAGTTTGAAGAAGAATTAGTTGAGTTTAGAAAGTATTTAATCTTACCTGAGAATTATAGTTTTTATGATGATTTTTGCAAGAAGATGATGGATGATATTTCTTTTAAAAAGAATCAAATTGTTAAATATGGTAGAGTTGTTGATATTCCTAAAGAGTATGGTGAGTTTTTACCAATGGAGATTTCTGTTAAAAAAATGTCAAAAGTTAGAGAGATTATTTGCACACTAAAAGAGTTTATTTTTGGCGAGTAAATTAAAAAATAATATGAATTGGAAGAGCGTTGTTAGGAGCAACGTTCTTTTTTTGAGTAATTGGAAACTTGTTAATATAAATTAAATGTTTTATGAAATTTTTTAAGAGCTGTATAACTAAAAATAAGAATGACTTCTTAAATCCTTTATTCCGTAGCGAATAGTCGAAGTTTGTCGAAAAATGTAACAAAAACGAAAATAAAAAGAGATGAAATGGAGATGGTATATAAAAAAGAGTGCTAAGTTTGTTGATATTTCAATGTTTTGAATTGCTTTTTGTCTGGTATGTCAAATAGCAAGTGCAATTATGGAAATTTATCCCATTGCTTTAACAAGCATTATATTTAAAATATAAGTAATTTATATTTTAAGTAATATAGAAATGAGTTTAAGGAGAAAGCATTGTGAATATGAGGAGAAAAATAATATTAGGCGCTATGATTATTTTACTAGTTATTAGTGGAATTGCGTTTAGTAAAAAAACTATAACTAGGATAAATGATAATGGAGCTGAGATTAAGCAGGCATTAACAGAGACAGAACAAGCACAAATCGGAAAGGAATCCAAAATTACATCGGCTATAATTACGCAAATGAAAACAGGAACAGGCCCTTGGGATGATAATGATGAGGTGGGAAATGATAGTTCAGATGATAATGATATTGTTCGTTCATTTGATCAAATTACGTATACAATCGAATCTACAATGGCTTTAAAATCTGATGCTACTGTTGAAAATTTTAGAGGTGGTATTATAAAAATTGAAGCTGTTTTACCTGATGAATGCGAAGGTGTAATGGATTGGGATTTGAATTCCATGGGATGGGCAGAAGGTTCTGGTGTTATTTCAGAGAATGGTAAGAAATTAACAGCTGAATATAAAATGGGACAAAATGATGTTACTATTCCTGGAAAGCAGAATATTGTTTTAGTTTTATCTGTTAAAGGTGCTTCAAACAATACTCAAATTGCTCCTAGTATTAAAATGTGGCTTGATGGAAATGATGAGTCTGATAAAACTCAAGTTAGTGATGTACAAACTGTTAGAGTAAGTGCAGCAGCTAATTACAATGTTGTTTTAAATAATAATGATGGCTTGAGAAAAGAGATTGAATATACTGATGGTGGTGAAACTAAAAAGGGGAGATTGTATGGTTATGGTATTACTTATCAGCTATATAATGAACAAATAGATAAAGGCCTAAAAGGTATTGAATATCCAAATGGGGATATGAATTTGGATGTTGAATTGAAATTAACAAAAACCAATATGAATGATACGAGCGATGTACAGGATATTACATCAACTACTACACCGTTTTTGTATAATTACAAATTGAATCATTATGATGATTCAACAGGCGTTTTACCTGATAGAGATATGAATGTTACGTGGCATGCTGCTCATTTATGGAGAATACCTGGTGCTAAAAGAATAGCAACAACAGATACTAGTATAATTGATAGATATTGTTGTGATTCTGGTAATGTTACGATGAATCAGACTAATAATTTGATAAATATTAATATTAAAGATTATAAATTTGATGGAAAATTTCCTATATATGGTGCAGGAAATGGAGCATATGAACCACGTGTATATACTGATAATATTGGATGTTTTAGTACAGTATATTTTCAAGTTTTAGTACCATATACAGATGAAACAACTGAAGGAGGATACAATTATTATTTAAATGTTGAAGCTAAGAATTTTTCTACTACATCTAATTCTGGTACTAAAGTTAATTCTGAAATGAAATCTACTGATAATTCTTCAAGCCTGCAACATGTTATATATTTGCCAGGTGATTTTTCAACTTACAATTGGTTAACTGAGGCATGGGATAGAGGAGAAAATGGTTTGTATTCATATTATACATATGGTGATGCACGTGCATATGTGGGACAAGATTTTGTATATAGATATGATTTTACAGCTGGTTCAAATAATGATTCAAGGCAAGATGTTTATAGTGTAGATGTTTTAATGAAATTTGATGGAGAAGCTTTTAATTCAACGAAAATTAATGGTGTTGCTGGAAATAAAAAAGCTGGAGTATCTACAAATGCTACAAGACTAAATGATATAGAGTTTAAAATGTTGTATGCTGCTAAAAAAGATGGTACTAATTGGTCTGATGATGATGAGATGAAAAAGCTGGTTGAAGCTGATTTGTTGTATTATGAAAGCATTGATGATTTGAAGGCAGAGCTTGGCGAAAATGCGGTTTGTGTTGGAATACTTTTTGAATCAGTGAGTGGCCATTGTAGTTTTAGCTCTGGATGTGCATTGCAAATAGCTTTGAATGTTACTCAAAATGCTGAAATTGGTAAGGTTTATCAGTTTGTTAGTGAAGCTAATTTGTATTATAAAGATAACCAACTCGATAGAAGTGTGTATACAAGATTAAATAGGGACGTTGAAATTCCTAAGGCAGATGTTCTATTAAAGAGTAATTATATAAAATCTGCTTATGATGAAAACGGAAATATTATTGCTGGAACACATAATGGTAGTTATTCTTATGGACAATCTTTATTAATTATTGGCGGTAAAATACAAATATCTAATGATGTTGAGGACAGAGTTGAAGATGGTTCAGTTAAGGTTAATTATGATGTAGGACGTAACGAATATGAAGTGAAATATAAATTAACACCTACGTTGTCAATGGCAAATAAGCAAGGAGTGAATATTTCAAATGTTACTGTTACGGTCAATGATACATTGCCGGTTGGATTAACATATGTTCCTGGAAGCAGTAATTATGATGAACCAGATATTATAAAAAATGATGATGGTACAACGATTTTGGTATGGAAAATATATAATTGCACAACAAATACTGCTATTACACCAATTATATTTAGTGCAAAAATTGATGAAGAAACGCCAAATGGAAAACAGTTTGAAACTGTTGCATTGGTTGAAGCAGATAAGATTGGAGCATCTTTACCAAGTACGAGAACGGCTAAACATTCAGTGCAAGTTACAAACTTGTCTAGTTACAGCTTATATAAAACAACGGAGACACCGATAATAGAAATTAATGGATTAATTCATTATAAAATTACGTGTATTAATAAGACTGATGATCCAATTAAAGATTTTCAATTGTTAGATATATTGCCTTATAATGGAGATAACAGAGGTACTAATTATAATGGTACATACATGGTTAAAAATATTAATGTTAATTTGAAAAACTCTTCTGGTACAGCTGTTGATACGAGTGGTTTGAAATTGTATGTTTCTAATGAAGAGAGCGTGAAAACTAATACTGATGTTAAGGATGAGAATTTAGGATTAACAAGTGAATGGACTGAAACTACTGGAAAAACCGATTATGATGAATCTTTAACAGCATATGCTTTAATTGGTGAGATTGGTCCAAGAAATAGATTAGAGGTTGATATTTATTTAAAAACAAACGGAAATAGACCTAGAGATGTTTATAAAAATTCGGCTACTGCTCAAATTGATAAGAATACTGAAAAGATGGAAACATCTATAATTCTTGTTCAAGATATTAAGAGAAGTGTTGAGGGAACTGTGTGGTTTGATAGCAATAAAGATGGTATTATGGATGACGGTGAGGAAAAAATACAGAATGTTCAAGTTGAGCTATTGCAAGAAGATGGAAGTCAAGCTGTTGATATTGATGGAGATAAAATTGAGGATGTTTTAACTGATGCTGATGGACATTATGAGTTCGAAAATATGGTTAGAGGAAAGTATAGAATTCAAGTTAGTATTACAGATGATGAGAAGGAAATTACGTTGAAAGACGTTGGCGAGAATAAAGAGATTAATAGTAAGTTTAATGAGGATAGGAGAACGGATTTAATTACATCTTTGGATAGTTTGGATATACCAATAATTAATGAAAAGTTTGTTAATGCAGGAATTACATATAAAGATACTAGTGTGGTTGTTCATCATTATATTAAAGGAACTACTACAAGTTTGAGTCCTGATGTGACGATTAATGGAAAAATACATGATGAATATACGACTACAAAGGCAAGTGATATTCCAGAATATTATGGATTGGTAGCTGAGCCTGAAAACAAAAATGGCACTATGACTAAAGATCAAATTGAGGTTATATATTATTATCAATTAAAGAAGTATCCATATACGGTAAACTATTTGGAAAAGGGTACAAATAAAGTTATTAATCAATCTAAGAATATCGAAGAAATAACATATGGAACAGTTATAAATTCTGATGAAGAGGTTATAAAAATTAATGGTTATAATTATGATTCAGTTGATAAAAATAGTCTAACAATTGGAACAGGAGAAAATGTAATTAATATTTATTACACAAAGAAAGAGACAAAAGTTACAGTTCACTATTATGAAGAAGGCACAACAAATAAAGTTTCTAATGATGTTGAGATACCAGGTAAGGTATTCGACAATTACGAAACAGAAAGTGCCTCAGATATACCAAGCAAATATGAACTGGTTGCTGAACCTGGAAATAAAAATGGAACAATGACTGAAGATGAAATCACAGTAATCTACTATTATAGAAAGAAAGCTACACAAGTAATAGTTCATTATTATGAAGAAAATACAACAAAGAAATTATCAGAAGACGTAACTATAAATGGTAGAGTAGATGATAAGTATGCAACAATAAGCGCAACAGATATACCAATTAAATATGAGCTAGTTGCAACACCAAGCAATGTAAACGGTTCAATGACTGAGTCTACTATTGAAGTAATCTATTACTACAGAGTAAAAGATGCTGTAGTTCATGTAAGATATTTAGAAAAAGGTACAGAAAAAGTATTGGCTAATCCAGATAAACTAGAAGGTAAAGTTGATGAAGAATATGAAACAACATCAAAAGAAATAGATGAGTATCAATTGGTTGAATGTGTTGGAGATGAAAAAGGTAAGTTTAAAATTGAACCATTAACAATTACTTATTACTACTTGTATAAAACAAAAGCTACGGTTCAATATATTGATAAAATAACAGGACAAATTCTAGAGCAGTCAACAACAGAGGGATTAGAAGGTGATGACTTCATAACAGAAAGTAAAGACTTTGAGAATTATGTTTTAGTTGAAGAACCACCGGAGAAGACAGTTAAGATGACTAAAGAAGAACAGATATTAAAATATTATTATATTCACATTTCAGGTGGAGTAATTGAGAAACATATTGATATAATTTCAGGGCAAGTTTTATTTAATGAAAATTATGAAGGAAATGAAGGGGATGAGTATGACATACCATCAAGAATATTTGACGGATATGATTTAGTTGAAGAAAAATTACCTGAAAATGCAAAAGGTACAATGAAAGTTGAACCAGTAGAAGTAATTTACTATTACATCTATAGAAGCAAAGTAACAGCTGAATATATTGATAAAAACACAGGAGAGAAATTGACTGAAGATGTTGTACAAAAAGGACATGAGGGAGACAACTATACAACAGATAGAAAAGCATTTGATGATTATAAATTAGTAGAAGTGCCTTCAAATGCAGATGGTTCAATGACTAAAGAAGATATTACAGTTGCTTACTACTATGTACATACATCAGGTGGTGTAATTGTAAATCACATTGATATTAAGACTGGCAAACAGTTATTAGATGAAACAAAAGAAGAAGGTTATGAGGGTGATCCTTATGAAACTCACGAGGAGAACATACCTGAATATGATTTGGTAAAAGATAAATATCCAGAAAATGCAGTAGGAAAAATGACAATAGAGCCAACAAGAGTAACATATTACTATATCAAAAAGACAGAGGTTAATATAAAATATGTTGATAAAGAAACTGGAGAAGAAATTGATGAACCAACGAATATTCCAGGACACGAAGGAGATGACTACAATACAGAGCCTAAAGACATTCCAGGATATGACTTAATTGAAGAACCAGAAAATAAAGATGGCATAATGACAGCTAATCCGATAGACGTAATCTATTATTATAAGAGACCAGCTAAGGTTATAGTAAATTACTATGACATAGATACAAAAGAAAAATTAGCAGATGAAATAGAAATAGATGGACATCAAAATGATGATTATACAACAGAACAAAAAGACATTGAATACTATGAAATTGCTAAGGTTCCAGAGAACAAAGAAGGAAAAATGATTGTTACAGTAACAAAAGATGAAAATGATGAAGAGATTGTAGATGATACAACATACGTAAATTATTACTACAGAAAATTAATCTTCAACTTGAAAGTCGATAAGACAATTGCAAGTGTAATTGTAAACGGACAAGAAACAGTAATTAATGGTACATTAGGAAAAGTTGAAGTACATAGAAAAGAATTATCAAATGCAAATGTAAAAGTAGTTTACAAGATTAAAGTAACGAATGACAGTGAGTTAACTGGTAAAGCAAATGTTGTAGAAAACATACCAAGCGGAATGACAATGTTGTCTGAGAATAATCCTGATTGGACAATAAAAGGAATGACAGCTAGTTTAGAAACTGATGAAATAAAGCCGGGAGAAAGCAGAGAATATCAGGTAGTTCTAGGATGGCAAAATGGTGATAACAATGTTGGCACAAAGACAAATATGGTAAGTATTACTACAGAAAATGAGGCGGATTTTGATGAGCAGTTTGAAACAGATAATGTTAGTAAGGCTGATTTGATTGTTGCAGTAGGAACAGGTGAAGTTCCATATGTTGCAATCGCAGGAGGAGTTTTAATTATCATGATTGCTATGACGGCAGGAATTTATGTAATTAGAAAAAGAAAATAAGTAAAAAATATATCAATGAAGAAAATCTTCATTGATATATTTTTACAATTTATGGTTGATTTATAAAAGAAAGTATTGTATAGTATTGTGTATAGGAAATGAGAATAAGCAGATGTGGTTTGCCTCACCAAAGGAGGTGAGGCGTATGATAGAAATACAAATGTTAATTACAACAATATACATATTATATTATTCTTTAATAGGAGTAACTATCATTACGTTTGCCTTAATTATTGCATTAGTAGCAATTATTAGCAAACAAATTTAAAAATAAAAAACACATCTGTCCATTGCAAAGATAAGATGTGTTTTTACATATAAATCTAGGCAAACCACTTTGTGGTTTCTCCATTTCCTATGTTTATTTTACTATGAAAAAATAGAATTGTCAAACAAATTTTATGAATCCTTTGAGTTAGTGGTTGTCAAAAAGAACGTCCCCATGATATTTAGGAGCAACTGTGGATTGTTTGTTTTGAGAATGAGTGTGTTGTGGATAATTTTTTAAATGGATGAATTGAAATCGCTGTTTCCGTTGGAAATAGCGATTTTTGTAATTAAAAAGATATTGAAATGAGAACTGGATGTGAATTATTGTATTTTAGGTGCAGAAAGTGAGGCGTTGCAAGTGTTTGAGGTCGTTTTTTGTCATTTGATGTTATTTTTTGTGGGTTTCGCTTGAAAAGTGGTTATTGACGTTTGCCTAAAGCTCTTTAATATATAAATTATAATATGTAAATTATATTTAAGGAGTATATTTCATGTTAAAGAAATTTAAGGATTGTGTTAAGAGAAAAATAGTTTTAATTGCAATTGGAATTGCAATCGCGTTACTAGCAATAATCGCTGTTATTGCTGTAATAGCAAATAAGGGGGAGGGTACAAAGAAAAATACTTTTACACCAGATAGTGAACTTGCTCGTGCGATGACGTATGGTGAATTTACTGATGCTGATGCAGATGTTAGTGGCACAAATTATGTTAAATTTAGTGCTTTTTTCCTACGCGATATAAACAATGATGGTTATGCTGAAAAAATAAAAGGAACTTGTAAGCAAATTGGAAAAGAAGATACATTGTACATGGAACTTAATGTGCTTACGAATGGCTATTTAGAAAATGGTGTAATAACTATTAATAGCAATAATTTTTATTTACAAACTGCAATTCCAAAAGACAATGAAATAAAAGATAATGTAATTTCAAATAACACAAAACAAATTTCTTTAAATCAAATAAATAATGGTACACAAAAATTATTAACAGGTATTGTAAGATCTGGCGATTATTCATATGATTCTCAAAAGTTTGCTGCTATTGGATTAGATACAACAAAGATGAGTGGAGTAAATTCTATTGTTTTAACAGGTACACATGTTGCTGCTGATGGAACTAGAACTGCGATTAACAAAACAATTGAGTTGAATATGGATTGGTATGGTAATGCTAAAGCTGAGATACCTAGTTATTTTTTATCAAATCAGAATTTGAATCAAATTAAAGATAATACCAATGTTAGTGATACAGAAAATAATAAAGCTGTTTTTGAGTTTGAAGTTGCAATGCAAGAGGTAAATAATAATATTTTATTATCAAAGGCCTGTTTAGAGGGGACAGTGCCTCAACTTAATGGATATAACGCATTAAATGTTGAGTCATTAGATGATAACTTGGTATGTACATTTGATTCTGAAAAAAGTACTTTTGTTGCTACAAAGACATCAGAATTGGATGAAAGTGGTACTATAAGCAAGCAATGTTATGATGGTACATACAATGTTTCAAGGGGATATATTAGATATAATAAATTTAAATTAAGAATAACGTATCCGCTTGCTGCTTACATAGGATCTGAGGATGAAACTGTAGAATTGAAGATACCATTAAAGGGACATTACGAAGGATATAATAATCCAAATAGTGAATTTGAAAATCCTTATAAATCAACTAAGGTAAACGAAACATTGATATTAACATATTCTAAGCCAGTTGGTGACTTAGGTTTGGTTAGAATATATGTTGGAAAATATGTATGGGATCCAAACACAAGATATTATGTGTCAAAGAAGAAACCTTTAAAAATTTATAACGATATTTCAACAGAAGAAAAAGATGATTTTTATTCTGTAAGATGGTCTATAAGTTCTGGAAAACAAGGAAAGACAGATGGTTACACATTAAAAGAAACTAAGGATAATGAGGCTCAAGTGGTTGATCAGTTTATTAAATTAGATTCAAGTTTAGAGCCAATGACTAATGTGACAACTAATGTTGGAATTGCTTTTTCAAATCCTGTAAGTTTATTGGGCGAAGATGGTTGGATAAAAGTTTATGATGATGAGTCTGGTGAATTAATACATGAATTTACAAAGGATGATTGGAGTAAATATTCTGAGAGTAATCCATATAAATATGATCATCAAATAAATCATGTAAGAGTTGTAACAAGTGCAACTGAGCCAAATTCAAATTTGACGGTGTATAATATTAAACAATTAGATGATGAATATATAACGTCAAATTATACAAAAGCTCAATTTGATAATTTTAAATATATAAAATCAACTTTAGTTGGTTACGTTGGATCAAGCTTTTTGAATTCTGATACACATAGTGCAAATTATGAATCACCATTTTCATATGCTAGAGTTGAGTTAGAAAAGTCTGCAATTTCAACTCAAGAAACAGAAAAAAATATGAAAATAAAAATAAATGCTCAAGCAAATGAGGATGCTAACCAAGAGAAATGGAAAAATGGAGCATTCTTATTAAAGTTGCCAAAAGATATTGTAGCTATTGAAATTAATTCAGTAACTTCAGATACTTCTTCAGTTACTGTTTCAAGCTATGAAACTTATAAGGAAAATGGTGAAAGATTCATAAAGGTTATAACAACAAATGAAAATCCTATTTCATTTGGATTAACTATAGATTGCAACATAACACCTGATCCACGTATTCCAACAACTACAGAGATTATAGAATTATATGCAAGTAATGAAGATGCAGTAGATTATTATAATCCGGTAGATGATGTTTATGATGTAAATGGAAATTTGAATACTGCAGAGAAGGTTAATAAATCAAGTATATCTATTAACTTGATTTCACCAAACTCATTGCTTACAAACCAAATCGCTTCAAATTATGATGAAAATGGTAGCGTTGCGATTGCACCTCAGAATGCTATAGTTAGTAAAGAGAAAAGATCTGCTACGGTTAATATAGAGATAAATAATAATTATTCAAATACAATAAGCAATGTTCAGATATTAGGTAGAGTTCCATTTAAGGGGAATAAGTATGCAATAACAAAAGAGGATATGGGTTCAACATTTACAGCAACAATGTCAAATGCGGGAATTAGCTTGCCTGACGAATTAAAGGAAATTGCAATAGTTTATTATTCAGAGAATGGAGATGCTACACAGGATTTAACAGATGCCTCTAATGGATGGACACAGAACCCATCAGATTATTCAAAGGTAAAAAGTTATTTAGTAGATTTAGGTGGCTATAAATTAGCTAAAGGTGAAAAACATACAATTTCATATAATATAAATATTCCATCTGGTTTAAATTATAATCAGGTTGCATATAGCCATCATGGTGTTTACTTCTGCTTAGATACGGATGCTGGAAAGTATAAGACAAGAACTGAACCTAATAAGGTTGGTTTCATGATTGCTAAACAATATGACTTGGAATTAACAAAGTTCCAAAAAGGCAAGAACAATATTGTAAGTGGAGCAACATATGCAGTTTATGAAGATGGAAAAGAAGATGCTAAAACAAGAGTTACTGGAGTTGATGGAAAATTAACATTAACGGGATTATATGTTGATAGAACATATGTTATAAAAGAGATTAAAAGTCCTAATGATTATGAATTGAATGAAGAAGTAGTAAAATTTACTACTTCTGAAAGTAATGGAAATTTAGTTGTTACTAAGAATAGTGGAACAGTAAAAAATATTAAAGCAATTCAACCTAGTGGAGATAATGGATATATTGTTCAAATTGAAGTTGAAGATGAAGTAAAAGCTAGATTGAAAATTAAGAAATTAGAAAAAGGAACATCAACTGTAATCAAAGGGGTAGGATATAAATTAACTGGAGCTGGCTTACCAACAACAGGTAGAAATGTTACAACAAATATTAATGGTGAAATAAATGTTAAAGGATTAAAGGTTGGTCAAGAATATACTTTAGAAGAAACAAAAGCAAAAGGATATTATTTGACAGATCCTATAAAATTTAAGGTTACAAATTCAAATGGATCTTATACTGTAGCTGTTACGTCAGGAACAGTAAAAATATCAAACATAAAAGAAGAACAGAATATTCCAATTATTAATATAGAACTTGAAGATGAGAAAATACCTACATATGATTTGGAAATATCAAAAATTAAGAGAGTTACTTCTGTAACAGAAGGTGAAAGTGGAACTCAGCAAGAAGCAACTACATATTTACAAGGAGCAAAGTTTAAACTATATAAAGCTGGAAAAGAAATTGGAACTTATGTTACAGATAGTAATGGAAAAATTACGATAAGCGGATTATATCAATATATTGATGGAAAAGATGAAGAGGCTTTATATTTATTAAAAGAAACTTTGGCTCCAGATGGATATTCAAAGGTGAAGGATATAACATTTAAAGTTGATGGTTCAACTGGTGAATTGAAGTTTATTAATACAGAAGGAAAAGAAGAAAATTATACTGTTAATGGAAATAAAGTTACTTTAACAATTGAAGATAGTCCATCTTTCAAATTAATTAAGAAAGATGCTGAGACTGGTGCGAAATTGGCTGGTATCAAATTTGCAATATACAATGTTGAGGAAGGAACAACTCCAGCAAAGAATAGTAAGGGAGAGATTTTAGGAACAAAAGAGATAATTAATGGAAAAGAATATTATACGGTAACAACTGATAAAAATGGTGAGCTTACTGCTGATTTAACTGAGGGAATGTATAAGGCTGTTGAGGTTCAAGCTCCTGATAAATATGATATTTCTGAGCCATATTATTTTGGAATTGGAAGAAGTAGAGAAGGGAAAGTAGGATTAAAAGCAACATGGGCAAAAGGAATAGGCGGAACAGTGGCTGATGATATAACTTCGGTAGCAGAAACAAGCGATGGAGGTTATATAGTAGGAGGATATTTTAAATCAAATAGTATAGATTTAGGAAATGGAGTAGTTTTAACCAATAATGGTCCTATTGGTTACTATCATGGAATGGTTATAAAGTATAATGTAAATGGAGAAGTAGAATGGGCAAATGGGATAGGAGAAACAAGAGATGATCGAATAAATTCAGTAACAGAACTAAGTGATGGAGGCTATATAGTAGGTGGATTTTTTAAATCAAGTAGTATAGATTTAGGAAATGGAGTAAGCTTAACTAATAAAGGTTCTTTGGATGCAATGATAATAAAGTATAGTGCAAATGGTGATGCAGAATATGTACAAAGCATAGGAGGATCAGCAGATGAAGCGATAGAGTCAGTAACAGAAACAAGTGATGGAGGTTATATAGTAGGAGGATATTTTTCAAGTAGTATAGATCTAGGAAAAGGAGTAGTTTTAACTTCTAAAAGTACTAAAGATGGAATGATAATAAAATACAATTCAGTAGGAGAAATCGAATGGACACAGGTTGCAGGAGATAGGATTGATTCAATAACAGAAACGAATGATGGTGGTTTTTTAATAGGAGGCTATTTCTTTTCAAGTAGTGTAGATTTAGGAAATGGTGTGAAAATAACTAATATAGATCCTGGTGGAACTGGCGATGGAATGGTGATAAAGTATAATAGCAATGGAGAAGCAGAATGGGCTAAAAGAATAGGAGGAACATATACTGATTATGTTACTGGTGCAACAGAAACATCAGATGGAGGTAATATAGTAACAGTATTAACTTTTTCAATGAGTATTGATTTAGGAAATGGAATAACTTTTTCTAGGGGTTCTAATGCTTCCAGTGATGGAATAATGATAAAGTATAATTCTGAAAATGAAATAGAATGGGCAAAAATGATAAAAGGAACATCAGGTAGTACAGAAATAAGCTCAGTAGTAGAAACAAGTGAAGAAGGTTATATAGTAGCAGGTTATTTTGGAGGCAGTATGAATTTGGGTAATGGAGTAAGATTAACTTCTAATGGTTCTTCAGATGGGTTTATAATAAAGTATAATGTGAGTGGAGAAGCAAAATGGGCTAGAAGTATAGGAGAAGGAAGTAATGATTATATAACTGCATTAAAAGAAACTCAAAATGGAGGGTATATAATAGGTGGATCTTTTTCTTCAACAAATATGGAGATAGAAAATGGAGTAAATTTAATTACTAAAGGTACTTTTGATGGAATGGTAATTAAATTTGATAAAGTGGAAATACCTGAACCAATTGTTATACAAGCTGAAGGAATTGGAGGAGCTAGTACTGATTATATTAATGTTGTAGTAGCAACAAATGATGGTGGATATATAGCGGGAGGACGATTTAATAGTAGTAGTCTAAATTTAGGAAATGAAGTAAGATTAACTAATAAAGGTTCTGCTGATGGAGTGATAATAAAGTATAATAGTAATAGAGAAGTAGAATGGGCTCGAAGAATTGGAGGAACAGATTATGATAATATTAATGTTGTAGCAGTAACAAGTGACGGAGGTTATATAGTAGGAGGAGAATTTGAATCAAGTAATATAGATTTAGAAAACGGTGTAAGATTAACTCCTAATGGTTCTTCAGATGGAATGATAATAAAGTATAATAGTAATGGAGAAGTAGAATGGGCAAAAGGAATAGGAGGAACAGATAACGAGAAAATAAACTCAGTAGCAGTAACAAGTGAAGGTGACTATATAGTAGCAGGAGATTTTATTAGTGAAAGTATAGATTTGGAAAATGGAATAAGTCTAACTAACAATGGCATTGTTGATGGAATGATAATAAAATATAGTAGTAATGGAGAAGCAAAGTGGGCAAAAGGAATAGGAGGAAAAAATTCTGATTATATTGAATCGATAGCCGAAACCCAAGATGGAGGCTATATAGTAGGAGGATATTTTTGGTCAAGTATAGATTTAGGAAATGGAGAAAGCTTAACTTCTAAAGGTAATGATGATGGAATGATAATAAAGTATAGTAGTGCTGGAAAAGTAGAATGGTCGCGAGCAATAGGGGGAGGTTCTAGAGAATGCGTTAATTCAGTATCAGTAACATCAGATGGTGGTTACATAGTAGGAGGAGATTTTAGTAGTGAAAGTATAGATTTGAAAAATGGAGTAAGTTTAGTTAAGAAGTCGTTTGAAAAGGCTACTTATGATGGAATGATAATAAAATATAGTAGTAGTGGAGATGCGGAATGGGCAAAGGCAATAGGAGGAATTGATTCAGAATATATAAAGTCAGTAGCAGATACAAAAGATGGAAATTATATAGCAGGAGGTTATTTTGATTCAAGTAGTATAGATTTAGACAATGGGAAAACATTAATTAATAAGGGGAGTTCTAATGGAATGATTTTGAAAATAACTGCTCAAATGGGTGTGCCTGAAGTTCAAGAATTGCAAGTAGAAAATAAACGAAAAGAATTTAAGATTACAACAGATGTAAATGAAATAGATGGAATAAAAGGTGGATCTATATCTGGTGAAGATAAAATTCCATATGAGAGTGTTAAGTATGGAGATTCATCAACTAAAGAAATAAAAATGATTCCTGATGAGAATTACGAGATTATTGGTATTACAGTTAATGGAGAAGAATATAAGTTTACTAAAAACGCAGATGGCTCTTATACAATGCCACAATTTACTAATATGGCAGAAGATAAGCATATTGTAGTTATATATTCATTAAAGGATAATAAAATTACAATTAATAAAGTGGATAAAAAGACTAAGGCAAAATTAACAGGAGCCAAGTTTAAGCTAGATCAAGTTGAGGAGAGAACAGAACCTAATAATGCAAATATAATTGGTAGATTAACTGGTAATGGTCAAGAGTATACCAAAACTATTATTACAACAGAAGTTAGTGGTAAGATTGGAACACTTATTAATAATGGAACATATTATTTTGTACAAAATTCAGATGGAACATATACACCAACTAATAGTAAGACATATCAGAATGCAAATGGAGGAACTGAGGGTATACATAGTACGACAGCTAATTCATATATTCCAATAGATTTAACAGGATTAACGGGAACATATGCAATAGTTGTTAATGCAAGTTGTTCAAGTGAAACAAATTATGATTATGGTTATGCAACGGTAACTGAAACATCTACAGCGCCAGTATATGATAGTGCTACAGGAAGATTTATATATGTATCTGGAATTAGTAATGCAATTAATTATAATTCAGCTATATTAGAAGGTGGAAAAACATATTATCTACATTTGGGATATAGAAAAGATGGAAGTGGCGATAAAAATAATGATCAGGTTGTTATAAATAGCATAAAATTATATGAAGCTACTACAAAAACAGTAACATATAATTTTACGAATAATAATGGAAAATATGAATCAACAAACGCAGGAGAAGATAGTACTGTGGCAAATTCATATATACCAATTGATTTAACCAATTATACTGGAAAATATAATTTAACTGTTAATGCAGAGGTATCAAGTCAAAGTAGTGATTATGGTTATGCGACAGTAACAGAAAATACAACCAGACCAAGTTACAGTAGTTCAATAGGACAATTCATATATATTTCAGGAACAAAAGAGGCAAAGGATTATTCTACTGTATTGCAAGGTGGAAAGATGTATTATTTACATCTGGGATATTATAAAAATGCAAGTCTAAGTTCAGGTGATGATAAGTTTATTGTAAATAGTGTAAAAGTTACATTAAATGATTCAGAATTATATCACGTAACAGTTGAAACAAATTCAGATGGTCAAGCTATAACGCAGATACCTTTTGGAAAATATAAGATAACAGAAATTCAAGCTCCTGAAGGATATTTAATAAATGAAACACCAACAATTGTTGAATTCAGAAGTACAGATGGAGCTGTTCATGAATTTACAATTGAAGATGAGGCAAAGGCAAAATTGGTTGTTCGTCATTATATAAAAGGAACGACAACAAAGCTTGTGGATGATGAAGACTATGAAGATAAAATTGGTGAGAAATATGTAACAAATCCAAAATTGGATTTAACAAAGTATGAATTAGAGAAGGATTCTAATGGAAATTATATATTACCGGCAAATGCTGTTGGAACTTATAAAGATGGTGTAATAGAGGTAACGTATTATTATGTTCAAAAGCAGATACCTTTAACTGTTCATCATTATATTGAAGGAACAACAACGAAAGTTCCTTTGAAGAGTGGTGGAACTGCTGATGATGTTACTGGTAGTGGTAGCGAAGGTGAAAAATATACAACTAGCGCGGTTGGAGATAGTTTGTTAAGTGATGAATACGAATTGGTTGAAACTCCTTCAAATGCAAATGGTATATATTCTGGAAATGAGGTTATAGTTACATATTATTATAAGAAGGTTTCTAGAGATGTTAACTTGGTTAAATATAAGGAAGATGGTACAACACCTCTTGAGGGGGCAAAGTTTAGAATAAATGGAAAAGATTATGTGACTGATGCAAATGGTAGAATTAATGTTAAGCTAGAAGCGGGAAGTTACGATATAACTGAAATAGAGGCTCCTGATGGATATAAATTACCAGCAAATCCAACTACTCAAATAACAATAACGAAAGCTATACCTGAAACAATTAAAATTACAAACGTTAAGAAAACTGGTACAGTTACAGTTCATCATTATATTGAAGGTACGACAACTAAGGTTCCATTGGCGAAAAGTGGAACTGCTGATGATGAAACAAAGACTGGAAATGTTGGCGATATGTATGCAACTAAGGCAAGAACTGATATATCAAATGCTTATGAATTAGTTGCAGAGCCTACAAATTCTAGTGGAAATTATATTGATGGAAATATTGAAGTTATTTATTATTATAGGTCAATTGCAACATCAGTTTTGGTACATCATTATTTAGAGGGAACAACAACGAAGCTTGCAGATGATGTAACGATTGATGGTATTGTTGGAAATGATTATACAACTAGTGTAGCAAATGTGGATAGCAAATATGAATTGGTTAGTACTCCTGCAAATGCAAGCGGTAAGATGACTAAAGCAAAAATAGTTGTAATTTATTACTATAGAGTAAAAGATACATCAGTTTTAGTTCACCATTATATTGAAGGTACAACAACGAGTTTAAGTGCTGATGTTACTATAAAAGGTAAAGTTGATGAGTCATATTCGACAACAAAAGCAAGTGATATAGCAAGCAAATATGAATTGGTTAGCACACCAGCAAATGCAAGTGGTAAGATGACTGTAGCTCAAACGGTTGTAATTTATTACTATAGATTAAAAGATACGTCAGTTTTAGTTCATCATTATTTAGAAGGAACAACAACAAAACTTGCAAATGATGTAACAATCAAAGGCAAGGTTGATGATGAGTATAAAACGGTTGTAGCAACTGATTTGATCAATGGAAAATATGATTTGATTGCAGAACCTTCTAATAAAAATGGAACAATGACAGAAGCTCAAATAGTTGTAATTTACTATTATAGATTAAAAGATACGTCTGTTTTAGTTCATCATTATATTAAGGGAACGATAACAAGTTTGAGTAATGATGTAATGATAAAAGGAAAAATTGATGATAAGTATACAACGTCGAAAGCAAGTGATATTCCGGAACAATATGAATTGGTCGAAACACCTGCAAATGCTAGTGGAACAATGACTAAGTCTCAAATAGTTGTAATTTATTATTATCAATTAAAGAATTATTCATATACTGTTAATTACTTAGAAAAGGATACTAATAAGACATTACATGATACAAAACAAGGTGGAAGTTTGGTATATGGAAGCAAGGTAAATGCTAGTGATGAAGTGATTGATATTGATGGATATAATTATGATTCTGTTGATAAAGATGTTTTAACAATAGGAACAAAGAATAATGTGATAAATGTATATTATACAAAACGTACTGATTTAAGCTATAAGGTTAATTACTTAGAAAAGGGTACAAATAAGGTATTACATGATCAGAAAAATAAAGGAAATATGACGTTTGAATCTGTTGTTAAATCAAGCGATGAAGTAATTGACATTGATGGTTATGATTATGATTCTGTTGATAAAGATACGTTAACAATTTCAACTGGTGAGAATGTAATTAATATTTATTATACTAAGAGAAGAAATTTATCTTATAAAGTTAATTACTTGGAAAAGGAAACAAATAAGGTATTACATGATCAAAAGAATAAATCTGGAATGATATTCTGGACAGTAATTAAGTCAAGTGATGAAGTAATTGATATTGATGGTTATAATTACAATTCTGTTGATAAAGATACAATGACAATTGGAACTGGTGAAAATGTGATAAATATTTATTACACAAAGAGAACGGATTTATCATACAAAGTAAATTATTTGGAAAAGGGCACGAATACGGTATTGCATAAACAGAAAACTCAAGATGGAATGACTTTTGAAAGTGTTGTAAATACAAGTGATGAGATAATTAGTATTTATGGATATAATTACGATTCTGCTGATAAAGATATATTGACAATTGGAATTGGAGAGAATGTAATTAATATTTATTATATGAAGAAAGATACAAAGGTTATAGTTCATTATTATGAAGAAGGCACAACGAATAAGGTTTCTGATGATGTTGAAATTCCAGGTAAAGTTTTTGCTGATTATACTACTGAGAGTGCAAGCGATGTGCCAAGTAAGTATGAATTGGTTGCTGAGCCAGAGAATAAGAATGGAACAATGACAGAGGATGAAATTACAGTAATTTATTATTACAGAAAGAAAGAAACAAAGGTAATCGTTCATTATTATGAGGAAAATACGACTAAGAAATTATCAGAGGATGTAACTATAAACGGTAGAGTAGATGATCCGTATTCAACAGTTTCTGCAGATGATATTCCTATAAAATATGAATTAGTTGCAGAGCCTGTAAATAAGACGGGAAGCATGACAGAAGCTACAATTGAGGTAATTTATTATTACAGAGTTAAGGATGCTGTGGTTCATGTAAGATACTTAGAAAAGGGCACAGATATTGTGCTTGCTGATCCAGATAGGATAGATGGAAAAGTTGATGAAGATTATCAAACAACGCCAAAAGAAATAGATGGATACCAATTAGTTGAATATACTGGAAATGAAAAAGGTAAGTTTGAAGTTGAGCCATTGACAATTACTTATTACTATTTGTATAAGACAAAGGCAACAGTTCAATATATTGATAAAATAACAGGAGAGATTCTTGAAGAGTCAACAACAGAGGGACTGGAAGGTGATGATTTTGTCACAGAGAGTAAGGATTTTGAAAATTATATTTTAGATGAAGAACCACCAGAAAAGGTTGTCAAGATGACAAAAGAAGAGCAAATTTTGAAATATTATTATGTACATATTTCAGGTGGGGTTATTGAAAAACATATAGATATAATTTCAAATGAAATACTAGCAAATGCAGCATATGAAGGTAATGAGGGAGATGACTATGATATTCCGTCAAGAACTTTTGAAGAATATGATTTGGTCGAAGACAAGTTGCCAACTAATAGTAAAGGCAAGATGAAAATTGAACCAATTGAGGTAATTTATTATTACATTTATAGAACTAAAGTAACTGCAGAGTATATTGACAAAAACACAGGTGAAAAATTGACAGAAGATGTTGTCCAAGCTGGTCACGAAGGTGATAAATATGAAACAGAAAGAAAGAATTTTGAAGATTACAAATTAGTTGAAGTACCTGCAAATGCTGATGGCGATATGACAAAAGATGAAATTACAGTTACATATTATTATGTTCATGTTTCAGGTGGTGTAATTGTAAATCATATTGATATTAAGACAGGAAAACAATTGATAGATGAGGCTAAAGAGGAAGGATATGAGGGAGATCCTTATGAAACACACGAAGAAAATATACCTGAATATGATTTGGTAAAAGAACAATATCCTGAAAATGCAAAAGGTAAGATGACAATAGATCCAACAAGAGTAACATATTATTATATTAAGATTACAGAAGTAAATGTTAAGTTTGTTGATAAAGAGACTGGTGAGGAAATTGAGGAACCAACGAATATTCCAGGACATGAAGGCGATGACTATACAACTGAGCCTAAAGATGTTCCAGGATATGATTTGATTGAAGAGCCAGAAAATAAAGATGGAACGATGACTGCGGATCCAATAGATGTAATTTATTATTATAAACGACCAGCTAAGGTTATAGTTAATTATTATGATATTGATACAGATGAGAAGATTGCTAGAGAAGTTGAGATTGATGGACATCAAAATGATGAATATACAACTGAGGAGAAGGATATTCAATATTATAAGATAGAAAAAGTACCTGAAAATAAAGATGGCAAAATGGAAGTGACTGTAACGAAAGATGAAGATGGTAATGAAATTGTTAATGATATTACGTATGTAAATTATTATTACAGAAAGTTAGTATTTAACTTGAAGGTTGATAAGATTGTTAAGAAGGCAATTGTAAATGACCAAGAGATTGCTATAAATGGAGTTTTAGGTAAAGTTGAAGTTTATAGAAATAGTATTCAAACTTCTAATGTAAAGATAATTTATAATATTAGGGTAACAAATGATAGCGAGCTTTCAGGTAAGGCAAATATTGTTGAGAAAATTCCAGATGGTATGGCAATGCTAACTGAGGATAATCCGGATTGGAAGATTAAAGGTTTGACTGCAACGTTGAAAACTGGCGATATTAAGCCTGGTGAGAGCAAGGATTATGAGGTTGTTATGACGTGGAGAAATGAAGAGGCTAATGTTGGAACTAAGGAGAATATGGTAACGATTACTACGGAGAATGAGGCTGGATTTAATGAGCAATTTGAGACGGATAATGTTAGTAAGGCTACGATGATTGTTGCGGTTGCTACTGGTGAGAGTTCGTATATTAGGATTGCAAATGATGTGTTGTTTATTTCTTTAGGTATCTTGGCGATTGTGTGGGCTATTGATAGCAAGAGAAGAGAGCCTTAATTTAACAAGTTGTCATGGGGATGTCCTTTTTGACAACTTACTAATTTAAGAATTGGTAAAGAAAAATACATATTAAAATTTTTTCACACCTTGCTGGCGCATTCCTCAAATTTTGAAAATAAAAGATGTCAATTTGGATGTTGTTTACATCCCATTGACATTTTTTTATTTTCAAATCGGGTAGAATGCTTCAATCGAACTCACTTCGTTCGTTTGG
>OIYY01000420.1_pt1 | contig 30296 bp, 34 predicted proteins | sample 1588341 | NCBI WGS metagenome assembly OIYY01 (sample SAMN03283287) | human gut metagenome | biome: human-associated habitat; material: feces | host: Homo sapiens | place: Peru | collected 2012 | reverse complement strand
TCTATTCAAAAACAAATTCTAGAAATGGGATTTAAAAATAAAATTACATCATTAATGAATCATAATTAAAATTTATCACAATGAAACAAATTAAAATTTTACATATCACACCACATCTTGGTGGTGGTGTCGGAAGCGTACTTCTAAATTGGCTTCAATACGAAACTCTTAATTGCAAAGAGAAAAAACATCTCATTGCAACACTCGATTTTGCCAACGAAAAAGCAAAAGAAATTTGCGATAATTATAATATTGAATTATATGAAAAAATGCATGATTTTCAAATCGATTTACTTAATTTAATTGCAGATGCTGACATAGTTATTATTCATTTTTGGAATCATCCTCTTTTATATGATTTTATTATTAAAAATACATTTCCAAAATGTCGATTACTATTTTGGTCACATATTGCAGGATTACACCCACCTTATGTATTTCCCGAAAAAATTCTTAACTTTTCAGATAAATTTGTATTTACAAGCCCTATCAGTTATGAAACCAATGAAATAAACAATTATCCAAATAAAAATAAATTTACAACAATTCTTTCAACAAGCGGAATAGAAAATTTTCAATCTCTAAAACCAATACCACACAACAATTTTAATATTGGTTATATAGGAACTGTAGATTATGCAAAAATGCATCCTGATTTTTTACAAATTTGTAAAAACTGCAATATTCCAAACTCAAAATTTATTGTTGTCGGTGGTGACAAAGAAAATTTATTAAAAGAAGAAGCAAAAACTCTCGGCATTTCCGACAAATTAGAAATTGTAGGAAAAATTCCGGACATTAAACCTTATCTTTCTAAATTTGATGTTTTTGCATATCCACTAAACCCAAACCACTACGGAACAGCAGAACAAGTATTACAAGAAGCTATGGCCGCAGGTATTGTTCCTGTCGTTATGAATAATCCTGCTGAAAAAATTTTAGTTAAACATAATAAAACAGGTTTGATTTCTGAAAACATTGAAGATTTTAACAAAAATCTTACTATTCTTTTTGAAAACCCTGAACTCCGAAAACAACTCTCAAAAAACTGCTAACTCTATGCGAAAAATAATTTTAGCCTTAGTAAACTTTCTATACAATGGAAAAACTTATTTGACGAAATCCTTAAACAATCAAAAACTCTACACCGGTACTCCGGCAAGAAAGAATGGCAACCTCATGAAATTTTTATTGAATCTTTAGGTAATTATAAAGAACCGTTTGTGGTATACTTTGAAAAGAATATTGTTAACGACGAACTAAAAAAAATCCTATCAAAACAAGAATGGAAATCTGATACAAAAGGTTCACCAAAACAGTATTTGAAATTTTTAAAAGATAAAAATCTGGAAAGGTTGTGTAAATTGAATTTCGTAAAAAAACTTTTGACAAGAAAAGAAAGAGTAAAAGCACGGGAAGCTAAAAAGCTGGAATTAGAAAAAATTCACGCAACGCAGGAAAAATTCAAAGCAAAATTTCCAAACTGCTTTATAAGATTTAAAAATTTGAAATACGAAGATATAGATAATCTTGACTTAGGAGAATACAGCTATTCTTCACCAATAGATTTGCACTTTTTAAACGCAGAAAGCAGGCTAAAAATCGGCAGGTTTTGCTCTATTGCAGACGAGGTGAAAATCTTGTGCGGAGGCGAACATTTTTATAAAGGACTTACAACATTTGCAATCACACCGTATATTACTCCATTCAAAACACAAAATGGCTCAAACTCTGTATTAGCAAGGGTTTCCACCCCACCGGGAGGGGGGGGGGAATATGCCGTTATCATTGAAGATGACGTGTGGATTGCGACACGCGCAACAATTTTAAGCAGCGTAAAAATAGGTCAGGGCGCAATTATCGGCGCCGGCGCACTCGTAAGTAAAGATGTTGAACCTTACTCAATAATAGTTGGTAATAATCAAGTATTAAAATACAGATTTAGCAAAAAAATTATAGATGAACTGCTGTCATTCGCGGATTATTCAAAAATTAATATAGATAAGGTCAGAGAATATTCTAAATACCTTGAAACAACCGAACTTACAGAACAAAATATTGACGAGTTCCGCAAATTTTTCCTTTAGTGCACTTTATAAAAATCTGTGCCGCCGAGGACTTTGTCTTTCAATCGCTTTAGACCCGCTCCATAAAAATATTTCAACTGCTCCGGAAATTGCTCCGAAATGTCTATCAAGTACATGTCGTGTATAATAAATTCCTTTATTAAAAATACGATATCCTCGTTCTTCGTCCAAACTACTGTATTTGTTTGAGTAGCGTGAGTAGCTCAACTGGTGTGATTATTTTGGGCAAAACAAACGAAAGATTCCTCTTTAATGTTTGCATTTTTCTTTTTGCTTTTAAAATTTATGATACGTTTTGTACACATAAAATTCCAATTTTAAAACTTTCAATTTAGTATAATCTCTGAAAAGATTTAAAGGAGGAGATATGATAATAAAAATCGATAAAACTTTGAAGTGGCTGAGTTATTTTGTCTACCATAGCTTGATAGAGATAGAGCATATTTTTCAAGCAATTTATTATGCTCTTATAAAATACGGTGCACCAAAAGAAGTTATTATAAAAAATACAAATTTTAACTCTTACCTCAATAGCGTTGGAAAATTAAAGAAAAAATGAATTAAAATTTCTATGCAAAAGAAATACAAATATGGTTGAAATAGGTCGAAACGGTATTTATGATTCAATAACAGGAAAAAACTATTGGTCAGAGAAGATTAGCTTAAGCATAGGGAAAAAAGTATTTTTCAGACGAGATATCTATTCGGATGACGATATTGCAGTTTATGAAGCACATAAAGAAAAATTCTTGAAATCATAAGTGAACAAATCACATACAAACCATACATTTTGCCAGCATTTAGACGTCTTAATTCTCTGCTTATTGTACTTGGGCTACGACCTAATTCTTTGGCTATTGCTCTAATGCTTTTCTTTGCTTGATAAAGAATGTCTATTTGTATTCTTTCTTCTAAACTCAAGTGCTTGTTGCTTTTCATTTTCACTAATTCCTTTTTGTATTGATTCTACTATACTTGAGGACTTAGTGTTGCGATTGCTTCTTGAACTCACCCTCGCACAAATTGTTAAGTTTTGTAAAAATATCTAAAAAAACAGGCATTTTGCGTAATATTTCTTAACAAACGTATTGATAAATATATACTTATGATATATCATAAGTATATAAGAAAACGTTGTTATGTGTTTATCTTAATTCGTGTATCGTTTCCCCGTTAAAAAATTATTACCCCATTTACCCATAGGAGCTTATAGTATGAAAGAACAATTTATCTCAATGAAAACAACATCAAACCCTGCAAAATTTGTTTCAGGCTGTGAAGAAATCAGTGCTTATTCAAGAAAAGCAAACTCATTCAAATCTTTGAGTGCAGATGAAGAAAAAGAAATTGCAACAAAAGCAAAAGCCGGTGACAAAGTCGCAAAAAAAGTTTTGGTTCAATCAAATTTAAAATTAGTTTTGACAATTGCAAGAAAAGTTATCCATGTTGCAAAATTACCTATGATTGATTTAATTCAAGAAGGAAATTTAGGTTTGATGGTTGCCGTAGAAAAATTTAACCCTGAATTGGGTTATAGATTTTCCACTTATGCAAGCTGGTGGATTAAACAAGCTATGTTCAAAGCAATTTCAGAACAATCATACTGTATGAAAATCCCTGTATACATTCAAGAAACTTTATCAAAATTTTCAAAAGTAAAAGCTGAAATGGAAAGAGCTTACAACTGCCAAGTTACAAACAAAGATGTTGCCGAAAAAATGAACTTAGAACCTGAAAAAATTGACACATATTTATCTGCTTATTCTACAACAGTTTCTATTGAAGGCAGTTTTGACGGCAAAAACGGCAGCGAATTAAACGTTGCAGATATTTTGGAAGATGAAAATACTAACGTTGAAGAAAATATTGAATATGAACAGTTGAAAAATGATTTGAGTAATGTTGTTTCAACTTTGAAGGATAGAGAACAAACTGTTATTAAAATGCGTTTTGGTTTAGGTGATTTTGCTAAAACTACATTGGAAGAAATCGGTAAAATGTATGGTGTGACCAAAGAATGTATTCGTCAAACTGAAGCCAGAGCTTTGAATAAATTAAGAAACAATTTGGTATTGGCTTGTTATGCGGATTAATATTCCAGAGAGGACTAGGGTGAGGTGAAAATCTATAACAACAAAAAATGCGCTTTATGAGCGCATTTTTTGTACTATTGCATTTAATTAATTTTACATTTTTTCAGGTGCTGAAACTGCTAAAATATCAAGCGCATTTTTTAATGTGGTTTTGATTGCAACCATCAATGCCAATCTTGACTTCATCAACTCTTTATCATCACAAATAACTCTGTTTGAGTTATAGAATGAATGAAATTCAGCAGCAAGCTCTTGAACATATCTGCAAATTGTATAAACTGTTCTGTTTTGAGCAGAAAGCACAATTACCGATTTAAATTCTTCCAACTTCAAAATCAATGATTTTGCACTGTCAGCGGTTTTCAAAATAATATCTTTATCAAAATTATTAATCAAATCATCCAATTCTGCTTGTGTCATAGGAGCAGGAGTCTTTTCACCTGTTTCAGCGTTAAGTCTTTCATTTACTGCGTTTCTTAAAATTGAGCAAACTCTTGCATAAGCGTATTGAACGTAAAATACTGGGTTTTCGTCGGTTGAACGTTTCGCAAGTTCAATATCGAAATCAAGCGTCATATCAATGTTACGCATTTCCATCCAATAGCGAGTCGCATCAATTCCAACTTCTTCAATCAAATCATCTAATGTAACCATGTTTTTACGTTTGCCCATACGAACTTCTTCGCCGTTTACAACAAGGTTTACAAGCTGTCCCAACAATACTTCTAATTTATTAGGATCATAACCTAAAGCTTCTATTGACGCTTTAACACGAGCAACATAACCGTGGTGATCTGCGCCCCAAATATTGATTAATCTGTCATATCCACGTCTTAGTTTGTCGATATGATAAGCGATATCAGCTGTTAAATATGTATTAGAGCCGTCAGCTTTTTTAATAACTCTATCTTGATCATCGCCGAATTCAGAAGACTTAAACCACATTGCACCTTCTTTTTCGTACAACATACCTTTTGCCATAAGTTCTTTATAACTTTCTTCAACTTTTCCTGATTTGTGTAAATCAAGTTCAGAATAAAAGTTATCAAAATGAACTCTAAAATCTTCCAACAATTTCTTTTGGCAAGCTTCCATTTCTTTTTTTGCAAAATCAGAGAAAATTTTAACGTCTAATGCGTCAACATCGGCACCAGATTTAACATCTGCAATTTTTTCTTCTAAGAATTTTTTAGCAACCGGAATCAAATAATCTCCCGGATAGTAATTCTTTCTTTCAATTTCATCCGTCGGAAAATCTACGTTTTCGCCCAATTCTTGCTTAACTCTGATTTTTAAAGAATTGCCAAGCTTGTTAATTTGACTTCCTGCATCATTGATATAAAATTCTTGATAAACTTCGTGTCCATAGAATTTCAACAAATTAGCCAAAGCACTTCCCATAGCTGCCCAACGTCCATGACCAATGTGGAATGGACCTGTTGGGTTTGCTGAAACGTATTCTAATAAGATTTTTTCTGTCGGAACATTTTCAGGACGTCCGTAGTTTTCTTTTTTTGCTAAAACTTCTGCAACAGCGTTTGCTAAAAGTGAATTTTCAATTTTGAAGTTAATAAAACCACCAACTACAGAAACTGAATAATCTTTATTTGAAAGATGTTTTACAATTGCGTTTGCAATCATAGGCGGTGCGATTTTTGCAGAACGCGCTAAAGATGAAACGTTTACCGCAAAATCTCCAAAATCAGGATTTTTTGGTTTTTCCATAATGAGAGAGTATTCATTTTCTGCACTCATTTGTCCAAGCTCGTTTGCTTCTATGGCTTTTGTAATGCCTTGTTTAACTTCGTTTAGAAAAAAATCTTTTAACATATTTATCCTCGTATTTTTAGTTTTATTTTTCGGTGGTAACGCTCACGCTTTTCCCACCCTACATTTATTTGTTATGGATTGCTTCGTCACTCACCGTTCCTCGCAATAACTTGGCATTTAGTATGCTATATGCTGTCATTGCGAAGGCGTTTAGCCCGTGACAATCCATTTAAAGGTGAGGGGTGTGAAACCTTCACATCCATATTATAATATAAACATGTTAAGCGTGTTTTCTTGCATCACTATTTGTATTGTGGTCAGCTATTGCACCCATTAATAAACCTCCCAAACCAAAGGAAATTACACTACCTAATAATGCAGCCATTCCTTTTTGAGGATTGTGTTTACTATAATTCATAGCATAATTTATAAAACCACAACCGGCGCCAAGTGCAAATCCGGATTCTTTACCAATTTTTGAATCATAGTAAGGTCTGCCTTTGTTTGACAAACTAACGGTATCACTTGCCATAACAGCTTTTTTAGTTCCAACTTGTTTTACAAATTCAGCACTTTCTCTTGCTCTTTTATTCCTTAATGCATCTACCAACATGCCACATCCGAGAGTAACACCGGATGCAATAATTGCACAAGGAATAGCACGTTTCTTTAGAACTTTATTACGTTCAAGTTTCTTTTCAGCATCTTTTAAACCTTCTTTTATTCCATCGTCAATTGCTTTTTTATCCTCAGCTGAAATATTTTTAGGTGCAAACATATCAATTATATTTTTAGATTTCTTTTCCAATTCTTCTTTTGTGGTTGGTAAAGTTAATGCGTTTACCCTAGCTAATCCTGCCGACACAGCCATCACGGCGCCGGCAATAGTTCCAGAATTCGTTTTATAATAAGGAGTTCCGTTTTCAGTTCTTTGATAAGAACCCTTAAAATTCGGTTTAACAACATTGCCTTGATTACAATTTAAACTAACTGACATACTAAATTTCCTTTACCTTCACACTCTATTATAAAGTTCCAAAAATGAAAAAAATTGCCTATAAAAAAGGAAAATTTACAAAATTTAATTAAGTTTTGTAAATATCTAAATTTGAATTTAGCAATTTTCTTAAATAAAAATACTTTATGAATATAAGTGTAGTGAAAAAAGGTATTTTATTATGGTAATGAATATTGGTAACAGTTATTCAATGATGGGTGGAATGAATCCAATGATGAATGGAAATTCTATGGGAATGTCAGGTAATACTTTCCAAACATTTCAAAGCAAGTATGGTTGTGAAGATTGTTTTAGAAAACAACCTTATCCTTACGAATTTCCAAAACCCTATATAGAAATAGCAGAAAGTACAAAAAGACCAAGTTTCTGGGAAAGATTATTGACTAAGATTACAAGTTAATAAATTTTCGTAAACTTGCTTGCTTTTTTATGATATTATATAAACACATACGAAATAGGAGAAATTTTATGCAAGCAAGACGTGCGGCTAGAGAATTAGCACTTATATTGTTTTCACAATTTGATAAAGAAATTACAAGATATTCAAGAAAAGATTTTGAAGATATCATGCTTAAGTCTGTTAGAATTCTTTCTAACTCAGCATCAGAAGAATTGAATTTAACAGTTGGTTCTTTAATTGATATTAAAGAAGCTTTAGATACTTACGAAGCGGAACATGAATCAAACTTATCAAGACCAATGGGCGCAAAAAATAAGCCTGTTCAAATTCCTATGACAGATGAGATGATTGCAAAAGTTGATACAATGCTTGATGTTGCAGAAAAAGCACTTTTAGCGTTAGAAATAGCTGAATTTACGACTTTAGAAAATCAATCAGAAGTTAAAAATTATACAATTGAAATCGCTGAACAATTCAAAATTAATCACAAAGAAATTGATGAAGAAATTCAAAAATATTCTAATGGTTGGGATATTTCAAGACTTGTTAAAATCGACAAAGATATCCTTAGAATTGCAATTACCGAATTACTTTATACAAAAGGCGCACCTTTGAAGGTTGTTGTTGATGAAGCAGTTGAGTTGGCTAAAAAATATTCAACAGAAGATTCTTCATCTTTTGTAAACGGAATTTTGGCTAAAGTTATCGTAGAAAACGGATTGAAAGGGTAATAAAGTTGAACCGTTGAACGGCTGAGAAGTTTAATTAATTTACCACCGTCATTTGTGATACTAAGATTGCGTAGCAAAAATTACTTTTCAACTTTTCAACTTTTCAACTCTTTAAAGTATGTTCAACTTTTTTGATAAACTAAAAAACACAGTATCAAAAACCGCTCAAGCATTGGTCGGTAATGTTGTTGATGCCGTATCTGATGAAGAAGAATTTTCAGATTTTGTCCTTGATGATATGGAAGATTTGCTAATTAGCGCGGATTTGGGCGTTGGTTACGCGTCTGAGCTTGTCGATAAATTGCGCGGACAAAATAAAATTAAACCTTCACAAGTTAAAGAGTTTTTGGAAAACGAATTTTTGGAAATCCTTAACAAAACAGGTTCTAGCGAAATTTCGTACAAAGACAGCGAGTTGAATATTTATTTTATTACGGGCGTAAATGGTGCCGGCAAAACTACTTTAATCGGCAAAATGGCTTATCGCTTCAAAGAACAAGGTAAACGTGTTTTGATTGCAGCAGGTGACACTTTTAGAGCTGCTGCTGAAGAACAAGTTGACATTTGGTCAAAACGTTCAGGCGCAGATATAGTAAGACGCGACAAGGCTGACCCTGCGTCTGTTGTTTATGAAGCAATTCAAAAAGCACGCAATGAAAAATACGATGTAATTTTAGTTGATACCGCAGGTCGTTTGCAAAACAAATTTAATTTAATGGAAGAATTGTCTAAAATCAAAGGCGTTATTGATAAAAATGCACCAAACGAACTAAGAGAAAGTTTTCTTGTGATTGATGCCAATACAGGTCAAAATGGCTTACAGCAAGCAAAAGTATTTAAGGAGTGTGTTAATTTAACAGCAGTTGCACTTACTAAACTTGATGGTTCAGCGAAAGGTGCAATTGTACTAGCGATTGCAAAAGAACTAGGCTTGCCTGTAAAATTAGTCGGTGTTGGCGAAAAAATGGAAGACTTAAAAGATTTTAACTCTAAAGAATTTATTAAAGCTTTGTTTGAATAAATTTAGGAATAATATATGAATAAAAAGAAAATTGCTTTAACTATTTTATTATCTGCATTGTTGTCTTTGTTAGTTGCATTTTGTATATTGGAATTCAGCAAAAAGCCAAAATTAATTGAAACTCCATCTGTTACAGAGAATAAAATTCAAACAGAAATACCACAAAACGATAAAATTAATGTTACAACAGATAAAATCAAAGCTTTTCCGACAAAAAATAACAAGCCTGTAAATGTTGCAAAACCTCCAAAAGTTCAAAATACACCAGTTGTACAAATAAAGCAACCAGAAGCAGTTTCTAATGTTTTGGAAGAAAAAGTTGAAGATAATGTGGTTACAGAAGAAGAAGGCGTAGTTATTCCTGTTAATTACATATCTAAAAATACGTACAAATACACTTATACACCGAAAAGATATAATAGAAAATAGTGTTATATCAGTTGCTTAATAAAATTATTTATCGGTTCGTCCCAAGAAATACCTTCTGTTTGCTTAAATATCTCTATACTTTTGTACCAAGGTGTTGTTTTGGTATCGTTAAACCAACGCCAATCAGTAGCATAAGGCAGCAGTAAATAAGTTTTTACTCCCAAAGCTCCTGCAAGATGTGCAACAGATGTATCAACAGTTACTAAAACATCCATTGCCATAATAGCTTCTGCTGTATCACTAAAATCTTTAAAACTTTTCCCGAGATTAATCATTTGCGGGAACTGTTCGCAACCTTTTAGCGTGTCATCTACTTGGAATGAATAAACCTGGATATTTTCTAATTTTAAAAGTTCACTGAAACATTTAATATTTATAGTACGGTTTATCATAGTTCTGATTCCGGCACTACCTGCTTCCCAACACAAGCCAACTTTTAATTTATCGTTTGTAATTTCAGCTTTCGAGCTTTTTAGATAACCTTCACTAAATGGAATATTGTCAAAATCCATATTTAAAATGTAGGCTAAATCAGTGATTCTGAGTGCTTGCATTTTTGGATTAATTTCATCAATATTTATAAAATTGATGTTTGGATAATTCTTGGAAAATAATGTTTTTAAACATTTTGGAGCGGCAACATTAATCTTCTTTGCCGGCAAAAATGGTAAATATCTTATAAATTGTATATGGTCGCCAAATCCTTGTTCACAAATTACAACAATTTCATCCTCTATTTTGTCACCGACTTTCCACAAATTTTCAGATTTTTTGCAAGAAGGTGCAATTGCGCGCTTAAAAAATAAATCGTATCCTTCTTTAAATTTTCTCTGTGAAAGGTAACACATGCCAAGAGAAGTCATTGTTGTAATGTCATTCGGGAAATATTCAAGCATTTTTTTGTAATATTTTTCAGCTTCATCTTTTTTACCAAGTTTCTGTGCACTTACTGCAATATTATAAAAAGCCTGGGGATTCCCTAAATCGGCGGCTGCTTTATAACATTCAATTGCCTGTTTGTCATCACAGTAAATAAGTTCTTTTAAAAATCCCAAGTGAAACCAAAGTGAAGAAACGTTAGGTGTTTTTTTAAGGCTTTCTACACAAAGTTTTTCAGCTTCAAGCATTTTCCCTTGTTGAGTCAGAGCCTTGACTTTGTTTGTAATTGCTCGGTTATCTTCAGGGTAGAGTTCGTACATTTTATCTGCAAATTCGACTGCTTTTTTATAGTTTTTGATTTCAAAAAGGCTAAGAATCAGTTTATTATAAATGTCTTCATTTTTACCGTTTTCTAAAGCTTCTTCCAAATATTCAGCTGCTTTTGCGAAATCTCTTTGTTCAAAGTATGCAAAACCTAAAGCAGAAATCGTTCCTAATGTTTTCTTTAGTTTTACTGCTTTATTAAGAATTTCAATGGCTTTATCATAGTTAGCAATATTTACATAGAAAAGCCCGATAATCGACAAAACATCAGGATTATCAGGATTTTCTTTTTGGATATTATTATAAATTTCTTCGGCTTCTAAGATTTTACCTTGTTGAGTTAAAGAAATTGCTTTTTGGATGAGCTCTACATCAACCATAATCTATATGCCTAAGCCGTTTAAGAAACCAACTACAACACCTTGCAATACTTGCAAAAGAATTATTGCTACAATCGGTGAAATATCAAGCATACCGATTGGCGGAATAATTCCTCTAAAAATTCCTAAGAACGGATCAACAACTGCGCGTATTCCCGCAAACGGTTGACTTAGCCAATCAATCGACGGTATCCAACTTAAAAATATTCTTAAGATTATTAGAATATAGTAGAAATAAAATAATGTGTTTATTGCTCTTGATATCATAAAAACCTCTTTTTCAATCAGTGTAAACTCCTTCCCTTGTTAGGGAAGGTTGGGATGGGTATCAAATTGAATTGAAAGTTGAAAGGCTTTTAATATTATCTTTCCATTTGCCAAAACCCACCCACATCTGTAAGGTTTAGCATAGCTTCACCAGCAGCTGTGACCTCCCTGTCCATGGAGGTTTTGAATTTATAACTGTGAACACTTTCTTGTATTAGCACATTCGCAATTATCATTTTCTGCAGGAATTTTTTCAATCATTGTAAATAACAATTTTTTCAAATTATCCAAATTGTTATTAAATACTTGAATAACTTCATGGTGTGAAACAGGAGGAACATCACCAACCAAACCTGCGTCATAGTCAGTAATTAAAGAAATATTTAAAGGACACATATCCATTTCTTTAACTAAATATGCTTCAGGGAATGCTGTCATATTAATAACTTCCCAACCTTGAGAAGTAAAGAATTTTGATTCAGCTTTTGTAGAAAATCTTGGACCGTTGATTACAACAACAGTACCTGTTTCGTGAACTTTAATTCCTAATTCTTTTGCCGTATCAACTGCCAATCTTCTTAATTCAGGGCAGTAAGTTTCAGCTGCTGAAGGGTGAGTTACGATAGGACCTTCAAAAAAGGTTGTTTTTCTGCCGTCTGTCCAATCTACAAATTGGTCACAAACAACAAAGCTTCCGGGTTCAACGTGTTTTTGTAAACTTCCTGCTGCGCAAGGTGAAATTACACGCTTACAACCAACTTCTTTCATTGCCCAAACATTAGCTCTATAATTAATCAAATGAGGTAAAATTGTGTGGCTTCTGCCGTGACGAGGCATAAATGCTACTTTGTGTGCACCGATTTTACCGATGAATAAACTATCAGATGGCATTCCATAAGGAGTTTCTATTTTAACTTCCTTGATGTCGTCCAAAAACTTGTAAAAACCTGAACCGCCAAAAACGCCAATATCTGCTAATTTTTCCATTTGATTTATTCCTTTCTAATTCTACTGAGTATTATATATTCTAGCACAAATGTTTTTAGAAATGAATTAGAAACAGAGTCTGTAAATTTTTTCTTAAAAATTTTTAACAAAAACTACCCCTAATATAGTGTTTGTAATATAATTTTTCATGTAATTAAAAGAAAGGAAGAGATCATGAACGTTTTAGACAAAATCATGAAACCAAAATCAATTGCAGTTGTTGGTGCTTCTACAAAAGAACACACAATTGGTTCAGATATCATGAAAAGATTACAAGAATACAAATTTAACGGTAACATTTATCCGGTAAACCCAAAAGGCGGAGTTATCGAAGGATTACAAGCATATACTTCTGTTTTGGAAATTCCTGGTGAAGTTGATTTAGCAATCATCGTTGTAAATGCTAAATTCGTACTTTCAACAATTGACCAATGCCACCAAAAAGGTATCAAAGGTCTTTGTATCATCACTGCCGGTTTTAAAGAAACAGGTAAAGAAGGTGCTGAAGCTGAAAAACAATTATTAGCTAAAGTTAGAGAATACGGTATGAGATGTGTTGGCCCTAACTGCTTAGGCGTTGTAAACACTCACCCTGAAATCAGAATGGACGGATGTTTCGCAGAATCATTACCTGAACGTGGTAACATCGGTTTCGTTTCTCAATCAGGTGCTTTAGGTGGCGGTATTTTAAACATCCTTAAAGACTTGAACCTTGGTTTTGCTCAATTCATTTCAATTGGTAACCAAGCAGACGTTAATGCTGAAACAGCTTTGGAATATTGGGAAGATGAAAAAGACGTAGAACAAATTTTACTTTACATGGAATCAATCCAAAACCCTGCTAACTTCAGAAAATTAGCTTCAAGAATTTCTAAAAAGAAACCTATCCTTGCTCTTAAAGCAGGTCGTTCAGCTGCAGGTGCTAGTGCAGCATCTTCTCACACAGGTTCTTTAGCAGGTGCTGATAAAGCTGCTAACGCATTGTTGAACCAATCAGGCGTAATCAGAGAATACTCTTTACAAGATTTGTTCGCAACAGCTAAAGTTTTTGCTAACTGCCCTATTCCAAAAGGTGACAGAGTAGCTATTATTACAAACTCAGGTGGCCCTGGTATTATGGCAACTGACGCAATTTGTGAACACGGTATGCAAATCGCTAAGATTTCTGACGCTACAAAAGAAAAATTAAGAAGCTTCTTACCATCAGCGGCATCAGTTAAAAACCCTATCGATATGATTGCTTCAGCACCTATCGAACACTACAAACAAACTTTGGAAACAGTTATCGCTGATGAAAACGTTGATATGATTATCACAATCTATCTTCCATTCTTAGGCTTGAAAGATATTGATGTTGCTAAAGCTCTTATGGAAATCAAGGCTGAACACCCTGAAAAACCTGTTATCGGTGTATTCATGACTAAGTCTGATTTCTTCTCAACATTATCAGATATGGAAGTAAACATGCCATTCTTTATGTACGCAGAAGAAGCTGCTGACGGTTTGAACAGATTGAACCAACAAAGAAAATGGATGGAAAGACCGGAAGGCAAAATTCCTACATTTGATGTTGACTATAAACGCGCTCAAGAAATTATCGCTAAATCAGTTAACGAAGGCAGAGCACAACTTACAACTCGTGAATCTATTGATGTATTGGATGCTTACGGTATCAGAGTATGTAAATCAGGTTTTGCAAAATCTGAAGATGAAGCTGTTTCAATTGCTGATTCTATCGGATACCCTGTTGTAATGAAGATGACTTCTAAAACAACTTCTCACAAAACTGACGTTGGCGGTGTAAGAGTTAACATCCAATCTGCTGAACAATTGAGAGCTGAATACCAAGACTTAATTGCTAAATTAACAGAAAAAGGACTTCTTGAAGGTCTTGAAGGTGTTATCATCCAAGAAATGGTTAAAGGCAACAGAGAAATGGTTTGCGGTATCGCAACAGACCCTCAATACGGTCCAATGATGATGTTCGGTTTAGGTGGCGTATTCATCGAAGTTATGAAAGACGTAACATTCAGAATTGCACCTCTTACTGATGTAGATGCTAAAGAAATGATTAAATCAGTTAAGGCATACAAATTGTTAGAAGGCGCAAGAGGTACTAAACCTGCTCAAATGGAACAAATCGAAGAAACATTGTTGAGATTATCTCAATTAGTTCACGATTTCAAATTCATCGACGAATTAGACATCAACCCATTGTTGATTTCTGAAAAAACAGGTGAAGGTATTGCAGTAGACGGACGTATCAAAGTTAGAATGGAAGAAGCTCAACAAGCTTTGAACTATTCTTGCAAAGATGGTGTTTGTGCTTGCAGTCTATAAGCAGACCCGGTTGGATATTTTAACCTGTAAATAAATTTAACGCGGAAAAACTCTTAAGAGTGTTTCCGCGTTATTATTGTTATTAATATTTTGAGAATAGTTTTTATTTGGTATAATAAAAGAAAAACAAAGGATTACCATGATTATTAAATTAACACAAGCTCACATAATAGGTGCATTTATTTCATACTTAATAGGTGTGTTTATTGTACCATTCGTAATTGAATTTTCTCAAAAAGAAGGTTTGGTAGATTTGCCAAACGCAAGAAAAATTCACAAAGTACCAATATCAAGACTTGGTGGAATTGCTATTTGGACAAGTGCAATGCTAACATTTTTGTTCTTAGTTTTATTGAGCTATTATCCTTACGGCAGTTTGCTTTCAGGAATCTTGCTCGGCGGTTCTTTGATGTTTTTGTTGGGACTTGTAGATGATGTTTATAACCTTGATGCAAAATTTAAGCTTGTTATACAACTCTCAATCGCAACAATTGTTTACCTTTTAGGAGTGCAAATTGATACAATATTTAATCCGTTTGGCGGTGTTATCCATTTAGGCGTATTTTCTTATCCTATAACTCTTTTGTGGATTGTTGGGATTTCCAATGCCGTAAACTTCATCGACGGTGTAGACGGTTTAGCAGGCTCTGTAATAACGGTTAGTTCAATAACTTTAGCACTTATTGCAGTTGCAATTACACCTGCTCAGCCAATTACAGCTTTAATTGCGTTCATTCTTGCTGGCTCAATGCTTGCATTCTTAACCTTCAACTTTAACCCTGCAAAAATTTTCATGGGTGATTCAGGTGCGTTATTTTCAGGCTTCTTGCTTGCAACACTTTCAATTGCAGGAGTTATGAAAGGTGCTGCTTTAGCGGTGTTGTTACCATTCTTAGTTTTAGCCGTGCCAATCATGGATATTACGTATTCAAGCTTAAGAAGAATTATGAAGGGTAAATCTCCATTTGTGGCTGACGCAGAACACATTCACCATAAGTTACTTAAAGCAGGTTTTTCTCAAAAGAAAACAGTTGCAATTTTAACGTCTATTGCCATTGTTGGTGGTGCCGTTGCAACGTACTTTACTGGGACTTTAAAAAACTATTTTATATATATTGCAATTCTAATTTTGATTATGATTGCGTTAAGCGTTGTTAGCGTAATGACAAAACCACAACCGATTGAACCTCATGAAGAACATTCCGAACAACAATAGCTTACAGTCCGCCCTGAAGTTTTGAAAGCGGTTCTTTGTTTTCAGGCGGTAAATAAAGCTGGTTAGGATTATGTATATTAAATTTCATGCCGGGTATTGGTGGAAATTCTTGACGCATACCAATAACACTTTTATACCAATTCAAAGATTCACCTTTTGATATTAATTTAATGTTACCTTGACATTGCGCTTCGTCACTACGGCGTTGTGCAATTTGCAAAAGACGTGTTCCAATATCTTTATAATACTCCAAACCTTGTTTATAATATGGAGTATTTGGATTTGAAAAATTTCTCAATTCGTCAACAAAAACATGACTTGGATCAGTCCTTTCCCAAGGTTCTTGTTTATATTTTCTAATTGAAATATCAATTGTGCCTATAATGTCACCAACATCATTTTTTATTGTGTAATTTTCAACTGCATTTTCTTTAAACTTTTTAAAAACGTTCAGGGTTGCACCTTCACGACCTTTTCTAACTGCAACTTTTCCAATATAGCCTTCTAAACAACTGCCAATATTGGTATGTGTAAGCGCATGCGGAATATTTTGTTTAAAATTTACATGATTTGTCTTTTCAAAAGATTTTGTCGGTTGAATCTGTGAAAAATTTGTCGGGTAATAATTTATAATCATACCTTATTAAAAACTCATAAAAAAATTTTTTGCTAGTAAAAAAGAAAGCAGAAATGCAATGCATTTCCGCCACATTTATTAATTTCCCATTTTTCCCTTTTTCTTTTTATGAATTTTCATCGTCACTCAAATAACGATAATCTAACATACTTCCTTCATATTCAGTCAAATCATCACCATAGAATAATGACATGTTGTTAATAACTTTGTTTGTATCAGCAACTTTTTGTTTCTGAATATCTGAATTAACACCATAAGCATTGATTTCTTGATTTGTAACTTTGCCGTCGTGGTTTGTATCAATGTCATCAAAATGGCTCAATACTGTTTCTTGCAAAGATGTGCTCATGCCGGAAGATGCTCCCAAAGACATTATTTGCTCTCTTGTTAAACCTTGAGTTGCAATATTGTTCATCAGAGTTTGAATTTCGTCTGCTGAAATTTGACCATCACCGTTTTTATCTACACTGTTAAAATTAGAACTTAAATAAGAAGCAAATGTTGAACCGTATGATGTATTTGTAACATTTGTATTTGTTAAAGCTTTATTTATATTTTCTAAAGTCAGTCCGTCTGTATATTGACTTGATAATAGAGAGAATGAATTAGTCAAACCAGAATTAATGCCTGAAAATAAAGAAGAACCGTCTAATCGTTTGCTCATAATATATCTCCTTGTGTTTAGTTGTGATTATTCTTATTCTAGTTTAATGTTTTTTGCAAAAAAGTCAATCATTCAAAAAAAGTAAAAAAGCCAAGAATTTAATCTTGGCTTTTTGTATTTTATAAACTTTTAGAAATTTAAGCTTTGTGCTCGTTAATATATCTTTGTGCAATATTTGCAGCTTTTTGTAAGCTTTCGTTCCAGTCTGAACATCCTTCAAACATTGTTACAAGATTTTTAGCAGTTTTTAATTTCGTTTCTGGAGCAGTTGCTTGCATAAAACGATTTACTGCAGTTTTAACAGCAGCTTTTGAATATTTTTCATTCTTTTTTGCAAGTCCGTCTTCGCCTAATAAATTTTCGTATTTTTCATCTGATAATCTTGATAGTTTATTACCGTCAGCATTATCTAAATCCTGATTATCAACTTCTTCTTGCAACTTTGCTTTTTCTGCTTTTAAATCAGCTATTTCACCCTTAATTTCATTTTCAATTTTTATTCTAAGAGCGTTTTTTGCATTATCTAAATCGGTTTGAGCCTTTTTCTTTTCCTGTTCTAAAGTCTTTGTATTTCCTTCAGCTTTTTTATATTCTGATATAAGTTTTTTATCTGCTTCTGTAGCTGTTCCTGCTTTTTCACGTTCTAAAGCGGCAGCGTAATTGCCACTTTCTTTTTTTAAATATTTTTCATTTTTAGTTAATAATTGTGAAGCCTTATCAAAAGCTGTTTGTTTAGCTTTGACGTCAGAATCAGTTTTGCTTCTTGTTTCAACTTCATCATTAAAATCAGTATTTTCTAATTCTTTTATTTGTTTATCAATTTGTTCAATTCTACGTGCATTATTAGAATATTGAACCTTTTCAGCTTGTTTTTCTGCTTGACTTGAAGAAACAGCTTGACTAAGAACACCAAAAACGCTGTTTGCTACAGCATAACCTGCCATAGCGTCATAATTTACGTTATAACCGATTGTACCGAATGAACCCCAGCTGTTTGTGCCAACACCAAAAGATGAAAGCCCTTGTTGAAGCATGCCCATCCAGCCGTTATTCATAGTATTAAAACCATAACCCATAGTTAATATCTTTCTATCTTAGTCTTACGTATATATAAAGTATTTGTTTTATATCGAATTTCAAACCTTTAAAGATTCGTTACAATTCTTAATAATCCGATAAGAAGGTTTATATTATAATTAATATAGTAGGGGATAGGCTTTTAATGACAAAAATTTGTGTAATAGGAACGGGATATGTTGGATTAGTTGCAGGCGCATGTCTTGCAGATATGGGGAACTCTGTAATATGTGTAGACAATAATGCGAAGAAATTAGAACTGCTACAACAAGGTATAGTGCCTATTTATGAGCCGGGTTTAGAAGAGCTTATTAAGTCTAATATTGCAGAAAATCGTTTGTCTTTTTCTCTTGATATAAAAACAGCTGTAGAGAAATCGCTGGTTTGTTTTATTGCAGTCGGCACTCCACAGCAAGAAGACGGTTCAGCGGATTTGGAACAAGTTTTCAATGTTGCGGAAACTATTGCAGAAGCAATGAATGATTACAAGGTTATTGTAAATAAATCAACCGTTCCTGTAGGGACTGCCGAAAAAGTTACAGAATTGATAAAAAATAAAACTACACACTCTTTTGATGTTGTTTCAAATCCTGAATTTTTGAAACAAGGTAACGCCGTTGACGACTTTCTTTATCCTGACAGAGTTATTATAGGTTCAAATTCTGATAAAGCGACTTCTATTATGCAGGAAATTTACGCTCCATTTTTCAGAACAGGGAACCGCATTATCGTAATGGACGTAAAATCTGCCGAAATGACTAAGTATGCTGCAAATTCGTTTCTTGCGACAAAAATTTCGTTTATGAATGAAATTGCAAATCTATGTGAAAAAGTCGGAGCTGATTCTGAAATGGTTAGAATAGGTATGACGACTGATAGTCGCATAGGTCCGAAATTTTTATTCCCGGGTTTAGGTTATGGCGGAAGTTGTTTCCCCAAAGATGTCCATGCGCTTATTAAATTTGGAGAAGAAAATGCTTGTAATATGTCAATTATTCAAGCAACAGATGAAGTTAATAAACGTCAAAGAGAATTATTCATAAAAAAAATTACAGATAAATACGGAACAAATCTCGATGGAAAAACTTTTTGCATTTGGGGGCTTGCATTTAAGCCTAGAACAAATGACATGCGAGAAGCTCCCGCTATTACTGTGATTAATCAGTTGCTCGAATATGGCGCAAAAATAAGAGCGTACGACCCAAAAGCAATGGAATCAGCAAAACTTATTTTTGGTAACAGAATTTTTTACGCTAAGAACGCTTATGATGCACTTGATAACGCAGACTGCTTACTGCTTCTGACAGAATGGAACGAATTTAGACGACCGGATTTTGATAAGGTCAAATCATTATTGAAGAAACCTGTTATATTTGACGGCAGAAACCAATATAACGCCAAAAGATTAAATGAAAAAGGATTTGAATACCACCAAATCGGTTGCAAATCATTAATTTAAGGACAAACAGATGAAAAATTTTTTTATTATTTTTGCAATTTTATTACTTAATCTTTCTTCATTTGCATTTGCAGATGAAAATTATTCGATAAAAGAACTTGCCAAAATGGGAATTGTGGCAAATTCACCGATTTCCAAAACCGAATTAGAAACGGCTAAAAAAATAATGCTTAATGTACAAGCAAAAACCGCAGACGGAATTAAAAACGGTAAAGGTCCTTTTTACGCCGAAATATATGATAAAAACGGAAATTTTGTTGTAGCATCTTCTAATAGTGTAGTCGAAGATAAATGTTGCCTATTTCATGCAGAAGTTAATACTATAAAAAAGGCACATGACAAATTTAAAGAATACAGCTTAGCACCGGAAGATTTAACGATTTATGTAAACGCCGAACCTTGTATTATGTGCGCAGGCGCGATTATGTGGTCAGGCATTAAAACGGTTTATTTTGGCGTGCCATCAAGTGAAGTTGAAAAAATTACGGGTTTTGATGAAGGATATAAACCAAATTGGATAAAAGAATTCAAAAAACGCGGTATAACAGTTTACGGAAATATTGAACCACTAGCAGGTAAAAAAGTCTTAAAAGACTATGTTAATAGCGGAAAAGAGATTTATAAACCGAGAACATAATTAAAGGCTTTTTAATAAAATTTGTATTGTATAGACTAAAAATAATAGTTAATAATAAACTGGATTGCTTCAGGCTAATCGCCTTCGCAATGACGGCACACCTGGAAGTCTAACGCCCGGTCATTGCGAGGAACAGCGATTTTTATAGTGACGAAGCAATCCAACTTTTTAAAAGGTATATATGCTTTTTCAAAATTATCATGGACAATAGTGGAAGGCGACTAGCCTAAAGTAATCCATTAACTGTGCAATTTTTTGCACCATTAATTTTATACCACATTTTAAATCCTATTTCCCATTAGCTTTCTCTGCGTTCAATCTTTGTTTTAAATCATTTCGTACTTTTAATAAAAGTTCTTTTAATTTCGATGTAACAATTTTTTCTTTTGTCCTATAACGGCAAAATTGACGCAGTTCAAAAGTATGTAGAATTTGTGGAATATTTTTTATAGGATTTTGTTTTGCTAAATACTTAATTTCGGCAGACATAGCTTCATTTTCGCTTTTTAGAGAGTATCTCAATTTTTGCAAACTTTCTATCGCAACGTTATCAGGAAGTTTGTTTAATAAATACTCGACTTTTTGCGTAAAATTTCTTTTATTAAATCTGGTACTAAAATCATTGAAAACAACATCTCTAAGTTTATCTACATAATTCTCGCAACTTGGATTATTTACCAGTTCTTTGGCTTTTATACAAGCATATTTCGATTGAAAAAGATAATTAAAAAAATGTTTGGCTTCATGAACGGCTGTAGTTGCATTATAAATCGAACAATTGTCTTTAGAAGATATTGGTAATGCAATTTTATAACCGATACGTTCTATATATAAACCACCGTTAGGATGTGGCAGAAGGAGTATTTTGGCACCGACATGTCCGTATTCGGTAAGTTTTTTTTCTTTCAAAATGTCGTAATTTATTTTATGAGGCTTCAGAACATCGTCCAAAGAACTTTTGAATGTATCGACAGTCAATTCTTTGTTTTGTAAGATATTATCAACGAATTTATTCCAATATTCCCATGCCTTTTTGCCGCGCTCTTTCACGTTACCTTTTGTTAAATTAAAAGGTAACAACGTATTTTTAGCACAACAATTTTGAGTTTTTAACATCATAATTTTAACAAAACTCAAAAATATATTTTTTGCTATCTGTAAAAATATTATTCAAAATATTCTCTTACGATTTTTTCAATCTGTACAGAAGCAGTTCCATCGCCATAAGGATTTTGAGCTTTTAGACGTGTCAATTCTTTTGTAGAAGATAGAATTTTTTCGGCTTCTTTTAAAATCTTATCGTAATCCGCTCCGACAAGTTTTGAAACACCTGCTTCAACGCCTTCTTTACGTTCCGTTTCATAACGCATAACAAGAGTCGGACAAGCAAAAGAAGGTGCTTCTTCTTGAATTCCGCCGGAATCAGTCAAGATTAGTTTTGCATGTTTCATTAAATATACTAAATACGGATAATCCAAAGGCGTTAATAAATGAATATTTTCAAAATGTTCCAATCTTTCGTAAATCTTATTCTTAACATTAGGATTTGGGTGAACCGGAATTACAAATGTATGATCTGCATACTTTTTAGCCAAATAACTAATCGCTTCAATAATTCTATCTATTCTTTCACCGTGGTTTTCACGTCTGTGAGCAGTAATTAGAACTAATTTATCATCAATAGGAATTCCTTTTTCCTGATAGAATTTTTCGGAATTCTCAATAACTTCTTTTGACAAGCAGAAAAGCGCATCAATTACGGTATTTCCGACAACATGAATTTTATCTTCTGCAATATCTTCTTTTAATAAAGCCTTTTTATTAACTTCAGTCGGCGCAAAATGTAAAGTCGCAACGCGAGAAGTCATTTGACGCATAACTTCTTCCGGGAACGGTTCATAAATATCATAAGAACGAAGTCCTGCTTCTACGTGGAACACAGGTTTTTTGTGATAAAAGCTTGTCAAGGCTCCACACAAAACAGTCATTGTATCACCCTGAACAATTGTTGCATCTATTTCATGTTCACAAAATACTTTATCCAAAGAGGTTAGAATTCTGGCTTGTACAGAAGATAAAGACTGATTTTCTCTCATACAATCAAGATTAATATCAGCCTTCAAACCAAAATATTCTAAAGTCTGATTCGACAATTGTTTTTGTTGTTCAGTATTACAAATAATTACGTTATAATCTTGCGGATACTTTTTCATTTCTAGTATTACAGGTGCAAGTTTAATAATTTCCGGACGTGTTCCAAATATAAAGATAATGTTTTTCATAACAAATATTATACTACAAAATTACACAGGCATGGAATTAGTTTACATCGCAAGATTTATTACAGCCCCGGAATCCATTTCCTTTACTATAGAATATAATTTTTGTTCATTCTTAGGCGATGATATCAAATAGGCTTCTTGGCTCCAGGGTAAAAATATCGCACCAAAGCCGTTTTCATAAAAATAAGCCTTATTTCTGATTTGTTTTGCCAAATTAACCTTATCATTCATAGTGTTGTTGCAAACGAATGTTTTATGTCCCAAACAATCATACCCATATTTTTCTAAACTTTTTGCAATATCGCGGGTTTTATAATAGTCATTAGATGAAAGTTTAATTCCATTAAAATTAGTATTATTTATAGGTCTTATTTGCATTTACACACATCTCCATTTTTAGTTGATATTCTATAATATTTTTCCCCAATTCGCAAGCATAATGATAATGAAACTCTTTACTTTTATTCATATTTGTAGTAATTTCTAGGGTATAAATCAATATAAAATATTATATAGAATAGGGAGTAAACGAGACGAAAAGAGAGTCCTAAAAACACTTTATATTCGATGAATTTATTCCAAATATTAGAAAAGGAGAACTCACATGAGTGAAAGAAAATTAGTTGGAACAGGCGAAATGTTCAAAAAAGCATTAGCTGGCGGTTACGCTATCGGTGCTTACAACGTAAACAACATGGAAATTTTACAAGGTATTGCAGAAGCTGCTGAAGAAACAAGATCACCTATTATTCTTCAAGTTTCAGCTGGTGCTAGAAAATATGCTAACCAAACTTACCTTATCAAATTAGTAGAAGCAGCTTTAGCTACAACTACAGTGCCTATAGCTCTTCACCTTGACCACGGTGCTGATTTTGAAATTTGTAAAGCTTGTATCGATGGTGGTTTCTCATCTGTTATGATTGACGGTTCAAGATTCCCATTCGAAGAAAACGTAGCTTTAACTAAGAAAGTTGTTGAATACGCTCACGAAAGAGGAGTTTCAGTTGAAGCTGAACTTGGTAAATTAGCTGGTGTTGAAGATGATGTAAACGTTGATGCTAAAGATGCTAAATACACTAACGTTCACGAAGCTGTTGAATTCGTTAAACAAACTGGTTGCGATTCTCTTGCTATCGCTATCGGTACTTCTCACGGTGCTTACAAATTCAAAGGTGAAGCTAAATTAGACTTTGATAGATTAAAAGAAATTAAAGACGCATTGAAAGAAGCTGGTTTCGGCGATTACCCAATCGTTCTTCACGGTTCTTCTTCAGTTCCTGCTGAATTCGTTGCTAAATGTAACAAATACGGTGGTAACTTACCTGACGCTCAAGGTGTTCCAGAAGATATGCTTAACTACGCTTCTAAGCATGGTGTAGCTAAAATCAACATCGATACTGACTTGAGATTGGCTATGACATCTACTATCAGAGAATTCTTCATTGAACATCCTGAAAAATTCGACCCACGTGAATACATGGGACCTGGTAGAACTGCAGTTAAAGAAATGGTTATGCACAAAATGCGTGACGTTCTTGGAACAGCTGGTCACGCTGACGACTAGGTGCTACGCACGTAGACATTTGGTCGGTTGACAATAGTCAAGACTACTGGTTGGTTTTGTAGCTACAGGTCAACCTCAAATGTGGGACTACAAGTGGGGCGTAAAGTTCGGAGCTACACACGTAGACATTTGGTCGGTTGACAATAGTTAAGACTACTGGTTGGTTTTGTAGCTACAAGTCAACCTCAAAAGTGGGACTACAAGTAGAATGTATTGAGAGTGCGGATGTTAAAGACATCCGCACTCTCTTTTTGTATAAGGATAAGAAGCGTGAGTATTTTTGTTATTGAAAAATTTTACCACCCTCATAAGGCTGCTTATGTTAATTTAACGTTTTCTACCGCTTCTCCCTTGAGGGGAGAAGCTGAGCTGAGCTCTGATGAGGGTGAGATAAAAATACAACGCATTATTTCAATTGTAAACTTTTTGTAACAAAAACTTAATAAAAGTCAATTTCTAAGCTTCAGATGTTTTATACTTTTAGAAAGAAGTGTTATGAATATACAGCCGATACAATATAATAGCGTTTCCATGCAAGGGAAAAAGGATGGTTCTTGGAGCCGTCTAAAGCGTCGTGTCGCTCAAAAGATAATCGACACGTTACCTTCCCATACTCAAAAAGAATCAGCAAGAAAACGTGAAGAATGGAATAAATTCGACAACTGGATTTCCAAACCAGCTCAAAACAGGGCTATAATGGGTTTGACTGCTATTATCACTCAACCGGCAATTGATTATCATAACCACAAAGTTGATAATGAAACTCGAACTGTTTCAAGAAACAGAACTATAGCAAAAATTATCGCAGGAACTTGTGTAGGGATTTTGGTAAGAGGTTCTGCTTACGAAGCTGTAACCAATATGACAAATATTGAAAGCAAAACAAAAACCGCAAAAGCTCTGCTACCGAAAAGATTTCTCGGTGAAATAGCGAAAAATGAAAAATTCTTAAAAAATTATAGAAGCGCACTTTCAAGTGGTTTAGCTATTTTAGCAATGTGTGTTACAAACTTTGTTTTGGATGCTCCGCTAACAGTCTTTTTAACAAATAAATTGAATGATAAAAAGGAGGCTAAGCATGAATAGTTCTCCTTTCCAAAAAGGACTTGAATGGGTCTATAATAAATTCAAAAAGAATACTGCAACAATGCTTGTTGTAACTGGTACTATCGGTTGGGGTCTATCTTCACTTGCTCAAATCGGAGCTGTTATGTTCAACCCTAAAATTTCTAAAGAACAAAAAAGTTTTTTAGTTCCGCAAGAGTTTTTGGATGCAGTAGTTAATATCGGTTCTTTCTTTATGGTAACTCAGGCTACTAAGAAAATTATTTCTAAAATGGCTTCTACCGGAAAAATTGCACCAACAAAAGTTAGAGAATTTTTGAATAAAAATAAAGTATACGGTGACCAAGTCGGAAAACTCTCTCTGGATTTAGATGAAGTTCTCAAAAATGAATCTAAATTTCCGAAAGATTCTTATTATTCCTACAAGAATTTTGCAACAACAGTAGGAACCGTAGGTGCAAGTATTTTATCCTCAAACATTATTACGCCTGTAATAAGAAACACTATGGCATCTGATATTCAAAGAAAATATTTGAATAATCGTCCACAAAATTCTAACGGAATGAAAATTTAATTGAATTCATGCAATTTTTTTGCTTAAATAAATGTGCAAGTCATATTGTGTATGGCAATATTTGAGGTAATTAATGAAAGTTTTATTATTAAATGGAAGCGCACACCTTAACGGCTGTACATTTACAGCTTTGAGTGAAGTTGCAAAAACACTTAACGAACAAGGTGTAGAAACAGAGATTTTTCAGCTCGGAAATCCTGAATTAAAAGATTGTAGCGGTTGCGGAGCTTGCAAAAAATTAGGCAAATGTGTTATTAATGATGTGGTAAACGAATTTGTTGAAAAAGCTAAAATTTGCGATGGATTTGTATTCGGCACACCTGTTTATTACGCCCATCCGTCAGGCAGAATTTTGTCTTTCCTTGATAGAGCATTTTATTCAGGAAAAACCGCGTTTCAATTCAAACCTGCCTGTGCAATAGCGTCAGCAAGACGCGCAGGAACAACAGCAAGTTTTGACATTCTAAACAAATATTTTACAATAAGCAACATGCCGGTAGTTTCTGCAAATTATTGGAACAATATCCACGGATTCGTAGCAGAAGATGCTATGCAAGATTTGGAAGGCTTGCAAGTTATGAGGACATTAGGACGCAACATGGCTTGGTTGCTTAAATGCATCGAGCTTGGAAAAGAAAACGGGGTTGACAGACCGGAGTTGGAAGAAAAGATTTTGACAAGTTTTATATAAACTAAGGGTATTGTAGAAGTAGAGTTGAAAGTTGAAAAAGGAAGATACAATGCGAGAAGAACTACTACAACTAATAGAGAAAAACAGCAGACTTGGAATTAATGAAATTGCAGTTTTGCTGGGAAAAGAAGAAATCGAAGTCGCAAACGAAATTGCAAAGCTTGAATCAGATGGAATTATTTGCGGTTACCACACTTTAATTAACTGGGAAAAAACTTCTATTGAGAAAGTTACAGCCTTAATCGAAGTTAAAGTGACACCACAAAGAGGGCAAGGTTTTGACTCTATTGCCGAAAGAATTTATAATTATCCTGAAGTGCGCGCGGTGTACTTAATTTCAGGCGGATACGATTTACTTGTAACATTAGAAGAAAAAAGCTTGAGAGAAATTGCAAACTTTGTATCCGATAAACTTTCAACACTTGATAGTGTCTTGAGTACTGCAACTCACTTTATCCTGAAAAAATACAAAGACCACGGAACAATTTTCGACAAAAAACGCGCAGATGAAAGAGAGGTTATTACTCCATGACAAAACCGCTTTCTAAAATGGTTGAAACAATTAAGCCGTCAGGTATTCGAAAATTCTTTGATATCGTTAGCGAGATGAAAGATGCAATTTCGCTCGGAGTTGGCGAACCTGATTTTGACACGCCTTGGCATATTAGAGATGAAGGGATTTACGCACTATCTAAGGGCAAGACTTTTTATACCTCAAATGCAGGCTTAAAAGAATTAAGAGAAGAAATTTGTAATTATTTAAAAAGAAAACAAAATATTCAATATAATCCACTTAAAGAGGTTATTGTGACTGTTGGTGGTTCGGAGGCTATTGATATCGGTTTAAGGGCAATTGTTAACGCCGGAGAAGAAGTAATAATTCCTCAACCTGCTTATGTTTCTTATGAACCTTGTACAATTTTAGCCGGCGCAAAACCTGTTATCATAAATCTTAAAGCCGAAAACGAATTCCGATTGACTGCCGAAGAATTAGAAAACGCTATAACAGACAAAACAAAAGTTTTAATATTGCCATTCCCTAATAATCCGACTGGCGCGATTATGGAGCGAGAAGATTTAGAAAAAATCGCAGAAGTCATAAGAAAACACGACATTTATGTTATGTCGGATGAAATTTATAGTGAACTGACTTACAAAGGCGAACATGTTTCTATCGCGTCAATTGAAGGTATGCAAGAGCGCACAATTTTAATAAACGGTTTTTCAAAAGCTTATGCAATGACGGGTTGGAGATTGGGTTACGCTTGTGGACCTGAAGCTATTATCAAGCAAATGACAAAAATTCACCAATTTGCGATTATGTGCGCACCAACAACTAGTCAATATGCCGCAGTTGAAGCACTCAAGAATGGTGAAGCCGATGTTAAAATGATGCGTCAAGCTTATAACCAGCGCAGAAGATTTTTGCTTAATGCTTTTAAAGAAATGAATTTAGAGTGTTTTGAACCTTTTGGCGCATTCTACGTTTTTCCTTGCATTAAAGAATTTGGAATGACAAGCGAAGAATTTGCAACCAGATTTTTAGAAGAAGAAAAGGTTGCAGCAGTTCCGGGAAACGCTTTTGGCGAAAGTGGCGAAGGCTATTTGAGAATATCTTATGCCTATTCATTAGACAACTTAAAAATCGCAATGGAAAGATTTAAGAGATTTGTAGATAAATTGAGAAAATAAACTCTAACCTTGCGCAGTTGCTTGTTTTTTAATTTTGAGGTAATATTAGACAATAATCACAAATTAAAGGGATTTGTATGTCTAAAGATTCTGAGCCAAGGCAAATTTCAGTTGCTGAAATGGCTCCGCATGTCCATTCTTTCAGAACGGGCGAAAACAAAGTAAACAAAATTTCTGCGTGGTTGATTGAGTGGATTAAAAACGGTTTGAAATCGAAAAAAATTAAGCCTTACGATAGACTTCCCGCAAAAGCAGATTTAGCTTTCCATACTGGAGTAAGTATAGGAACGATTCAAAATGTTTTCAGATTTGTAGAAGATAGCGGTTTAATCGAGTCTAAACAAAGAATCGGGACATATATTAAAGACCCGAAAGGACTGCAAAATATTAAAAAATTAACTTCCAAAAGAGAATTGGCGGTTGAAATTATAAAAAAACACATTGTAAAAGACGGTTACAGATGCGGTGTTTGTTTGGCTTCGACCAGAAAACTGGCAAATTTGACCGGTATGTCTACCGCAACAATCAGAATTGCGATTGGAAGCCTTATGTCAGAAGGAATTTTAGAAAAAGTCGGCAATGCTTTTGTTATTCGCGCAATTGATTTTGAAATTGATGAAGTTAAAACACAAACTTTAGTAGAAAAAATTGCAGAACTCTTGAAGGAGTATGTAAAAGATAGTTTTAACATAGGTGAAAAGCTCCCTACTAATACAGAATTGGCTGAAAAGTTTAACGTAAGTATTAAAACAGTACATGACGCAATTAAAATTCTTTCTAAAGAAGGACTTTTATATTCAAGACGCGGACAGTATGGAACCGTAGTTGTTAATCCTCAAGAGAAAATGGAGCTTTACCATTATGAAGAAATTGAATTAAAAATAAGACATTTTATTTCTCAAAAATGTGAAATTGGCACAAAGTTACCTTCTATCGGCGAGTTTGCAGAATTTTACAATGTTAGCCCAAAAACTATTAAAAAAGCTCTTGATAACTTGGCTGAAGACGGGTATTTAACGTTTACAAGAGGGAGATATGGTGGAACTTTTGTTACAGATATACCTCAAAATGTAAATGAAGCTTATAAATGGCTCGCAATAAGTTCTGATTATGTTTCAAACACTTGAAAAATGGCTAAAGCATGGTATTATTAAGAAGAAAAGTATAATTTTAATAAAAAGGAGAATAATTATCGCTAACGAAGAAAGGGGCCAAAGAGGCTCAGGCAAAGATAAACCTCTAATAAACGAAAGAATTAGAGCAAGAGAAGTAAGATTAATTGACGAAAATGGTAATAATCACGGTATTGTACCGACATCCCAAGCAATGAAAATGGCAGAAGAAGCAGAATTAGATTTGGTTGTAATCAGCCCTAATCAAGCTCCTCCGGTTGCAAAGATTTTAAATTACGGTAAATATAAATACGAACTAGAAAAAAAGGCTAAAGAAGCTAAAAAGAAACAACATGTCGTTGATGTTAAGGAAGTAAAAGTTCGTTATAAAATTGATACACACGATTATGAAGTAAGATTGAAAAATATCAGAAAATTCATATCGCAGGGCAATAAGGTTAAAATTGTTGTAATGTTGAGAGGTCGTGAAATGCAACATTCATCACTCGCAATAGATTTAGCAAACAGATTTATCGCTGATTTGGCAAACGACCCTGTAACAGTGGAAAAGAAACCTATGGTAGAAGGTCGAAACGTAACAGCTTGGCTTGCTCCACAGAATTAGACAAAAAAGGAAAAGTTCAAACTTTTCCTTTTTTTATATAAAAATTATAAAAAAGACTTGATTATAAATATTTAGCAAGTACAATATATTTATGGCTTAAACTTCTTGAGTCACAATAAATAAATATGCCACAATAGCTCCCTGGTGGAGCCGAGAGGCGAAACAAATAGGGAAAACGTAGAGCTTGCTCTACCAACCCAGTGAAAATTAAATAAGATATGCCGCAATAGCTCAGTTGGTAGAGCAAGGGACTGAAAATCCCTGTGTCCTTGGTT
>OIYY01000415.1_pt1 | contig 30449 bp, 33 predicted proteins | sample 1588341 | NCBI WGS metagenome assembly OIYY01 (sample SAMN03283287) | human gut metagenome | biome: human-associated habitat; material: feces | host: Homo sapiens | place: Peru | collected 2012 | reverse complement strand
ACTTTTATTAGCAGATTCTATATCTAGGCTTACTGACGGTTGTATAAGACCATATCCATCTTTTATTATTTTTCCATTTTTAGCAAGTACTGGCTTATTTAAAGGATGTGAGATAATTGCAACTAAATCTTTAGCAGTATTTAAAGATAATGATGTATCTTCATCTACTGTTATAATGTATTTAGTTTTTATAATGTCATCATATATTAGCCACATAGCATCATTTTTTTCCTTATCTGACATCTTACCAAGTACTAATTTATTAAATTGGGCTAATGCGCCTCTCTTTCTCTCCCAGCCCATATATGAGCCTTCAGATTTAGAATATACACGTTTTCTATATAAGAAGTTAAATAATACTCTATCAGATTCATATTTTTTATTTAACTCATCTAATTTTTCTTTTGCATATTCAACTATTTTGCTATCAATATCAATTACTTCCTTATCACTTGCCAAACAATCACCAATCAACATATAATACATATTTTCTGATCTATTCGCAAGATATGTTATTTCCATTTTTGATATCATTTGATCTAGCTTTTCAATTGAAGATATTATTGTTGGCATTACAACGTAAGTTGGATATTTAGAATCTATTGTTTTAGCAAAATCAAATCTTGGTAAAACCTTAGGTTTTATTAATTTACGTAATACATAACATACCGTTTTTTCTGATATTTCAAGTGAGAATACAAAAGTTATTATATAAGACATAACTTTCATCCAAGTAGCATCAAAGTTTATTAATTTCATATTAATGAAAAGCGTAGCTATAACCGCTAAAAATAATATTGTAAAAATGTACAAGAATGATTTCATTGGTTTTATTATATCAAGGTAAATCTTATCTCCTATATAAGCTTTACCAAGTTCTTTTTTTAGTTTCCATTTTTCTTCACCAATTAAAAAATATCCCACATGCTTTTTGTATTTTTTAGAGCATTCAACTGCTTTTTTTGCAACATATATTTCTGATAAATTATATCTTTTAGAAAGTTTTATTATATATCCTCTATAACGATTTTTAGTTTTATAGTCACACTTTTCAAATTCATGTGTATAATCCTCTTTTAAAGTTTCATCTGCTTTATTTACACGTTCAAATATCTCTCTAAAATTAATTCCTTGAATTTGTTTATAAGAAATAATAGCTTTTCCAATATAATCAGTTGTTTTAGCAATTTCCATGTGTTCTTTTACAATTGCTGAATCTACCGTAAATCCTGATTTTTCTGCTTCATTTTTTAGATGCTTTAAAAATTTATCTCCATTTTTTCCGTACTCTTTTAAACGGAATGCCATATATTCTATAAATGCTGTATTGGAATTTTTAATTTTTTCTTCATCTACCATGTATTCTCTAAAATCTTTGATTGTTGTAAATTTTGAAAAGTTCTTTTTATCTTGATTAAAAAATTCTATATTTTCATTTTTTAAAATTTCTTCGACTACTAATTTTTGTAATTGAGAATGCAAAATGTTTTCAGATACTCTTGCAATAAATTTTAAAAGAGCAATTTTTAGCATTAGCATAAATAAATTTAACTCTAAAGAGGAAAGATATGAAAATTTTTGGTGCTCACGTAATTTTTCTTCAATTAACCATTGATTAATTGCACCTTTATTTTCCTCAACAAGTTCATTTGCCAGATAATATATACTAATATATTTAGAGCCATCACTTGCTTTTATTATCGGAAGTCTTTTATTTTTCAGATTTTTCTTTTCTTCTTTTATTACTGAATACTCTTGTTCAATTACATACATATTATCTAGTATCCACTGCCCAGCAGGATGTATTGATATCTTCATTTCATAAGACATTTCAAGTATTTTATATGTCCTAAATATTAGGTTAAAATTATCACGAGCTTCATTAAAAATTTCATTCAAAGTGTTTTTCATATTATCCCCCTCAAACCATACTAATTCTCTAGAAAATTATATAATAAAAAAAAAGATTTTGCAACAAAATGTGTTGCAAAATCAAAAGAATATTAGTCGGCAAATTCTGGATCTAAAATCCAATTGTTAAAGACTATTCTGTCTTTACAAAGGATAATCATTTCTTTCCTGCCGTTCTCATGTCTTTTCTCAAGGAAAAGGTGCGACTCACAAGCTTTTAACAGCTTATAAGTATCTTTTTCAAATCCGTCTACTCCTCTGGCAAAAGATATGTCACCTTCCGGTATTCTCTTTACATATCTTCCTTCGAGTGCCGAAAGTGTTGGATGAGGTGCTGCCATTACTTCTTCGAGAGGTACCCAATTTTCATCAAGATAATCAGACGCTCTGTTGAACCTTGCATGGCTTGCTCCTTTGTCCCAACTGATTCGAATCTCTCCGCCGTTTATCGAGTCAAGATTTACAATCTTTTCTCTGAAACAGAAATCTCCACTTTTAGTGGGTGCTATCCGTATAATCTCCTTTCCTACAAATTTTCTCATTTTTATTAAATATCTGTCTGACAATGAATACATAATTCATCATCCTCCCTTCAAAAACTAATAACAATTATACCATATTTTTATGTAAATTGCAAGTTATATGATTGAATATATTAGTTAATAAAGTTAATTTATCTTAATTTGCATGTATTACATGCATTGGAAATTTATTTGATGTAATTATTTCTTTTAAACATCTTGGCACAATTTTACATTCATTTAATTTATCAACATCTACCCATACATATTGCAAATAATCTTTTCCTTCCATATTGTACATAACATTATTAGCTTTTTTGTCTTCTTCATTTTTAAATTCTATTTTGTGTATAAAATATATTTCATGGTACTTTTTATTTCTCATCTCAAAAAAATTTTCAATAGTGGCAACATATTCCAAGATATCAATTTCTTTTCCTAGTTCTTCTTTAATTTCTCTCTTTATAGTACTTTCAGAATTTTCTCCTATTTCTACTCTTCCACCAGGTAAACAATAATGATCCTTGTTTAAATTTTTATGTAACAATACTTTGTTGGTATGTATAACTATACCTCCCGCTCTTATATTTAATCTGTACTCTTCTCCTACATCTAAAGTTAAATCCATTATAATCTCCTCCAATCTTTCTTATAATGTAAAAAACAATAGTTAGTCTATGTAGTTATAATATCACAAACTCTATTAAAAAGCAAAAAATATCCTTTCCATTTTATAAATGAAAAGGATTATTTTATTATCTATATTTTTATATGTTTAATACTTCTGACTAGTAATGTTGCTGCCTCCCCATGGAGAACCGGAAGGCAAACTATTTTTATAATATATAGTTGCATCGCTAATTCCGTTTAAGCTGTCAGAGGCTATTGAAGATACATTAGAATGTAAATATATATTTTTCAGAGTATGCCCCTACCCCATTTGATGATGAAAAAAATCAAAATATATATCATAGAATATTAAAAGAATTTATTATAGAAAAGACAAACCAATTAGAAATAATTGAAAAAAATAAGTTTTCAATTAAAAATATATTCTCAAAAGGAAAAAGACAATGAAGAAAAATTTTTATAAAGAATATCAAAAAAAGCAGAAATTAGCTAGTAACTATGAAGAAACTGATAAAATAATAGTAGAAAATCAAAATACACTATTGAAAATATTATCTTATCTTATTGCACTTATTCATAGCATATTTAAACTACTACTATTTTTAGGAATTATTATATTGCTTTCGGTTGGTGCTACTGTTATTTGTAATAAATCACTACAAATAAATTTATTAAATATAATTGGAGGAAATCTATGAATAAAAAATTATTATTATTTATGATACCTATTCTAATGGTATCAACAAATGTATTTGCTACAGATGTAAAAAAAGAAGATACAATAATAAAAAGTATAGTTATTAATAAGACAGATGAAAATAACTTTTTGAATTTATTAGATGATACTATTGAAATTGATAGTATTAAGTATAATTTACAAAATAAAGAACGATTAGAATTAGAAACAACAAATAGTAAAACAGAGGAACAAACCAAAACACTTGAATTATCAACTAATAAAAAAGATAAAATACTAGATAGTTTTGAAGAAAGTATAAAATATGATGATGGAGAATTTTCAGGAGACTTATATATACAAGACAATTCTTTAAAAATAACTCCAATTAAACATGGGAAATATGAAAAAGTATTTACTATTGATAAACAATATACGAATTTAAACAAAGCCGATTTAGACTATATACCAAAGGAAATAACTGAAGATGGTTATACATATAGCTTAACAAAATGTGAGTGGAATATAGCAGAAAATGAAAATATACAAAATATTTCTATGCCCAAAAGTTATACTGCAACAACAACTTATAAAACAGTAAAAACATTAGAATACCCATATACTTATAAATGTGAATTGACTTATAATGGAGAAATCAGCAAAGTATCAAAAGATACAGTCCAATACACTTTAACCTATAAACAACAACCAAAAGAAGAAATTACAGAAAATAAAACATCTATATTGCCATATCTTGGTGGTACAGGTGTTTTTTTAGTTGTTATTTTCTTTTTACTACCAAATGCTAAAATTACAAATTATTATGATGGAAAATATAAAACTATTAAATATATAAGGGTATCAACAAAAAATCCAAAAGTAAATTTAAAACATTTACCTAATGCTAAAACTAATGTTTTTTCAATTAAATTTAGTGATAAGCTAGACAAAAAACTTACAGGAAAAGCAATTACAATTATAACACCAAAAACTACCTATCAAAAAATGATAATGAATAAATCTATAGAAGTTCATTTGTAGAAATGGAGGAATTAAGTTGAAGAATAAAATTATAATAACCATTGTTGTTATTAGTATTATATCTTTGATATGTGGAATTACAATATTTTTCTTAAATAAAAAAGAAACAAAATCAGAAGATTATGATGATATTTCAAACAAATTAGAAAATATACAAAATACTGATAATATTGAAGAAACTGAATTTATGGAATTGTGGGACACAAATGTTATTGGAACATTGGAAATATCAAGTATAAATTTGAAATTAAGTATTGCAGATGGCATTGAGGATGATGTCATAGCAAAATATATAGGACATTTTCCTAGTACAGCATTAATCAATGGAAATGTAGGACTTGCAGGACACAACACTCAAGACTTCTTTGCAAACTTAAAAAAAGTAAAGAAGGGAGATGAGATAGTTTATAACTTTTTATTAGGTACAAAAACCTATATAGTAGATACTATTGTAGAAATACAAGAAGATGACTGGAGCTACTTAGAAGATACCGAAGATAACAAAATTACACTTATTACTTGTATAAAAAATCAGCCAACAAAAAGACTTTGCATTCAAGCTACAGAAAAAATACAGTAATTTTTGAAAATGGGCTGAAAACTTTTTTTGAACACGCTACACTTAATATAAGGAGTGTGATAAAAATGTATGTAAAAAAATTTATTTGTGGTATTTGTATTATTGTAATGATTATAGTTTTGTGTGTAATTGCTATTATTTTGAAAAATAAGCTATTTTTATCAGCAAATAATAAAGATACATATATAGAAGAACAAAATGTGGTTAAAAGCGAAAATATAATAGAAGATATACAAGAAGAAAACAACCAAGTCGAAGAAATTAAAGAAGAAACAATACCAGAACAAGAAAACATTAATAATGAGAGTATAATTGCACCAACGGAACAAGAAAAAACTACTAAAGCTGAAACAAAAAAATATGATAAAAATAGTAGTTCAACAAAGCAAGAAGAATTAAAAATAACAAATGATACAAAATCAAATGTAAAACAAAATGAGTCTACTATACAAAATCAAGAAACCATACAAAACACAATACCAAAAAACAATGAAGAAAACAAACAAGAAACAATAAAAAAAGATACACCTAAAAATATAAAATCTTATGTAAGAAATACTACAATGGAAAATACAATGAAAACATATATTGAAAATAATCCTAGCGAATTTATGCTACAATATGGATTTGTGGTTAAAGAAGATCCATCTATAGTAAATGATACTAATGAATTTACTTATACTGAAGTAAGAGTCAAATCTAAAATAAAGAACAAATTTGGAACAATAAGAATATATGCACAAGATATTTTATTAGATGGTGTATATCAATTTACAGAATGCTTTATATTATAAAAATAATATTTCAAACAAGAACACTTTTTTAGGTGTTCTTTTAATTTGAGGAGGGATTTTATTTATGATAAAGAAATTATCAAAAAAGGCTATTTATATAATGCTATTAATTATTACTTTGTTAAGTTCATTTCAAGGCATTGTTTCAGCTACAGAAATAAGCAATGCTTTTATACAATATTCTCACGACTGTGGTTATCATCTACAATATTGGCATAACAATAAATGGTACTATGTTATAACAAGCTATGTAGAATATACTGCACCAAATGGAAATAAATACCCAGCATATTGTCTTAATTCTGACAGAGCTGGTGCTTCAGCAGGTTTAGATTATAATGTTAGTATATCAAGTGTGCTAGATGATGATAGAATTTGGAGAGTAATTACAAATGGTTACCCTTATAATAATTTAGGCTTAAATAATGATGACGCATTTGTTGCTACTAAACATGCAGTTTATTCTATCATACACAATAGAGATGTTCGTAGTTATTATCACGGTGGAGATGAAAGAGGAAATGCTATCGTTGATAAAATAGAATATTTAGTTAATATTGGTAGATATGGTACTGCTACACAAAATTCTGCACAAACTTTTGCTACTAAAATAGGTAGCTTTTCAAAATTTAACAATAATTATTATGCTCAAGAATATAGTGTATCTTCTAATATAGAAATGTCAAGCTATGTAGTAACAGCAATAACTGGATTTCCAAATAATTCTTATATTGGAGATGTAAACGGAAATGCAAAAACAAGTTTTTCAGCGGGAGAACATTTTAAAATATTTGTACCAAAATCAGAAATTAAAAATAATTTTTCTGGAACAATAGCTTTACAAAGTAAGTGCAAAACATTTCCAGTTTTTTATGGTAATTCGCCTAGTGCAGATTTACAAAATTATGCAGTTTGCTATGATCCATACGGAGATGTTCAAGGAATTACAACTTTAGATGTAAATGCTTATAAATCTACAGTAAAAATTCATAAAGTAGATGAAGAAACAAAAGAAAGTTTAGAAGGAATAACATTTAATGCAAAATATAAAGATACTGGAGAAAATATTGGAGATTTTAAAACCGACAAAAACGGAAATATTGCTATAAATAATTTAAGACCTTCAACAATATTATTAACTGAAAAATCTACTACAAAGCATTATATATTAAACACAAAAGAATTTGAAATTTCAGTAGAATTTGGAGAATCAAAAGAAATTGAAATATCAAACCAACACAAAAAGGGAAATTTAAGAGTTTTCAAGGTTGATAAAGATAATAATCGTGTTGCACTCGGTAATGTAGAATTTGATTTATATAGTGAAGAATATCAAAAAGTAATTGGTACATATTGCACAGATGTAAATCGGAGAAATCTATGTAGAAAATTTAAGAACTGGCGATTATAAATGGATTGAAAAAAATACTCGGAAAATGGTATAACCTTAATACAGACCCAACAGAAGTTGAGGTTGAATGGAATAAAACAAATGACTCTGTAATACAAAATGAACTTAAAAAAGGAAGTATTCGTGTTATAAAAGTAGATAAAGATGATAACACAGTTAGAATACCAAATGTTACTTTTGAAGTATTAGATAAAAATAATAATGTATTAGAAAAAATTACTACAAACGAAAACGGAGAGGCTAAAACCAAAGAGTATGCAATAAGAGATTATGAAGAATTAAAAATACACGAAATAGAAACTGATAAATATTATGTTTTAAATGATGAAGTCCAAACTGTAAAACTAGAGGCTAATCAAATAAAAAATATTACATTTGAAAACGAGAAGAAAAAAGGACAAATTCGTGTAATTAAAGTAGATAAAGACAACAATGAGGTACTACTTGATGGTGTTACTTTTGATATATTAGATGAAAATGGACAAGTTGTAGATACTATCAAAACCGACTCAAATGGCGAGGCAATAACAAAGAAATTACCTATTGACCAAAAATATACTGTTTTGGAAAAATCTACATTACAGAATTACGTACTATCTGAAGAAACACAAACTGTTACTTTAGAACAAGACCAAATAAAAGATATCACATTTGAAAATGAGAAGAAAAAAGGACAAATTCGTGTAATCAAAGTAGATATGGACGATAATGAAGTATTACTTGAAGGTGTTACTTTTGATGTGTTAGATGAAAACGGACAAGTTGTAGATACTATCGAAACCGACTCAAACGGGGAGGCAATAACAAAAAGACTTCCTATTGACCAAAAATATACTATTTTGGAAAAATCTACATTGCAGAATTATGTATTATCTGAAGAAACCCAGACTGTTACTTTAGAACAAGACCAAATAAAAAATATAACTTTTGAAAACGAAAAGATAAAAGGTTACATTGAAATAACAAAAATAAGTGAAGATGATAATAAATACAATGGTGTGGCAGCAGGAACACCTTTAGCAGGAGCTGTATTTGATATTTATGATAGTGAAAATAATATTGTAGATACAGTAACTACCGGCGAGGATGGAAAGGCTATGACAAGATTGCTTGTTAAAGGCCAATATACTGTTTTGGAAAAATCTAGTGGAAGTATTTACTATTTATTAAATGAAAATGAATATAAAGTAGAAATAAAAGAACATAAAGAAATTGTACCTTTAACAATAACAAATAAAAGTGTTGAAATATCTGTAAGTGTAGAAAAAACAGGTTATATTGAAACACAAAAAAATGATACAATTAAATATGATTTTTCTAATATTGCAAATAATTCAAATATCTATTTAGATAACTTTAAATGGAAAGATTATTTACCTACAGACCATATTAGATTAAATGAAATAGTAACTGGAACTTGGAATCAAGATATAATATATTCAATTACATATAAGACTAATTTAAACAATGAAGAAAGAATATTAGCTGAAAACTTAAACTCAAAAGAAAATTATAAAATAGATTGTACTAACATTGGTTTACAAGATGGAGAGTATATTACTGAATATTGCTTCAATTTCGGTAGAGTCGATATAGGTTTCAAAGAAGAAATAGCACCATCTATATTCTGCAAAGTTTTAGATACTGTGAAAAATAAAGATAAATTCACAAATAAAACCGAAACTTTTGGAGAGTATGAAGATTTAACAGATAAAGATGAAGATGAGTGGACAACAGTTGTATATGAAAAAGATATACATGCAAAAAAATTACCAAAGACAGGTAATTAAAATTTAGAGAGTATGACTTTAATAAAAAAGTTGTACTCTCAATTTTTTTATTTTGGAGGGTATATGAAAAATATAAATAAATGGAAAGATTTTAAATTTAAATATGGAGATGATAAAGAGTTTTCAAATTTATCAAGAAATATTAAAGCATATTTAAAAAGAAATTTACAAGAAAATTATGAATTAATAAATTATAGTAAAGGTTATTTTGAGGTTTCGGGTTTTATAAGAAATATTCAAAATAACAAATATATGTATTTTTCATTTCCAGACGTTAGATATGATAGCACTTGGTATAATCATGTTTTATATCGTACTGCTGAAAATGAAACAGATTACACAGGAGGACAAAATAAATATTGTAGTGTGGAAGATTTAATTAATAATATGCAAAATTCTATTAAAAATGAGGAAATATCACATAACAAGCAAGAATGTGAATTTGAACTCGAATCTGCATAGGAGAAATATTATAATAAGGTTATTAAGTCTATTTAGTCGGTATTGGTGCATTTGAGAAAGCACTAGAACGATTAAATATCAGTTATGAGCTTGTAGGATTTTCAGAAATAGATAAATTTGCAATTCAAAGTTATTGTGCAATACACAATGTTGATGAAAAGCTGAATCTGGGAGATATAAAAAGTATAAATGAAAAAGAATTACCAGACTTCGACTTAATGACTTGGGGTTTTCCATGTCAAGACATAAGTATAGCTCGGTAAACTAAAAGGATTACAAAAAAACAAAACTAGAAGTGGTTTATATTATGAAGGTTATAGAATATTAAAAGAAAAAAGACCAGCAATAAGTATTATTGAAAATGTAAAAAATCTTACAAGCAAGAGATTTAAAAAAGAATTTGAAAGCATATTAAAAGATATTAAAGAATTGGGGTATAATAATTATTGGCAAATACTAAATGCAAAAGATTATGGAATACCTCAAAATAGAGAACGTGTTTTTATCATATCTATAAGACAAGATATTGATAAAGGCACGTTTCATTTTCCACAAAAAGAGCATTTATTGTTGAAACTTAAAGACTTATTAGAAACAAATGTTGAAAATAAATATTATCTTACTGAAAAAGGAATTGGAAGATTAATAAAAAAGAACAATAAACTTATAAGAGAAATGAAAAATCCAAATGTTAGTGCTTGTATAATAGCAGGCTACCATAAAATGGACGGAAGAAATAGTCAATATATAGCCGATAAAAGTGCTACAATACAAAGAATTGGTGGAATATATGATAATGAAGAAAGAACACATCAAGCAGGAAGTGTCTATGATCCAAAAGGAATATCTCCAACACTTGTAGATATGTCAAGAGGAGGTTTTAAGCAGCCAATGGTTTTAGTCAATGAGGGAACACATAAAGGTTATTCAGAGGCAACTATTGGAGATTCAATTAATATATCTTACCCTAGCAATATTAATAAGAGAGGGAGAGTTGGAAAAGAATTAGCACAAACAATAATGACTGCACCAAATATTGCCACACTAGAAATGTTTAACCCTTATAACAATAAAATGATAGTAGATATTGCACCAACACAGACAACAAGTTGTGGTAGTACAACTTCAAGTGCTACAGTATTAGTTTCAGAAGATAACAAATACTATTTAAAAATAAGAAAATTGACACCTTTGGAGTGCTTTCGTCTAATGGGGTATGACGATAGTGATTTTTATAAAGCTAAAAATATTGGAATATCAGATACTCAATTATACAGACAATGTCGGAAATAGCATTGTTGTCAATGTGTTAGAAAAGATATTATACAATATTTTATCCCTAATTGATATATAAAAAAATGGGCAAAAAAATTAGGGATAAATTGAAAAATCCCTAATTTTTCTCCTAAAAAATGTAAAAAATAGTTGCTTGCTAAAACTAGCAAACAACTGATATATCTTGGTTGCGGGGGGTAGACTCGAACTACCGACCTTTGGGTTATGAGCCCAACGAGCTGCCAACTGCTCCACCCCGCGATGTAACAAGTATTATTATAAGACTAAACTATGTTTTTGTCAATAGATTTTAATAAATTATTAAAAATATTCTGTATGTTAGTCAATGATGTGAAACAAATTAATATATTATTCTTGTAATATATTGAATTTGTTTTTTATTTTATGCACACATTAATTCTGCTCTTTTTTCTTTTGGTGTCAAATATCCTAAAACAGCCATCGGTATTCTGTTAGATCTCTTTAAATATGCTGCTCCTTGTTTTCTTAAATCTTCTAAGCTATAAAATGTAATCCAACTATAAAATCTTTCATTATCATTTCTATGACTTCTTTCTACTTTTCCATTATGCTCTGGCGTTCTGGGTCTTATTTTGTGATGCTTTATTTTTAAACTATTTAATAACTTATCCATTGGATGTTCTTTCTTTATTTCTGCTTGATTGTACGTAAATTCTATTCCATTATCTGTTTGTATTTCCTTAGCTTTATATCCATAATATTTTATACATCTCTTTATAAAGTCTACTGTGTTCATTGGCGTATGTTCTTCGTACCAATACAAATATCTTTCTCTACTTGCTTCGTCTATACATGTATATTGATAATATCTTATATCTTTAGGTAATCCTTTTACTTTACATTCCTTGGGTACATATTTTACGTCTATTTGCCACTTTTCTCCTATTTGCTTTGGTGTGTGATATTCTTTATTGTGTTTTTTACTTGTTCCTTTTTTTTCTGGATTATTATAATATCCTATTTTTCTTAATATTCTATATAATGATACTGGTTTTCTTGTATATCCTTTATTTATTTTTAATTTATACCATATTTCATTTAATGTTATATGTGGATTTCTTTTTATTAAGTCTCTTATCCATTTCATTTCTATCTCTGTATGTGCTGTTGGATGCTTACTCAATGGTCTATGACTTTTATCTTCTAAACTTTCTTTATTACCATCATATTTTTTATTCCATCTCCATAGTGATGTTCTTGATATATGATATTTTCTACATACATATCCTATATCTCCACAATTTCTGTACATTTCTACTGCATGTATTCTTGTTTTTAATTCATGTGGTAAATATCTCTTTGTATTTTTTGTTTTTTGTGTTATAATATCCATAAGTGATTCAAGTCCTTTCGTATAATTTGTTTTTAGACAATTCAATTATACTACTTGAATCACTTTTTTTCTATATTATTTTTGTTTCACATCTATTGTAACGCTACATTTTAATAAATTATTAAAAATATTCTGTAATAATATTATATTCATCTATACGATTTTTATTACAGAATTTTAGTGTTTTTGTCCTCCCCCACCGATAAATTTTTATAAAATTGTTGTACCCCCTTTAACTATTTAATGTATCATAATGTAATTTACCATTTTTACTGTCTATGTAGCAACTTGTAATTGGTAGGTTTTTAAAAAATATTTCTATTCTTGTTTTTGACACTTCTATTCTGTCAATAATTGATATAACATCAATATTTTCTATGTTCATATTTATTACAAATAGTTGTTGTGAAATCATATTGTCTATAAATTTTTCATCAATACTATTATCATTATCACATTTATCTTTTCCATATTTTAATCTATAATTACATCTATATATTATATTATTTCTTTCTTTTCTTCCTTTAAATTTATGCCTATTGCAGCAAAGACATTCAATTAAACCTTTATATTTATTCATTTTTTTCTCCATAGTAATATGTATTTTTATTAATAATATCAAATAAAGAAAATAAAAACAAGATGGTGGAAAATTATTTTCCCACCACCTCGTTTTTGTTTTTAGTCATCATCTTTTGAACTTCCACATAAGCATTGTCCGAAAGTCATAATCTGGTAAACTACTGTAAATTCAACATGGAATAACTGTGTTGCTCCCCAAGTTGCAAATAAGGTAATACCTAAAATTATAGCTCCTAAAATGACTACAATAAAAGAAAGTCCAAACTTTTCTCCTAAACCATCTCCTGCAAATAAGCACAAAAGCAATATTACTGCAAGAATTAGAACAGTACCACCAAGGTATATATACAAGAAAGCGTTTCCTTGTGATGTCCAACCCCAGCTCTGTACCAAAAAACTTAAACCAAAAACAACAAACCATAAAGCAAATTTCCGTAACATAGCAAATCCTCCTAAAATTTTATTCTTTTTTGTTGCATATTTCTCATTGTGTAATCTCCAAAAAGTTAGAGGTTTCCCACCCACTAATTAGTGATAATAAGAAATAGTTACTGTTATATATTTATATTATACAACATATTTACATAAAAATCAAATTTACTTTAAAAAAGAAAAAGACGAACATATTGTTCATCTTTCCTCAAAACTTACTTTCCGTTTTTTCCCTGTGTTCATTGCTATTGATTGTTAGTTGTTATCTTCGTCTGTTATTTCTTTAAACTCAACATCTATAATGTTATCATCGTTTATATCTCTGAAATCTGGCATTATATCGGAATCATAGTTTTTAATCCTCTTTGCGTCTTTTAAGTTGCTACATCCTATAGCTGTGCATATAGCCCAAAGTATTGCACAAAAGATTTCACTTACTATGGATCTACCCAAAATTAATGCTGTAATCATCTTTATGATAAATAATGCTAACAAGACCGATGTGAATGCAATTCTAGTTTCAATGACGTTTATATTGTCATTATATGTCTTTTTTATAATTGTAATAATAGCAAACATTAAATAAACTACTGCAAAAAACAATATTGCTAATTCTGAAATGCTGTAAATAATCTCTGACATAATACTACCTCCTAGATGTCATTGAAAGCAAGTTTTGGTGAAATACTCACAAATTAATTAGTGAGTTATAAACAGCAGGGTTTTATTAGTTATAATTATACAATATATTTACATAAAAAGCAAATTAATTAAATTTAAAGAATTGCAAATTATGTAAAATTATTGTATAATGTATTTAATTAACTCAATTAAGAGATTTTAAGGAGGACAATATTATGTTAAAACTTTCTAGTGGAAAATCAGATGTGGATCGGATAACTTTTTATGATTCCAAATACGGTGCAACTGCAATTCGGAAGTATGATGGAGAAATAAAAATCGAATACGAAACTAAAAATATAACTATATCACAAATTTTAGTTGTTTTCGGTTTGTTTCTAGGTATATCGTTATTCAAAGCTTTTGCAATTATGCCTTTTATCGACAGTCAATCTAATATGGTATACCTATATCTTATTCCAGCCGTTATTTACTTTTTGTTAATGCTTGCAGGTATTAAAGGAATGAGAGAAAAAGGCAATGAAATTCTAAAAAATCATGGTGCAGAGCACATGGTGTTTTCTGCCTATAAAAAATTAAAAAGAATTCCGACTGTTGAAGAAACTAAAAAATTTTCTCGCATTAATAAAGATTGTGGTATTTGGGTTTTTTCAGCATTCATAACTGCTCAATTAATTGGTTTTTGTGCCTACAAATTTGCTAATTATCAAATTTCAGAATGGATTTTATATGTAGTTCCTTTATTAATTGGAAACTGTTTTCCGTTTAATGTAATAGGGGAATTTGCACAGTTCTGGACTACTAGTAAACCGAATGACCGAAACATTGAGCTGGCTATATCTGCTCTTTGTGCATTGGAAAAGAGAAACCTAATAAGTGATCTGGCTAATTCATTTGTAGATGAATTATTCAAACGACTTTAAGTTTGAAAGAAAAGAGATGCTGATGTTAATATGTTGGCATCTCTTTTTGGAAATTTTGTAACTCTTGATTTATCAATAATTTTACTGTATAATAGTATTAATGACATAAGTCATTTTTATATATATTTCCTTTTTGCAAACTAACATCTGTTAGTTTTACATAGATAAAATATAACATCAAAATTGGAGGAAAAAATTATGTATGATTATGTAGAAGAACGAAAAAACGGCGAATTATCATTACGGGCTTATAATTTAACTATTGGACTGGTTTTATTATGGGGATTTGTAGTAAATGTATTGATGTGTAAGTTTTGCACTCAAACATTTATGAGCTGGAACTTTACAGCAGTTGTAATTGGTTACTTCATTGTAGCTATTGCAGGAATGTTATTAAGTAGATTTAGCGACAACCCATTTATCAGTTTTATTGGTTATAATATGGTTGTACTACCAGTAGGCGTTGTTTTAAGTATTGCATTGACTGAATACGATAAGATTTCAATTATGAATGCTTTACTGACAACAACAGTTGTAACACTAATTATGATTATTTTAGCAACTACAATTCCTAACATTTTTTTATCAATGGGAAAAGTGTTATTTGTGTGCTTAACAGGGGTTGTTGTATGTGAACTTTTTTTTATGTTCATAGGTTTTACCACACCATCATTATGGGATTTCATTGTAGCTTTGATTTTCTGTGGTTATATTGGTTACGACTGGGCTGAAGCACAAACAAAGGCACATACTTTAGATAATGCTGTTGATAGTGTTGTAGATTTATACTTAGATATTGTAAATCTGTTTTTGAGAATTTTATCTTCAAGCAGTAAGTCTAGTAAAAATGACTAGGTAGAAATCTGAATCATACTGAATTTAGCAAATAATTAATTGCAAAACAAAAGGCATACCTTTAACGAGGTATGCCTTTTGTTTTTGATATATAAAATAAGAAAGAAGCCTAACTACACATTTGTATAGTTAGGCTTAGATGTGAACATTAGAAATGTTAAATTTTAAGTAAATAAATAAACTTATAAATCGTGTCTAACTTTAAAATCTTTTAAAAATGACTTATATGCAGCTTTTGGAACATCAAAATTGCTATAATCGTAAAATCTTTTAGAGTACATAAGCTCACAGTTATTTTCAGCATATAACGACACCATTCTATAGTGTGCAAATGTGATATAATCTGCCTTTTTTGTTGCAATAAATACATCATCTCCTACCTTGAGTTCTTTAATTCCATCAGTATATTCCAGTCCGTTTGAGCAAACGCAGATAGACATATTATGTGTATGGAAATTTGAAATAAGTAACTGATTACCAATTCGACTTGCCGGTATTAATGTTCTAATTTTTGAATTAGTTGGGTAATTAATTCTTGGCATAGTATTGGTACTAGATTTTTTTGTCTGCTTAAAATATTGTACCTGCACAGCATACATTCTAGCCTTTAAGGCCATTGTCTTATCTGATGTTAATAATGTAACTCTGTCTTTATTATCTGCACAGTATTTAATAATACAGTCATCTGGTGTATCAAGAGTTTCATCAATTAAAACATTTTCAAAACTGTTACTGTTTTCAGCAGCCAATGCTAAAATATATCTAGCGTCATTACCCTCTATGTCCTTGAATTTCTGCATTCTTTCAAGTTCTTTAATTGTAACACTGGTTAAAATCAATTTGGCTTTGGTCTGACAAACTTTAGAAAGCATTGTTCTTAAATCTTCAATTCCGGTTATAGACGCGTCAATAACAAATCCGATAAAACTTTTTGTTTCAGATGTTTCCTTGTTTTCTTCTGTTGCTATTTCGGTCTTTTTCAGAGCCTCTTTTTTTGCCTTATCTTCTTCCTCTTTCTTTTTCTGTAATTCCAGTTCGGCATTTTCTAAATTAGTTGCTAACTGTGCCTTAATCCGTTTGAAAATTGTAGGGTGCTTTGATAATGTTGTATTAATCATAGCATAAGATAAACCAGTTTCTCTTTCCATGTCTTTAAGTGATGTAGCTGTTTTAGCAGCTTCTTTGAGTCTTTTACAATCCATTTCAATCTCTTTTTGAGTTCTTTTAGTATTAGCCATAATGTTATTACTCCTTTGTTTTTATTTTGTTGCTAAAAAGATTTTTCGTTGCTTAACTTAAAATTATTACTCCTTTCTCTTACTCAATATTCGAGTTTTTGAATTTACATAACAAATGTTACACTTTTATTATAGCATAATCTTTTCTATTTGTAAACTTTATTACAAATAGAAAAGCAAAATAAACCAAAAAAGAACACTAAAATTTCTTTTTTTGTGTTCCTTTTTTTATTTCTATCATAGAATTTGCAAGTCCTTTACAATAAACAATATATTCTTTAATAACTTTTTTATCGTTTAATTGCTCTAATATATTTTTAAATTCTATTAAAAATTTATCTGTTTCTATATTATCAGAATCATCTGTTACATTTTCAAGTAATAGATAATCTAAAGAAAGATCTAAAACTTTTACTATTTCTAACATAGTTGGTAAACTGGCAACCCTATTACCACTTTCTATATTACTAATATAAGATGGAGTAACATCAACAAGCTCTGCTAATTTTTCTTGTGATATATTTTTTTGTTGTCTTTTGTCTTTAATTTTTTTTCCAATAGATTGTAATTCCATAAAAAAACCTCCTAACTAAATTTAAGTATATACATAGGAGATAACTTTGAGAATAAACTATTTGTTTTTGTTATTTCTGTGTGAAATGTACTTGACTTAACATATAGAAACACAAATGATAAGGCAATTTATTTACTTTATTAATTTTATTATATGCTAAAAAATGAGAAAAAAATCATGAATAAAATGGAATTAATTTCAGCTTTAACTGAAAATCTAGGAGTGAAAAAATTTGCTGAAGAATGATAAAATGCTTTGATGTTTATTATAAGAAAAACTTTAGTTTAAAGAGATGAAATCTAATTAGTTTGTTTAGGAACTTTTAAAGCAATAAATAAAAAGACCTTGTATTGAATATAATCAATATAGGTCTTTTGTAATATATTATTTTTTTTCTAAATCATCAAAATTAGGACAAATAGCAACTAATACCTCTTTTATAATCTTTAGTTGCTTTTCATCACACCTATCAAGAAGATTATTTATTATCTCTCTATCTTGGTATTCTTTATTTTCCATAGTTTCACCAAATAGCAAAGTGTCAGAAGAAACTTTCATAGCCTTACAAAATTGATATAATGTGTGAATGCTACAGCTTTTCTTTCCACTCTCTATCCTACTTACATAATTTTCTGTTCTGTCTGATTTTTCTGCTAGTTTCTCCACAGTCATTCCTAAACTATTCCTACTATTTTTTACTCTTATTCCAAAATTTCTCCAATCATTATACTCTTTTCCGTTCATATTTATTCCTCCAATACTAATAGGCACTTATTAAAATTCCTATTAGTATTATTCCATAAATATGAAATTTTTATTATTGTCTATAAGTTACAATATATTATGCCTAGTAGGAATATTGAGAGTAAATAAAAACACGATTGAAAATCGCTACTACTTTAACTTTTCTTTTACAATTTCTAAATACTTTTTATTAAGAGCTCTATAAAAATCTGTATTTACTTCATGTATTACACTGTTTTGTACTATTCCATCTTCCTGCCATTCTTCTGCATATATGCAGTTCAAATTATTTATTACTGCAACTAACTTAAATTTATCTACATTATTAGCAATTAATATAGCATATATATATACATTCGTCGAAAAATGTTTTAATTCTTTTCTTGAAATATTTGGGTATCTTTTTAATACATCATTTTCTATTTGATTTATAATTTCATTTTTAAAAGGTGTATTAATTATATTTCCATGAAGATTTATTATTTTTTCCCTTTCTGCTTTATAATATTGTACTGCTTTCATATATTCTGCAATAGCCTCATCTGTATCAACACTTTTTTGGTATAAAACATCTTGTGGCTCATCATTTTCTACAGATAAATTTAGTATCTTTTTCTTTTCATCAATATTTTTTTGCAATTCTATTAGACTTTTCATATTTCCCTCCATTCTCTTATATAAATTTACTTATAATCGCACATTGAACGATTGACATTTCAATAATATCAAAAATAAATGATAAAATCAATATATTACAAAAAAATGTAAAAAAAGGAGAAAAAAATATGAATAGCAATCGAAAGCAATTTGCAACATTGTGTGGAAAACTAAATGTTACAGGAAATAATATTAATTATTATAGAGTTCAAAAAGGATTATCTGCTCAACAATTATCTGATAAACTAATAATGTTAGGGCTAGACATTCATAGACAAGCAATATTTGCTATTGAGGCAGGCAAAAGGTCTCTTACAGACTATGAATTATGTGTAATTGCAGAAATACTTGGTGTTACTTCAAATGATTTGTTAAAAGATTTTAGAGAAAGAATTAAAAATGAATTAAAATAAAGAGATTTACATAGGTCCAGTATGTTAATCTCTTTATTTTCATTTTTTCAGTTCTTTTTTTATTTCTTCTAATGTTTTTACTTGATCCCTGTGATTGAACCTAACGAATTGAGTTATATTTCCACAAATATATTCTAATTCATCTTCGGAAAGGACATTTAAAATATAGTTGATTCTTCGTATAATTCGCTCTTTTTCTTTTGTAGTCGTGTTATCTAATAACAACTCCTCTAATGTATAACCAGAAACTTCAGATATTTTCAAAAAAACTTCCATATTATTTACTTTACTTGTTGCATTTTCTAGCCTTGCAGCAGTATGAATGCTAATTCCAATTTCTTCTGCAAATTCTTCTCTTGTTTGTTTTAATTCGTTTTCTCTAATATTTCTGATTTTTTCACCAATTTTATTGTAATTCATGCCTTTTCCCTCCTTTATAATTGTATATTTTTTAGTGAAAAAACTACACCTCAATTTTGCCTTATTTTACTACTCAAATTTGCTATGTTTTATTTATGAAATGCAATATATTCAAGCAATTCAATTTTTTATTCCCAACAAATTTGACAAAATATTACAAAAAACCATTACAAATTTCGACATACTTTTTCTGTCAAAATTTGTATAATTCTGTCAGAATTTGTCTGTTAAATTTGAAATTGTAAAGTTACAAAGGAAAACACTATTAAACGAACAAATGACACGTGGAAAAACTTTATAATTTTGGCAGACAAATTTTTTTGTAAAGGAGGGATTAAATAATTTAATATTCACTTTACTTTCAAGTTTATTCGGACAAATTCCGAATTTTAAAATTTGGAGGTAAATATGAAAAATTATTTAAAAGAAAAACTATCACAAGAAGAAAGATTAATAATATTAGGAATAATATGGAAAGTGGCACGTAAATACAAGGGAAAATACTATAATGACCAAAAGAGATATTGTGAAATTATTGACAATATTGATTTATCTTTTGAAGATACTTACACATTTTATAAATGTAATCTACACAGTGAAATACTATCATTGACTCCTCTTACAGATGAGCAAAAATGTGATATTGTTATGGAATTTGATTCACTATTAAGAGAAGCATGCCTATTTGAACTAATAAGAACATTGACTTTTAATGAAAAGTTGGTGTTCTTTTTGTTTTACCTAAAAGATTATAAAAATATAGAAGTAGCAACACTTCTGAATAATAGTGAAAGAACAATATTAAATAGAAGAAAATCTATAGACAATAAAATTAAGAAAATGAAAGGAGAATTATAAAATGAGTAATATCTTTAATAACTATACTTTAAGTAATGAAGAAATAGAAAAAATTATTGAGGACTTTAGACCAGATATTAAAAAAGCCTCTAAAATAAATGGAAAAATAGACGAAGATTGTGAACAAAAAATAATGATTGCAATATATCAAAAATTAAGTAGAAATAGGAAAAAATAAAATTTTTCAAAAATTTTTCAAAAAATTTCCGGTTTTTAATGTTTGGGTGGCATTTTCCTAGTAGAAAGATTAATTTTCAAATTTAAAGAAATGGAGGTAAATGCAATGGACATTAAAAAAGCTATTGAGTATGCACAAGTTGCACTAAAAAAGGTACAAGAAGAAAATAAAATACAAAATAAGCAGTTAACAGCCAAACAACTAGGAGAAACAATGTGGCTAATGTATTACATATATGATAATGAGCAAATACATCAAAAAGCTACAGAAATTATAAATAATTTGGAGTTGAAAAATGATTAAAATTTTAATTGTGTTAGTAGTGTTTGGCTGTACTGTTTTAAGTATAAAATCAATACTTAATAAAAATAAAAAAGCAGAAAAAAACAAGTTTTATAAAACACCTAAATTATCAAGTTTAAAAGGAAAAGATTTTAGCAATTACATAGATAATATTACAAAAGATTTATAATAGTCTTTTTGTATTCAAAAACTGTTATATAAAAAGTCAACCATTATTAGCTGAAAGGCTTGATATGAGTAATAAAGAAAAGATTATTGTTTTGTTCTTTAATGAAAAATTATCAATAATAGAAGTTGCAAACAAATTAAAAATAACAAAACAATATGTTTCAAAAGTAGTTAGACAAGATGTGAGATATGCCAAAGAAAGAGAAACTAGAAAATTGAATAATAAAGAAAAACAAAAGAAAAGAGTTAAAGACTACATTTACAATAAAAGAAAAAAAGAAAAACAAGAAAGATTAAATGCTATTGTAGAAATGCAACACATTCAAGCAAGTTGTGAACTATCAGGAAGAAAAACTATAAATAATCGTGCATATAGAAATTGGAACAGTAGCATTTATGAATACCATAAAAAAACAAAAGAATACAGAATAAAAAAAGATTATCAAGATAAGGTATCTTATGCAGTACCTAAAAAAATCAAATGGGAATAAGGAGAATATATGGAAGAATTAGAAAAAGTCCCTATATATAGAGTAAATGATTATGGAAAAGGAATGGAGTTTTTAGAGAATTATCTAAAAACTAAAAATATAGATACAGATACATTAAATATAGAATTTTATGTAAAAAATGAATTATTATACTTTGTACCATTTCCATTGTTTCCAACTAACAAAACTAATGAAAGAAGATATGTATTGTTTGTTGCACATAAAGATGAGTATAAACCTTTTTTAGATGACATTGTATTTTCTGAAGATATATTAAAAAAACTGGTAAATAGTCAGATATTATCTCAAACAAATGAATACGGTCATTTTAATGCTTATAAAGTTGTAGATAAAGAAAACTTTATACATCAATATGTCAATAAGATTAATGCTACTAAAATAAAAAAAGATACAGATATATATTTATTAAAGTTACATGCTTCTGATTATTCAATAGTATTAAAACAATATAAATATGAAAGATTACCTTTTGAAACTTTGAAATTATCTGATATTGAAAAACTTTTAGAAGATGGAACAATTAAAAAAGTATATTACAATTATGATTTAGGAAGTAAAACTATTGTTATAGAAAATGATAAAGATATTATCATAAGAGCAACCATTGATGAAAATGTTGGAAATATAAATAATAATCTATGGGTAGCTCGTAGGCTTTTAGAAAAAAATAAAAGTATTTCAGCTTATGGACATAGTGAAAAAGAAGCACTTACAAAACTAAAACAAAAATATCAAGACTATATTAATAGTAAAAAACAAGAAAAAACAAGTGAGAAATTAAATGTAATGGCACATAAGAAAGAGTCTTGTCAGATAACCAAAAAGATATATAGGCATTGCATTATCGACTCAAATAAAACGGAAATGCAAGATGAAGAATTGGAAATTGAGGAATAAAGATTTTTCTCAACTAGGAGGAAACATGAATAATATTGATGAAAAGATAGGTCTTAATATAAAAGAGGCTAGTAAGCTAATGGGAATAAACGAAAAACTAATGTCGGAATTAACCCATATAAAAGGTTTTCCTTGTATAAAATTTAAACGAAGAATTGTAATTAATAGATTAAAACTACAAGAGTGGTTTGATAAAAATAGTGGTAGGTATTTTTAATATCTGCCACTACTTTTTTTGAAAATGGGCTGAAACCTTAATTTGAGCACGTTATAATTAAGGAAAATCATTATATTTTGACTTATCTGTTTCCTTAATTAAAGGAGGGAAAATTTTGAAAAAGAAACAGAAAAAAAATAATGATAAAAAGACAAAAAATAAAAACGGTGAAGGTACTTTCAGACAAAGAGGCAACAAATGGGAAGGAAGAATATCAGTTAAAATAAATGGTAGATCCGTACAAAAATCTGTTAGTGGCGACACAGAAAGAGAAGCTAAAGACAAAGCTAAATTATTAAAAAAATTTTATGAAGAAAAAGAACAAAGATATGAGTATTTAAGAATAAAACAGTCTGAAGTAACACTAGATGAGTGGATTAAAATATGGGTTAAAGATTATAAAAGATTAACTATTGCAGAAAGTACATTAGCAGGTTATATAAGTAAAATTAATTCATATATTAGACCTTATTTTAAGGGTAAAAAAATACAACAAATTGATAAAAATGATATTCAATTATTTGTAAATCACATGGCTACATTAAATAAGAAAAAAACAAGAGATGATAAAGAAAGAAAATCAAATCAATTATTATCACTAAAAACAATTCAAGACACAGTAAAAATATTAAGAATGATTTTTGCTGACGCTGAAGAAGAAATGGAATTAATACCATCTAATCCAGTTAGAAAACCTAAATACCCTAAAAGAAAAACAAGCAAAAAGAAAGAAATATTAAGTATAGAAGAACAAATAGCAGTAACTAATATTTTATTATCTGAATATAATGGAATTGCATATTTAACATTATTCGTTTTAGGAGTCAGAGCAAGTGAGCTATCAGGATTTTTATGGAAAGATTTAGATGATGTAGTAAATGGAATTAGTGTAAGTAGAGGTTTTCAAATAGTTGATATATATGATGATGACTTAAATAGAGTAAGGTCAGAAAGAAAATATACTGAATTAAAGTCAGAGGCTAGTGAAAGAATTGTACCAGTTATGCCAATATTAAAAATAGCATTAGAAAATTACAAAGCTGAAATAATGAAACAATTAGGAATTAAAGACGAAAAGCTATTAGACAATGAAAGTATGTTTAAGACTAAAAATGGAAATAATATAACAGCAGATTATTTAAGACATAGATTGCACTATGTTCTAAAAAAATATGGTTTTGAAAAACATATTACAGTTCATGAATTAAGACATACATTCGCAACCAGGTGCTTGGAAAGTGGTATTGATATGAAAACAGTACAAACATTTTTAGGACATGCAGATTATAAACTAACTGCTAATACATACTCACATGTATTAAGAACAACAAAGAATAATCAAATTTTAAAATATAATACGTATATAACTGATACTATACAAAAAAGTTTGGAAGATGTTATGAATATAACAGAAGAAACTGTTAGAGATCCAAAATTAAAACAAAAGGCTATTGAAAATATGAAAAAGAGTTTTGAATTATTAGTAGAGGCAAAATTTAAGGAAAAAGAAGAAGAATTGAAAAATAAAAAACAACAAGAAAATATATCTACTAAAATTGAAAACCAAAATACTAACATTATTTCAACAACAAATGCAGTTAAAAAATACAAATTAAAACGTAGGACAATAAAAAAATTAGCAGTATAATGGTCTTGACAGATAATACAAAAGAGTGTATTATAAGAGCAATTAAACAAGCAAAATGAGGTTCTCTATATATGTCTATTATAAAATGGTTGTGGAAACAAATTAGGGCAAAATTAGGGCAGAATTAAAAACACCCCCATAAAAGCCACTAATTTCAAGCACTTGAGAATTAATGTCCGTGGGGCTCATAACCCTGAGGTCGGTGGTTCGAGTCCATCCCCCGCAACCAAAAATTTTAGCATCTACATTTAGTAGATGTTTTTTATTAGTTATAAAAAAAGTTATGAAAGTTTTTATATACTTTCATAACTTTTTATATTATTTTTCCGTTGTGAATGAAATCCCCCATGCTTCTTTTAAGATTTGGCCATCTTCTTCAAAGTTATCTGAATCAGATGATTGAGTTATTTCACAACTAATTAACCATCCACTCGATTTTGAAATTGAATAAATTTCATTATGATATTTTGAACCGTCATTATAAGTTACTTTTACATATGTAACTTCATTATTATTAACAGTTATTGTTTTTGCATCTTGCCATATTAAATCTTTACAATAATTTAATCCTTGACGTCTTTCATATGTTGATTTTTTCTGATTTTCTACATATTTGCTTATTTCTTCATCTTCAAAGCTGTATATCAACCTTGAATTGCCTTTTCTAAATTCTGCTGTTGAATTCATTGTATCTGTTATTTCGTCATTATATGTATAACCTTCTGGTCCTGTTATATAAAATGTTTTACTTGATGTATATGATCTTAATTTAAATTTTTCGTCTCCTGTATTTTTGTTTGATTTTTCTGAATTATTTGTTGATTTACTTTCATTTTTGCTTACTGTATCGCTTGTCGCATTTTGAGCAGAATTATTTTCTGCTTTTTTTCTAAATGCAAAAAACGTAATTCCTACTAATATGCATACACATACTAATACTATAATTGATATTAATATTTTCTTTTTCATTATCCATTCCCCTTTATATTCTTTTATAATGTAATTAAAATTACTATTTATTCAATTCCTTATATCTCTTAATTTTCATAGTAGAAGTTTTTTCAAACTCTCCATCTTTAATTTCAAGAGCCTTAACTGCTTTGTAAGAAGTCAATTTTTTATTTACTTCTTTGATGTTCTTCCAAATCACATCATAAATTTCTTTTTCTGAAAGGTCACCATGTAGTTCTTTGATTTTGTCATAATCTGGAATAACCCTTGCAGTAATAATCAATTCTTTTTCTTCTCTTCTACTGTTAGCTTCTGGCTTTTTACCATAAACCATAGATTCTTTTATTTCATCTACTTTATCTAATAGCATTTCGATTTCTTCTGGATAAATATTTTTTCCATTTTGAGTAACAATAACGTTTTTGCTTCTTCCTGTTATAAAGATGTACCCATCATCATCTATATATCCGATGTCTCCTGCATTGAAGTATCCGTCTTCGTCTATTACCTTTTTAGTTTCTTCTTCATCTTCATAATATCCTAACATTAAAGTTGGTGATTTTATCAAAATTTCTCCCTCTCCGTTTTCGTTTGGGTCTTTTATTTTAATATCCGCTTGAACTATTGCTTTACCAGCTGAACCTACACATGGCTTATATTCTGGTGTTAATGCTGCTATTGGTGCTGTTTCTGTTAATCCATATCCTTGTAGGAATGTGATTCCTATATCTTCAAGCCAGTTACCAACTCTTTTGTCTATTGGAGCTGCTGCAGATACTATTATTCTTAGTCTTCCTCCTAAGTTGTCATATATTTCTTTGAATACTTTTTTCTTGATGTCTATTCCTGCTCCTTTTAGTGCGTTTGTTACTGATATCATTGTGTTTACCATTTTGTCTTTTTTGCTTTTTACTATTTTTTCATTTATTTTTTTGTACAAACTTTCTACTAATAATGGAACAGTTAGGATTGCTGTTGGATGTGCTTCTTGTAAGTTTGGTACTATGTATCTTAGACCTTCACATACTGCTACTGATGCTCCTGTTGCCATTGGTAGTAAAAATCCTATTGTTGATTCATAGCAGTGATGTAATGGCAATACTGAAAATAGCATGTCTATTGGATATAGTTTTACATATGCTGTTACAGCATTGATGTTTTCTGCCAGGTTTCTGTTGTTTAGCATTACTCCTTTTGCATTTGACGTTGTTCCTGATGTGAAGAATAGTATTTTGAATTCTTCTGGGTCTATTTCTATTTTTTCGAAACTGTTATCTCCTGATTTTATTATTGATTTTCCTAAATCTATTAAATATTGTAATCCAACCTCTTTGTCTTCTAGTTTGTTTTCTGATTTCATTTCAATAAAATATTCTACTTCTGGAATGTCTTCTTTTATTTTTTTGATGTCTTCTGCTTTTCTAGGTGAATATATTATTGCTGATGCTCTTGATCTTCTTACTATATTTTCTAATTCATTTAATGGTAATTCTCTGTCTGTTGGTACTGCAATTCCCACTCCACACAGCATTGCCATATATGATACATACCATCCGTATTGTGTTTCTCCAATTATGATTACTCTTTTATTTCTTAGGTTTAAGACATTTGTTAATGCTGTTCCTAAACCAAATACATCTTCTTTAAATTCTTTGTATGTTGTTATTTTATATGGAGTTTTGTGGTCTGGTTTTTCTAATATACAGTCTTCATCTGGATATTTTTCTGCTGAATTTAAAAAGAATTCTTTTACTGTTTTGTAGTGTGTCATATCTTCATATGGTGTTTCTCTTTTTTTCTTCAAATTCTTCTTTTCTAATTTTTCATAATCAATTTCATTTAATTCTTCCATTACATCCATTTTCATTTTTTTAAATTTCATCTTTGGAACTTTCATGTCTCGTAATCCCATTTTCATTACCTCTTTTATTTAATTTTTTACTTTTATATTATATAGGAAATTTTTTGTTTTTTCAATACCTAATTTTTATTGAACTCCTCGGTCGATTTTTCATGTTATAATTTATGGTTTATGCAAAATAATTTATGTGCAATGTAATTTTATATATTAGGAAAGTTGCATAACTTTCCTAATATATAAAAAAAAACTGAGATTTTGCTCTCAGTTTTTATCTATATGTTTTATTTTACATCTTTTGCAATTTTTTTATATAAAGCATAGCTTAATATTCCTATTATTGCTACAACTACTATCGCTATAACTCCTGCTTGTCCTAAACCTGTTTTTGGTAATGTTGTCTTTTTTGTAGTTGTTGCATCTTTTACAGTAGTATTTTTTTTATTTGTTGATGGTGTTGGTGTTGGTGTTTCTGTATTGCTTGATGCATCTTTAGTTTTACTAATTGTTACAGATGCATTATTTACTGTTATATCACCTGTTCCACCATCTGAAACTCTACCACCTGATGCTGTTATGTCTTTTAAGCTTATTGTTGTTGAATCAACATTAACTGGATTCTTAACTTTTAAGCTTATTGTGAAAACTGTCTCAGCAGCTTTTACTTTAGAATCTTTTTGTACTGTCAACATTTTTGAAGATGCTGCATATGATGGTGCTTTCCAATTACTACTTGCTGTAAAGTTTGATGATGATATTGCTTCAAATACATTTGTATCATAATCTAATTCTGCTGTAATTGTATCAATACCATTTCCTGCATTAACACTTGTTAAGTTAACACTAACTGTTACTGTGTCTCCTGCATTTAGTTTTGAATTACTTGTTAATGACATTCCTACTGAATAGTTTGTTGCTGCATTTACTCCTGTACATAATGCTATTATCATCATAATTAAAGCAATTGCAATAATTGATTTTAATTTTGTATTGTTTTTCATTTTTGAACTCCTTTCTTTTGTTTTATATTTTAAAATAAAAATTTTAACTTAATTAATTGTTTGTCTTTTTATATGTTAATGTTATATTTCCTAAAATAGTGTCATTTATTGTTGATAAGTCTGTTGCCGTTAACTTTTTGTTATCATCTAGATCTGCTGCTTTAAATTCAGCGTCTTTTAATTTTGCTGTTTTTAATATTGCTTGATTTAATGTTGACAAGTCTACTGCTGTTACTTTTCCGTCTCCGTCTAAGTCTCCCATTACAACCAATGTTAGGGTTATTTCTTCATCATATCTTTTGACTTTCATTGTCATACCTGTTCCAACTAAATCGTCATCTGATAATTCTTGGCCTTCACTATTAATTACTGTTATATCTCCGTTTGTGTCACAATTTGCAATAAAATCTTTTAGTGTTGTATTTGGTTCTATTTTATCTAAATATATATCACCATGTTCATAGTTGTCAATATCATTTTCACCAATTTTATATTTTTCTGATTTTAAATATAATTCATCTTTTTCCCATTGTGCGTATAATATTATATTTTCCAATTTTGATGTATCTATACTTGTTATTTTATTTCCTCCAACGGCTTTATCATACCACCCTAAAAATTTTGAGTTTTCTTTATCTTCCAAATCTTTTAATGTTATATTAGTATCTTTAATTGTGTAACTTGTTGGGTTTTGTGAATTGTCACAATCTTTTGTATTGTTATATGAAATTTTGTATTGTATTGGTGATAATTCATAAGTTGCTGTTACTGTTGTGTCTCCTGTTACTCTATCTAACTTTGTTTGATTATCCCAACCTTTAAATTTAGCTTCATATCCTGGTGTGTTTTTAGTTGATGTTGGCTCTTTTCCAGAGAATTCTGCTTTGTCTTCATATTGTACTACTGTTGTATATAATGGATTTCCATCATCATTTTTAAATGTTACTGTATATTTGTTTTTTTCATATTTTGCTGTTAGCGTAACATCTGAAGAGATGTTGGCTGTTGTTGTACTTTCTATTTTGTTGTTTTCTGTATCATACCATCCTACAAATGTATATCCTGTTTTTGTTGGTGTTGGTAACTCTCCATATTTTCCACCATTTTTTACTTTTTTGCTAGTTACACTTGTATTTCCACCATCGGCATCAAAGTTTACTGTATATTCTGCTCCAAGCCATCCTGCCGTTAGTTTTGTTTCTTCTGTTATATTTACAATATCATCTTTTGTTACTTTTGTTCCGTCTTCTTTATACCATCCATCAAATTCAAATCCATCTTTTGTTGGTGTTGGTAATTCTCCGTATTTTTCTCCATATGTTACATCTTTTGATGCTGGTATTCCTGTTGCTCCATTTCCATCAAATGTTATTTTATATTTATTTGCTGTCCATCTTGCATATACTGTTTCATCTTTTGTTGGTTTGTATGGTGTTGCTACTTTGTTTCCTCCTGTTGACTCTGTATACCATCCATCAAATGTATATCCTGTTTTTGTTGGTGTTGGTAATGTTACATCATTATCTTTATATTGTGCTGTAATTGTTCCATTACCATCTCCAAATGTATATGTTGTTCCATTTATATTTCCTTTTCCAGATAGTTTCCATACAGTAAATGTTTTTGTTTGTGTAATTTGTGTTGTTGTTCCATCATTATTCAATGTTACTATATATCCATTTGGTGCTGTTGGATTTGGTATTTGTTTTTGTTCATTGTATATTCCTGTTACTGTTTGTTGTGCAGAACTTCCATTCCATGTTCCACCATTAGGCTCTACTGTTAATGTGTAATTTGTTTCATTCCATTGTGCATACAAAGTTATGTCTGTTGATGGTTTCCAACTTGCTCCTGCTACTCCAACTGGTGTTCCTCCTGTTTGAGATGTATACCATCCTTTTAATGTTGCTCC
>OIYY01000414.1_pt1 | contig 30456 bp, 32 predicted proteins | sample 1588341 | NCBI WGS metagenome assembly OIYY01 (sample SAMN03283287) | human gut metagenome | biome: human-associated habitat; material: feces | host: Homo sapiens | place: Peru | collected 2012 | reverse complement strand
AGGATGCGCACTGCGGCGTATAAGGTAGATGTCGCAAGCGACCGCCGCAGGCGCGGGAATGTGCCAAGGCACATTCTTTTTTTCGCAGTTCGTTATGCAGGTTTTGCAGGCTGCCAGACATCTTAACTGCCACTGCCAGATTCTGCAGGCGGCTTCATTTCAAAGAAACATTTCAATTCTTATTTGCGCAAGTTTTATATCCCATAAATTTACATTTTTTTTACAGAAGTTACTCCAAAATATGATAGAAAGCTTTTTTCACACATACTATGCTGAAAAACAGAAGAAAGCAGAAAAATACTGCATACATAGCAGGGAGGAAGTACAGTGCCATCAACTTATGCACATTATTGTTTTGGAAAAGCGGTATATAGACGGTTACCACAGGAAATACAGGAGGAGATAAAAGCATATAGCCCGCTCTATATGACTGGATTACACGGACCGGATATTCTCTTTTATTATAAGCCTTTAAAGCCAAATGCCATCAACCGGATAGGTTATGGGATGCATGGCAGACCGGCAGATGAATTTTTTGAAAAAGCCTGGATGCGGGCAAGGGAGCTGCCGGAAGGAAGAGGTGGATTTGCATATCTCTATGGATTTATCTGCCATTTTGCACTGGACCATAGCTGTCATCCATATATTGAAAAGAAGATAAAGGAAAGCGGTGTAACCCATGCAGAAATCGAGGTGGAATTTGACCGGATGCTTTTAGCAAAGCGGGGACACAATCCGCTTACCCACAGGCTTGCAGGCCATATCCCAACAGATATGACCAGTGCGGGAACAATTGCGGAATTTTTCCCAGAGGTTACAGCAGAGGAAGTGCAGCAGGCACTAAAGAGCATGAAGCATTATAACAATCTTCTGGTTGCACCGGGGCACCTAAAACGCGGGTTCATTTATGCATTGCTGGCAATGACCGGAAACTATAAGGAAATGCATGGACTAATCGTCAATTACAAGCCGAACCCGAAATGCGCAGACAGCAATATCCGGCTGAGCCAGTTATATCATGATGCCATTTCACTGGCGGTGCGGCTCATCTGTGAATACCGGGAAAACGGTGCGGCGGACAGCGAATATCAGCATACCTTTGGAGTGGAATAGGAGTAAGAAAATGGGAAAAGAAAAGATGACAAAATTAGAAAAACAATGGGTACTTTATGATGTAGGAAATTCAGCATTTGTCATGCTGGTGTCCACCATTATTCCGATTTATTTTAAAAATATGGCAACCGCAAGTGGTATTTCCGCCGCAAATTCAACAGCATATTTAAGCTATGCCATTTCAATTTCCACGATTCTGGTGGCACTGTTGGGACCAGTCTGTGGAGCGGCAGCGGATAATAAAGGCTTTAAAAAGCCGCTGTTTACCGCATTTATGATGATTGGCGTAATCGCCTGTGCAGCCATGGGAATTCCGAAAACCTGGCTGGCATTTCTGGTGGTATTTGTCATTGCAAAAGTGGGATTTTCCGGCAGCCTGATTTTCTATGATTCCATGCTGGTAGATGTGACCACAGACGAGCGGATGGATGAAGTTTCTTCCCATGGATATGCCTGGGGCTATATCGGAAGCTGCATTCCGTTTGTAGGAAGCCTGATTCTGGTGTTGATGGCAGACAGAATTGGAATTTCTGCTGCCATGGCAATGATGCTGGCATTTGGCATTACCGCCATCTGGTGGGTGGCAGTGACCATTCCGTTGTTGTTAAATTATAAACAGAATTATTATGCAGAGACAAAAGTGTCCGTAAAAGAAACTGTTGTCCGTCTGGGAAATATTTTTTCCGAGTTAAAAGCTAATAAGAAGGTTCTGTTGTTCCTCATCTCGTTCTTTTTCTACATAGATGGTGTGTATACCATCATCGAGATGTCTACCGCATATGGCAAAGATGTGGGAATCGGTGACAGCAGCATGCTCTTGGCACTGCTCTTAACACAGGTGGTAGCCTTCCCTTGCTCCATTCTTTTTGGAAAGCTTGCCCGCAGATTTGAATCCGAAAAATTGATTTTGGTCTGCATCGGAGCGTATTTTCTCATCGCACTGTTTGCACTGCAGCTTGATACCGCATGGAAATTCTGGTTCTTAGCGACCTGCGTCGGTGTCTTCCAGGGTGCCATCCAGGCACTCTCCCGGTCTTATTATGCGAAGATTATTCCAAAAGAAAAAGCAAGCGAATACTTCGGCGTGTTTGACATCTTTGGAAAAGGAGCTTCCTTCCTTGGCACAATGCTGATGGGAATTTCCACCCAGCTGTTTCACACCTCAAAAGCAGGCGTGGTTATGATAGCAGCGTTGTTTGTACTGGGCTTTGTGACCTTTTGTTTGCAGGGGCGGCAGGCACAGAAGGGAGCACAGACACAGTCCGTAAATCCGGCACAGCAGAAATTGCAGACGCAGAATCTATAAAGAAATGTTGGTAATGGAAGACAGGTGGAGGCGTTCGTATCTCCATCCGGCGACCCCCGGTCTTTTTATAGCATTCAGTTGAATTTATATAAGATCTGTGATACGTTTACTGAAGATGATTAAACAAAGGTAATTATTTACTTTGGGAGCAGAAAATAAAAAGAAGGTGAAGCTATGAAATACAATATTATTCCGGTTCAGACCGTAAAGGCAACCGGAGCCAAATTGTATACATATATATTAGATAATTTTGAAGAAATCGACAGTAACCGTACCCGCCCGCTGGTACTTATCTGTCCGGGCGGCGGCTATGAATTTACCTCCGACCGGGAGGCAGAGGCGGTTGCAGTACAGTATATTGCCAGAGGATTTCATGCCTGCGTCCTGCGCTACAGCGTAGCTCCTGCAGAATTCCCTCAGTCCCTCTGCGAACTGGCATGGAGTGTGGCATATTTGAGAGAGCATGCAAAAGAATATGGCATCAAGCCGGATAAAATTATCGTATCCGGATTTTCCGCCGGCGGTCATCTGGCAGCAAGTCTTGGGGTCTTCTGGGATAAGGACTGGCTTGCAAAAGAAACAGGACTTACCGCAGAGCAGATGCAGCCAAATGGATTACTGCTTTCTTATCCGGTAATTACATCCGGAACATATGCACATCACGGCAGCATGGAAAACCTGATGGGAACGAAAAAGAGTAAAGAATTAGAAGAGCTTTTAAGCCTGGAGCATCAGGTGGGAAAACAGGTGCCGCCGGTATTTATCTGGCATACCTTAACCGACCAGTCGGTGCCAGTCCAGAATACACTGATGTTTACGGAAGAGCTGGTAAAGAATCAGGTCTCCGTAGAAGTCCACGTTTTCCCGGAAGGACAGCATGGACTCTCCCTTGCCAATGAAGAGACGCAGATTACGGAGACAGGTTTCGGCATTCAGAAGCGTTGTCAGGACTGGATAACATTAGCCGGGAAATGGGTGGCAGATTTGGAGAAATAGGATTCTGAGGTATTCTTAAAAGCGACAGAATACATTGCACTGTGATTAGCTATACATATCCGGGTTCCCGGAATAAGGTACTGACCATAAGCTACGATAATGGCTTATGGTCAGATGTGCATTTACTGGAAATATAAAAACCTGCTTTTATCCTACGAAAAGAAGATTCATGCCGGAAGCGAATTGTAAAACAGATAAAACAATGCTATAATACACTCTGTATATGTATGTGGTCGTAACAATTGTGTAAAAATATCCGCATTTATATAGGAGAAATTTATGAAGAAAAAAATCAAGCTGAAGGGTCATCTGAAAAATTATATGTACTGGCCGCTGATGCTTACTATTTTGCTGGCATGCATGAACGTGCCGATGTATTTTGTAAATGAAGGGGTAGCGTTACTGGTATCCATTTTCCTTGGGATTTATCTCATTGTTGTGGTGATATCTTATAATGTTAATAAACCGGTGCTGGTGAATGAGCTGATTAATTTTGCCACTCAGTACGGAACGGTGCAGAAGAAGCTGCTCAATGAATTCGAAATACCGTATGCACTTTTGGACTATAACGGAAAGGTTCTCTGGGTCAATGAGAAATTTACGGAGATTACAGGAAAGACCAAAAATTTCCATAAATCCATCACCAGCATTTTCCCGGGCATTACCAGAGAGCTGATTCAGCAGGAGCAGTTCGTGGAAGATGTAAATATGGTCTGGCAGGAGCATAATTTCCGTATTGAAATGAGCAAGATTTATTTTGAGGAAATGGCGGAAAACAGCAGCATTGTATCTATTGAAGAGGATGAACAGTATCTGACAGCGCTGTACCTTTTTGATGAGACAGAGCTTTATAATTACATCCGTGAAAATGAAGAACAGAAGCTGGTGGCAGGTCTTGTATACATAGACAACTATGACGAGGCGTTAGACAGTATTGAAGACGTAAAACGTTCTCTTTTAGTGGCATTGATTGACCGAAAGGTAAACCAGTATTTTACGAAAATGGATGCGCTGGTGCGTAAGATTGAGAAGGACAAATACTTTGTGGTATTCCAGCATAAATATCTTGCGGAGCTGCAGAGCGACCGGTTCAGTCTGATTGAAGATGTTAAGACTGTCAAAGTCGGAAATGAAATGGCGGTGACTTTAAGTATCGGAATCGGTGTCGGCGGTGATACTTATAATCAGAATTATGAATATTCCCGTATGGCAATCGACCTGGCACTGGGCCGGGGCGGCGACCAGGTGGTAGTCAAAGAGGGTGAAAATGTTGTCTACTATGGCGGTAACAGCAAGCAGGTAGAGAAGAACACCCGTGTAAAAGCAAGAGTCAAAGCCCATGCACTGCGGGAGATTATCGAGAGCCGTGAGCATGTTATGATTATGGGACATTCCATTTCCGATACAGATGCTTTTGGTGCGGCAATCGGAATCTACTGCGCCGCAAGAGTATTAGGAAAGAAAGCGCAGATTGTTTTAGACCAGGTAACTTCATCCCTTCGTCCATTGAAGGAAGGTTTTACCACAGAGAAGGGTTATCCGCCGGATATGTTTGTTTCCAGTGAACGTGCGCTGGAGCTGACGGATTATAACACACTGGTTATGGTGGTGGATGTAAACCGTCCGAGCCATACGGAGTGTCCGGGCCTTTTGAAGCGGACCGACAGTATCGTAGTATTTGACCATCACCGCCAGAGCAGTGAGGTCATTTCCAATCCGGTACTTTCCTATATTGAGCCGTATGCATCTTCTACCTGTGAAATGGTAGCAGAGGTGCTGCAGTATTTTACAGAAAATATCAAGCTGGCACCCCACGAAGCGGACTGTATTTATGCGGGAATCTTAATCGATACCAGCAACTTTATGACCAAGACCGGTGTCCGTACCTTTGAAGCAGCTGCTTATCTGAAACGCTGCGGAGCGGAAGTAACCCGTGTAAGAAAAATGCTTCGAAATGATATGGATGCCTACAAAGCCAGAGCAGAAGTGGTCCGCCATGCGGAAGTATACCGCGGTGCATTTGCCATTTCCATCTGTCCGGCAGATAAGATTGAAAGCCCTACCATCGTAGGAGCCCAGGCGGCAGATGAGCTGTTAAATATTGTCGGAATCAAAGCGTCCTTTGTATTAACCGAATATCAGGGCAAAATATATGTAAGTTCCCGTTCCATCGATGAAATCAATGTGCAGAAAATCATGGAACGTCTTGGGGGCGGCGGACATCTGAATATGGCAGGCTGCCAGCTTCGTGACTGTACCGTGTCCCAGGCACAACGCATCATAGAAGACACCATCGACGAAATGCTTGAGGAAGGAGATATAGAAGAATGAAAGTAATTTTATTAGCAGATGTAAAATCCCTTGGAAAAAAAGGTGAGGTAGTAAATGTAAGCGATGCATACGCAAGAAATCAGTTAATTCCGAAGAAATTGGGAGTTGAGGCAAACAGCAAGACCTTAAATGACTTAAAGCTGCAGAACAAACATGCAGATAAGGTTGCAGAAGAGAATTATCAGGCAGCATTAAAGCTGGCAGATGAGATAAAGGATAAGACCGTAGAAGTGAAAATGAAAGCCGGAGAAGGCGGAAGAACCTTTGGTTCTGTATCCACCAAAGAGATTTCCCAGGCAACACATGATCAGCTGGGTCTTGAGTTAGACAAGAAGAAAATGCAGTTAAAAGAAGCTATCAAATCATTTGGTGTATATGAAGTGCCGGTTAAGGTTCATCCAAAGGTAACTGCAACATTACGTGTAAAAGTAACGGAAGAGTAGATTAGGAGGAACCTCCATGGAAGAGGCACTGGTAAAGCGGATTATGCCAAACAGTCTGGAAGCCGAGCAGTCAGTTATCGGTTCCATGATTATGGATAAAGAAGCAATTATGACAGCCGGAGAGATTCTCATCGAAGAGGATTTCTATCACAAGCAGTATGGAATTCTGTTTGAATCCATGCTGGATTTGTTTAATGCAGGAGAACCGGTTGACCTGATTACATTGCAGAATAAGTTAAAAGAAAAGGATGTGCCGGCGGAAATCAGCAGCCTGGAATTTGTAAGAGACTTAGTAACATCCGTACCGACATCCGCCAATGTAAAATATTATGCCAATATCGTCAAAGAGAAGGCAGTTCTGCGTAAGCTCATTAAGACCACCCAGTCCATTGAAGATGAATGTTATCTTGGAAAAGAAAGTGTTGAAGACATTCTGGCAGATACCGAGAAGAGTATTTTTAATCTGGTGCAGAATCGTGGCGGCGGAGATTATGTCCCGATTAAGCAGGTCGTAATCAATGCACTGGATAAGATTGAAAAAGCATCCAAGCAAAAAGGCTCCGTAACCGGAATTGCTACCGGCTTCGTGGATCTGGATTATCAGATGGCAGGTCTGCAGCCTTCCGATTTGATTCTGATTGCAGCCCGTCCTTCCATGGGTAAAACGGCGTTTGTATTAAATATCGCACAGTATGTAGCCATTCATTCCCAGCAGACAACAGCAATATTCTCTCTGGAAATGAGTAAGGAACAGTTGGTAAACCGTATGTTTTCTCTGGAATCAAGAGTAGATGCCCAGAAGCTGCGTTCCGGTAATTTGACAGATGCAGACTGGGAAATGCTGATTGAAGGAGCAGGCAACGTAGGCCGTTCCAAATTAATCATTGATGATACGCCGGGTATTTCCATATCCGAGCTTAGAAGTAAATGCCGCAAATATAAATTAGAGCACGATTTGAAATTAATCATCATCGACTACTTACAGTTGATGTCCGGCTCCGGCAGACATTCCGAATCCCGTCAGCAGGAAATCTCAGATATTTCCCGTTCCTTAAAAGCGCTGGCCCGTGAGCTGAATGTGCCGGTAGTGGCACTGTCCCAGTTGAGCCGAGCCGTAGAACAGCGTCCTGACCATCGACCAATGTTATCCGACCTTCGAGAGTCCGGAGCTATCGAGCAGGATGCCGACGTTGTAATGTTCATTTACCGTGATGATTATTACAACAAGGACAGTGAAATGAAAGGAATCTCCGAAATCATCGTGGCTAAGCAAAGAAACGGTCCTATCGGAACCGTCAACCTGGTATGGCTGCCTCAGTACACGAGATTTGCCAATATGGAGAAATAAACATTCCCGGGTGTTGCCTGAAAAAGCAACATCCGGGGTTTTTATATATATGGGTAGAAGGAAAATTGTCGATGAAATAAGTTGAATATTTTTGTAAAAATCATATAATAGAGGAAGAAAATACGCAAGATAATACGTAAGTTAATGGAGGTATCATATGGGGAAATATAAACCGCCTTTTACTATAACAAATAAAATATTATCTCATGTAGCATCTATTTCCGAAAAGATAGGACGTATAACAGCAATCAGTAATCTTGAAGCAAAACCGCACCTGAGAAAGAATAACAGAATAAAATCGATACATTCCTCTTTGAAAATTGAAGCCAATTCATTGACGTTTGGACAGGTTCGGGATGTAATTAACGGTAAGACTGTATTTGGTGAACAAAGAGAAATTCAGGAAGTAAAGAATGCCTATGCTGCTTATGAGCGTCTTTCAGAAATTAATCCTTATAACATTCGACAGTTAAAACAATTTCATGGAATTATGACAAAGTATCTTGTGGAGGAATCCGGTGAATTTCGTTCCGGTGAAGAAGGTGTCCTTAATGGAAATCAATGTATTTTCATGGCTCCACCGGCACAACTTGTACCACAGCTTATGGATGAGTTATTTACCTGGATGAAAGAAGCGAAGAATAATGTACATCCACTGATTTTAAGTAGTGTATTTCATTATGAATTTGTATTTATCCACCCTTTTTCGGATGGCAATGGCAGAATGGCAAGACTGTGGCACACGGCTATTCTCTCTGACTGGAAACCGGTGTTTGAATATATTCCGATTGAAAGCCAGATTGAGAAGTTTCAGGATGAATATTACGATGCCATTTCCCGGTGCCACGTTGCGGGAGAGTCTACAATTTTTATTGAATTTATGCTGGCTCAAATTGATAAAATTCTGGATGATATTTCTGTTCAAATTAGTGAGAAAAATGAATATCTTCCGGAAGCAGTACAAAAATTGCTTGAAGCTATGGAATATGATGTTCCTTATACAAGCAAAGCGTTGATGGAAAAACTTGGATTAAGTTCGAAAGAGGGATTCCGAAGAAATTATCTTCATCCATCACTTAAAATGAATTTGATTCAGATGACGATACCGGATAAACCGAACAGCAGAAATCAAAGATATGTGAAAAGCTGATAATATGAGAAAACAAGCAAAGCAAGTTTCTTATAATTGTCAGGTATTTGGATCAAAGAATGTGCCTCGGCACATTCTCGCGCCTGCGGCGGTCGCTTGCGACATCTACCTTATACGCCGCAGTTCCCCGCTACAATTCCCGTCCGCATTTCGGACAATACTGAAAGTCTTCTTCTGTCGTAAATCCACAGTAACTGCAATGTTTCATATGATTTTCATATCTACCAAAATGCAGGGTATCCAGCGGAATCTTCTTAACTTCTCCTCTGGCAATTGCCTTGCCTAAGTCGGCACTGATTTCAGTTGTGGCATTACAGCAATTCATGCGCACATAGTAGTGGCGGTTCCATTTAAACAGCGGAATAAAAAAGAAAGAAAAGAACATGTAAGTCATATACACTTCCAGATGTCCGTATTTTCCGCAGCAATTACATATTTCTAACTGGTCAAAAGCCAGCTTTTTCTCGCCATTTGAAATTCCCATAATAAAAAACATAAAGCAAAACCATCCTTCTTGCATCTTTTGTATACCATAACGCATTTTCCGGATTTCTGCAAATCCATTTCCCTTTATCAAAATCCCATTACCAGACGGAATATGAAGCTTTTGTCAGAGGTCGGCTTTCAGCTTTTCCCCACAGAATGGACAAAAATTATCCGGCGTAATATCCTTTAAATGTAACTGCCGGTGGCAGATGGGACAACGTATCGTAAGAACACCGAAAATAATTGCACCGAAGGAAATAAAAATACCGATAATAAAAAGGGGATGCAGGGTTTCCACTCCGGATATCCATCCGGAAATGCCGGAAAGCAGGGAGGCAGATAAAATAAATTTACCCCGCCTCCTGATATTGTTTTGCTGCAAGCCGGTAAACACCATCCCGTGTTGTTTTTACTACAGGGAATTTTTCTTCAGCAATCGTTGAATGCTCTGTTTCCCTCCAATGGAAAATAGTTCCTTTATAAATATTTACAATATGCGTTTCTAATTTATGATGGTTAATCCATTCTTTTCCAGTAGGTCTGATAAGAATTTATATGGGACAGTACCGAATCCGGCAGCTATCTTTTTGCCTTTTAAGTCAGCAATAGATGAGATGTCCAGATTATTGTTGACAACCAGACTATATGCCATATCAGAGCTTGTAGTTGCAATTACTTCAATATCTATTCCATTGCTTGGTTGTTGTTTTTCAATATTTTTGGACTGTTTTTATAAAACACCTTGCTTTATGCGTAAACGTTTACAGAAAACTATCTCCGAAAAGCAATAAATTTAGCGCAGCTTCAGTGATTCCGATATTGCAGAGTATCTGCCGGTGATCTGATATTTTCTATAAGGAAGATGAGGAAAATGAGATGACACAGTGCCAGAAGTGTGATATTTTACAATCGTTTTACAAAAACAAGATATCGTTATCAATATGCATAATTTACAATAAAGATTATTGGTGGAAAAAGGAGAATGATATACCGCAATTATGAAGTATAGGGAAATTATTAAAAATAAAGAGATTAATGCATATTTAAAGAAAGGAAATGAAAACTTAGGACAGCTTGGATTCACAGACCATTCACAGGAGCATTGCGTGCAGGTCGCTCATCAGGCTGGAAAAATATTAGAGCGGTTCGGATATTCAGAGCATGAAATAGAACTTGTAAAAATTGCAGGATATATGCATGATATTGGAAATGCAATCAACAGAACACATCATGCGGAATATGGGGCACTTCTTGCCAATGACCTGCTGAAAGGCACTAATATGTCATTGGAGGACCGGATAACCATTATATCAGCAATCGGAAATCATGATGAATCCACCGGAAATCCGGAAGATGTTATATCAGCAGCTCTTATCATTGCGGACAAAACGGATGTCAGAAGAAGCCGGGTACGACAGAAGGAGAAATCAGCATTTGATATTCATGACCGGGTAAATTACGCAGTGACGGATTCAAAATTGAAAATAGCAAAAGATAAATCTGTTATTGCATTGAATCTTCAGATAGATGAAAGTATCTGTTCCATGTATGACTATTTTGAAATCTTTCTTGGCAGAATGATGCTTTGCAGAAAATCTGCAGAAATCCTGGGAACAACCTTTAAACTTACGGTAAATGGACGCAAAGTTTTGTAGGAAAGCAATTCATTTATAAAAATTTATCTAAAAAATCTCCACGCATGGTTTGACAAATACATAAAAAATATTATATTTAAAATATAGAGCAGTTTTCTATATAGAGAGAAGGAGTGAGTGCATGAAAAATTGTAATATTTTAATAGTATTTATTCTAATTTCAATTCTATCTGGTTGTGGTGGAAAAAACTATTTAGGAGAAAAAGTAGTGGTTTCTACAACAAATCTAAGGTTAATAGAAGACAATAATTCTTTTCTGGAACAGATTGGACAAATAATAGAATCCCAGCAAGAACAAGGTGAAGAATCAGAAGAAATAGAGAAAGAATCAGATTCTATTCGTTTAAAACAAATGGGAATTGGTGAAGTCTTAAAAGAATGCGATAAAGTATTAAAGGACAGCTATTCGGTTTCTGATGATTGTCAGGTCATGGAAGGCTATTTCTATCTGGAGAAAGATGGAAACCTTCTGGGACGTTATGCTGCAAAGTCAGAATTCATTATTTTTGATAAAGCAAATGATAAAAAATATCAGATTTCATTGGATGGCATGGAAAAATCCGTTGAGATAAAGGAAATCAAAGAGTCTGAATCGGCAGATACCATGCAGGCTATGCCGTGGGATGCCGTACTGGAAATGGTAAATGCATTGGATTTTGATACGATAGCAGAGCTGGAAGATGATTACATTTTACTGAACCTTGCAGGAGAGGTAGAGGTCGGTTCCAATGGAATCAATCCGGCATCCGGCAAAAATAAGAAATTTTATGTCATCGAAAATGGGACCATGGTGAGTGCAGACCAGCAGATGATACGTGGAAAGCAATATGCGCTGGAGCTGACCGGAGCCACGAACGAAGATGGAAATGCATTGACAGCAGGCAGCCAGATTGTGGTAAAACATGTTGCAGGAGTCTTCCTGAAATGTCAATAATTGTGCGAACCATGCACAATATGTCGGAATAATACGATGGAAAATAATTGCACTGACAAAAGCCGCAGCGTTATAATTTTATAGAAGAAGCAGTGGCAAAGGAGGAGCAATTATGGACAAGCAACGGTATATGATTTCAGATGCTGCAGCACTTGTAAATGTAGAATCCCATGTACTTAGATACTGGGAAGAAGAGTTAGAACTTACGGTACCCCGCAACGAAATGGGACACCGTTATTATACAAAAGAAAACATTGAGCAATTCATGAAGATAAAAGAATGGAAAGAGCAGGGTTATCAGTTAAAGGCAATCAAGCTTTTAATACATAATGGCGGCAGGGAAGATGCACCGGAGCTATTAGCGGCAACAGCAGCATCGGAGCCGGCAAAGCAGACTCTTTCCACGGAGGTAGAGGACAACACAAGGCGGATGGAGCAGTTCCAGCATATGATGGCACAGATTGTAAGAGGCGCGATTGCCGAAAACAATCATGCACTGGGAAAAGAAGTCAGCGAACTGGTGCGGGATTATGTATTAAAAGAAATGAATTATCTGATGAGGGAACAAGATGAAGCGGAGGAAGAACGCTATAAGAAACTGGACGAGCTGATTCGTCAGAGCCTGAAGGCAAAGGGAAAGAAAGAGAAGAAGCTGTTTCATAAGAAACAGGAATGGAAACCAAATGAAGCATAGCCTCACAAATGAGGGCATAACTACGAGAAACACGCTTTGCGAGTTTCTCGCATAAAAAAAGAAGCTGTGTGGCGAAACCAACAGCTTCTTTTGAATTAAGTACGAAAATTATTCCTGGCTGATAGCTCCTGTAGGGCAAGCACCTGCACAAGTTCCACACTCGATGCAAGTATCAGCAGCGATTTCGTATTTTCCATCTCCTGCAGAGATAGCTCCAACTGGGCATTCACCTTCGCAAGTACCGCAGCTTACACATGAATCAGAAATTACATATGCCATTTTATCGTCCTCCTTTAAAAATAATAAACAATGTATAGGCTAGAATTCTAGCTTGCAATTATTTTAATACAAAAAATTATGATTTACAATACCTCTTCCTCATGTACTAAAGAAAAAGCAATCGTGTATATAATTACGGACAAAAGGGAAAACTAATTGCATATTTTATCGGGAGGGATTATAATAACACCATTGACAACAAGAAGGAGGAAAAGAATATGGCACAGGTAACCGGAGATACCATGATTGGTGAATTACTTCAGATTGACGAGAACATTGCACCGATTCTTTTAAATATTGGAATGCACTGCTTAGGATGCCCATCCTCTCAGATGGAGACAATTGAACAGGCAGCAATGGTTCATGGAATCGAGCCACAGTCTTTAGTTGATGAAATCAATGATTTCCTTGCAAAAGACGGTAAGTAAGAAATAGAGACAAATAAAAGACCAGAACAGTCCGATAATCGATTGCCGTAAGGCTTGAAGATATCGTGCGTTCTGGTCTTTTCTAGTATGCGCGAGTGGCAAGAAAATGTTGGGGGAAAAGTTGATAGAAAAGATTTTAAAAAGAGATGGATTATCATTAGAAAAATTAGAAGAAATTTCATATCATTCACAATTGGGAATTAATTTAAAAAAGAATTTGCATTATTTTGATAAACAAGGTCTTTTTCAGGAATTAAATCAAGTAAATGAATGGTATGATTCCTGCAATTTATTATATGATATTGCAACGGATTATAGAATTAAGAGTGTCCAATCTGCACGAATGAAATATGAAAGATATTTTCCAGATCATCAGGCAAGAAAAGTATTTGATGATTTATTAGGTTTTCGGACATTGTGTGATAATTATGAAGAATTATTAAACTTGAAAATGTCCAAATATATTCGGGTGGCAGATATGTCGGAAGGAAAGTCGATGGATGATGGTTACCGGGGAGTACATGCATATTTTCAGTTGAGTAATTACCATTATCCGATAGAAATTCAATATAATACATTTTATGACCGTCAAATAAATAACTGGTTGCATAAATATGTATATAAGAGAATGTATAATAATGATGTAGGTTGTATATTGCGAAAAGAATATGAAGATGGTAGAATCAGAACAGAAAAAGAATTTAAGGAGGTGTTAGATCGTGTGTTATCTGGTGGCAAAGAGATTTAACAGTATTGGCAGTTTGGCATTGCAGACTTCTCACGGTCAGCATTTGATAGACTTAAAGAGAAGGATACTTGCAGAGGTAGATGCAGAGAATATACAGCTAGTTACGATTAGCCGTCCATCAGCGTATGGAGAATATGAGCCATATCAATTTGTTGATACAGAACAGGAATTTGAAGAAAAAGTAAAAGAGATATAGAAACTACAAAAAAGGAATTGCCATTGAGTGAAACTCAAAGCAATTCCTTTTTGTAAGTTCTAAATTTCCGCCAGTACCTGCAGTGCCTGCTCTTTAATCAGAGGCAGGAAATGTTCATCGAAGTAAGCCTGCGAAGCACGGCTGTATTTCTCAGTGGAAGCGTATTCCGATAAGATGTTGCAGACCTTATTGAAATCTTCCGGAGAATGGTGTCCCTTGTGCAGTACCAGATAAAAGGCACTCTTATTCGGATTCTTGTAAAGGAAATTCCGGTCGTTATAAAAGCCATTTAAAATACGGGCAAGATTGCTGATTTTCTCTAAGCTGTCGAAGACGAACAGCCGGGTAATATCTACCACCGGTTCTACGACAGGCTTCGGAGCAGGAGCGGCAGCCTTCTTGACAGGAGCTTCTGCCGGGGCAGCAGCCTTCGCAGACTTGGCAAGTTCGCTCTTCTGCTTCTCCTGAAGCTGTTTGAAGAAGCCTAAAATATCATCGGCTCCGGCAGCAGGAGTGTTCTTTGCATCTGCAAAATCCGGATATTCATTTTCGTCCGGCTCTGAAAATTTGGAAAACCGGGTGTCTAACTCTTCCGGGTATTCTACCTTGGTAATAATAAGCAATACTGTATCTTGTGTCAGGGGAACGGCTTCTATCATAAGAGGCATATCCTCGGCTTCAAATCCAAATTCATAATTCGCCTGCTGCATCATGTCACGAAACAGGGACTTTGCTTTCTCTGTGCCATATGCTAACTCACTCAGCTTCAGATGGCGGTCATCTAAGTCTGCTCTGGTAAGTGTGCAGCGAATCTGGTTGTCATTCACTTTTTCAATTTTCATAAAAATCACTTCCTTATCTATAGAAAATTGTATGAAGTTTACGCCTATATTATAATGGAATGAAAAATACTTGTAAACCGGTAAAAAATATTAAAGTTTTCTAAAAAGTCTAAAAAAACAGATTTTCTATTGCAAAGCATAATTGCTTTGTGCTATAAACTATTCCAAGAGATGCGTTCCGGTTCCTTTGAAAGAAGGAAGGGGCGGAACATATAGAAACACAAATTTTGTTTGACAGATACGAGCTGTTGTCGGAGTTAGGAAGCGGCGCAGCAGGAAAGGTGTATCTTGCCAGACATCTGAAGTTGGAGACATATCGTGCAATAAAGTGTATTTCAAAGACACGTTCTATGCCGTCTTCAATTCTTTCTGAAGCGAACATTCTCGCTAAGTTACGACATCCCGGAATTCCAATTGTATATGATATTGAGGAAGATGAAGCCTTTTATTATATCATTGAGGAATATGTTGAAGGGGAATCGTTAGAGAAGTTGCTTTGGAATACGTCAGTTTCCCAGGAGTATATGATACAGATTGGCATACAGCTTTGCGGAATCGTTTCATTCCTGCACAGCCAGAAACCATTTCCGGTATTACATCAGGATTTAAAACCGTCGCACATTATAGTATGTGGGAATCAGGTAAAATTAATCGATTTTGGAATTGCATCATATATTACCAGTCGTGGAAAAAATTATCAGAACTATGGAACAAAAGGTTTTGCGGCACCGGAGCAGTACGGGGAATATGAACTGCATACGGCAAGCGATATTTATGCAATCGGGGCTATTTTTTCACTTTATATTAAGAAGCATTCCCACAAAAGCAGCCCGGTATTCCGGTATATCGCACAAAAAGCCACAAGAAAAAATCCAAACAAGCGTTACAAAAACGCCGGGGAATTACAACAGGCACTGACCCGTGCGTTAAAGCAGAAGGGGAATCGGAAAGAGCATCTCTTAAAAAGCATATCTGTTGTGGGGGCAGAATCCGGAGTCGGAACCACCCATATAGCCATTGCACTGACTTCATTTTTTAATGCGGGGGGCGCAAATGCCCTGTATCGGGAAATTCAGTCCGAAAAGAGGGAAAAGATAAGTAATGTGGTGGAACAAATTGGACGGAGCCGTGAGGCAGAGTGCGAAGAAGATATCGTCATCTGCCGGAATTTCCGGGGAAGTGAGTCAATCGGCAGCGGGGAAGACACACTCATTTTCGATTATGGAGCTGCAGTGGAAGAAGCCTGCATGGAAGAGGCTGAGATTACAGTACTCGTAGTGAATCTGTCTTTGTGGAAGCGGGAGGCTTCCATGAAAGCCTGGCAAACGTTACGTTGTGTACCGAATCTTAAAATTATCTGTAATCACAGCAGCCCCATGGAGGCGAGAGAATTTGCAGCTTTCATCGGAAGAGAAGTGTACTGTTATCCGAGGGACACAATGCCATTTGATGGTGGCAGAGAAAAGGAAGCATTCTTCACACAAATGCTTTCGAAAGAAGGGAGAAGATAACAAACCATGGAAGAAAGAAAAAGTATCGGAATATTTGGTGTGCAGCAGGGCGTGGGTGTGACGCATCTGTGCACTGCGCTGACCCATTACTGTGCGGACTGCCTGAAAAGTCACACGGCATTGGTGGAATTAAGTGGAAATCACGAATTGGAAGAACTGCAGAAACAGCAGCAGGGTAAATGGGGGCGGCCGGACAGAAAACACTATTTTGCAAATGCGGGAAGTGATAATATGCCGGAATATATCCGACAGGGCTATGAATATTACATCATAGACGGCGGAAGTGAGTTTTACAGGATTCGTCGGGAATTCTTGCGCTGTGACCGGAAGCTGATTCTGGTTTCCTTAAGTCCATGGAAACGAAAGGAATTAGAGTATTTTATGTCCGTCATATGGGAAGAGGAAAAGTGTTTGGATAACGTGACGTTTCTGGCACAGTTTGGGATGAAAAAAGATAAAAAAGATTTTCAGAAACAATACCGCATACCAATCCATACCCTTCCTTTTGTGGAGGACCCGCTTCATTTGAAAGAAGCAGAGCGCCTGTTTTTAAAAACTTTAGTTTAACATATCACGAACGCTTATCCTTTTGGAAAAGGAAAGTAGAAAGCAGGCATGTAAATTTAACAGAAACCAAAAACAAAAAAGATGAATAAATAGAAAATATATGCTTTTAATGTGAGAAGGTTACCCTGAATGCTTACTCACACCGCTGCAGAATGCAGCACAATGTAAAGAAAAAGAAAGGTAAGAGGCACAGACAAAAATGATAGTCTGTGCCTCTTTTTACGCGGGAAACTCGCAAAGCGTGTTTTTCGTAGCTGCTGCCAGACATCCATAAGAAGCCGACGGTGGCGGGGTCTGCGGCTGAAGAACAAGAGGGTTTCCGGGTGGTTTTTACTTGAAATTTTCCAACCAATGACGTATGCTTATGGCAAAGAAAACAAAAATGGAAAACCATAAGAAAATAGAACAGTAAAGTACAGGAGGGCGCAGGCTTGGAGAGAACACAGCGAACGAACAGACCGACAAATGAAAATCGAAATAGAAACAGAAACCGGAACCGCAGACGGAACAGAAAAAACACGAAATTAGCTCCGGTTATGGTGGTAATCGTATTGATATTACTGGTGCTGCTGATTACCGTAGGAACGAAAATCATTCAGAAATATATTCCGAGTAAAGAGCATCAGGATATGACAGAATATTATCATTTACAGGCGGATGATGATATTTCGCTGGTCGTGAACCATGAAGTGTTAGAAACACCGGGCAAATATATTGACGGTGAAGTTTATGTGGATTATGAAACGGTACATGACCGCTTCAATGACCGTTTTTACTGGGATGCCAATGAAAATGTACTGCTTTATACACTGCCGGATAATCTCGTTACCGTGGCAGCAGGCAGCAATACTTATCAGGTAGGGAAGGAAAACCAGAGTGCAGATTATACAATTGTCCGGAATGACAGCAATACCATGTATCTTGCACTTGATTTCGTAGAACAGTATACCAATATTACCCACGAAGTATATGAAGACCCGAATCGTACCGTAATCAATACCGTGTGGGGGGATGTGGATACAGCACCGGCGAAGAAGGCAACACAGCTTCGTTTAAAGGGCGGTATCAAGAGTCCGATTGTGAAGGACTTAGAAAAAGGTGAGACCCTGACAATTTTGGAAGCAGGTGACAGCTGGACCAAAGCCATGACAGAAGATGGTGTTATCGGATACCTTAAGAATAAGTTCGTAGGAAAAGTAACCACCGAGACTTTGAACAATGATTTTACAGAGCCGGAATTTACCCATATTTCCAAGGACTTTACTATAGAAATGGCATGGCATCAGGTGACAACAAAGGATGCCAACAGCACCATTGCAACGGTATTGCAGAATACCAAGGGAATCAATGTAATCGCACCGACCTGGTTCTACTTAAATGATAATAACGGTAACATTGCAAACCTTGCATCGCTGGATTATGTAAACTACTGCCATCAGAATAATATTGAGGTCTGGGGACTGGTAAGCAATCTTGAAAATAAAGATGTGGACACAGCCACTGTTCTGACCCATACTTCTACCAGACAGTATCTGGTCAATCAGATTATTTCAGCAGCAATCCAGTACGATTTAGATGGAATCAACCTGGATTTTGAATCCTTAAACAGTGAAGCAGTGGGAGACAGCTATATCCAGTTTATCCGCGAACTTTCCTTAAAATGTGCAAACAACGGCGTGGTATTATCCGTAGACAACTATGTGCCGAGTGCTTATACCGCATTTTATGACCGGGAAGAGCAGGCAAATTTTGCTGATTATGTAGTGATTATGGGATATGATGAGCATTATGCCGGTTCAGATGAAGGATCTGTTGCATCCATTGGATTTGTAACCAACGGAGTAGCCGATACCTTAAAGGAAGTACCTGCAAATCAGATTATTTTAGGATGTCCGTTCTATACAAGAATCTGGGCAGAGACACCGAAAACAGATGATGCAGAAGATACAACAGCTGCAGCAGCAGAGGATTATGTACCATATGATTTGACCAGCGAAGCAGTTGGAATGGATACGGTACAGAAACGTCTGGAATTAAATGGAGCAACGCCGACCTGGTCGGAAGAAGATGGGCAGAATTACGCAGAGTATGTAAATGATGGAGTAACCTATAAGGTCTGGATAGAAGATGCAGCTTCTCTTGAGAAGAAGTTAGAAGTCATGAAGTCAAATAAACTGGCGGGAATATCCTTCTGGAAGCTTGGCTTTGAGACGGACAGCATCTGGGATACCATTATAAAATATACAAACAATTAAGATAAAGAAGAACGGTAAATTGCAAAGGAGAAGGGAAGCCCATGAAAAAAGTAAGAAGCAGCTTAAAAAACAAAATTGTAATGACAATGGTTCCATTTGTTATTCTGACCTATTTTCTGGTATTCATTTTTACTTATGGGGAAAGTAAAAGTGTCGTAGAAGATAATTTCATAAGTGAAATTGAGATGGCACAGGAAAATGTAGGAAATCAGATGCAGGCAGATTTGAATCAGGTTATCGGACTGGTAAAGAATATCCAGACCTCTACAGAGAAATCCTGTACCACATCCGAAGAGATTGAGGAATATATTTTAAGTATTGCAGATGCGTACCTTGATATCATTCCGAACGGAATTTACTGCGGGCTGGAAGATGGAACCTATATTGATAAGCTGTGGACACCGGGAAGTGACTGGGTCATGAAAGAAAGACCCTGGTACACAGAGGGCTTAAAAGCGGATGAGGTTACATTTGGAGAATGCTATCTTGATGCAGACAGCGGAGAATATATTATTTCTATTTATGCAAATATCAAGAATTCTTCCAATAAAGTTATTGGAGTAATTTCAGCGGATTTACCGCTTACAACATTAAAGGATGCGCTGGAGGCGCAACAGATCGGAGTATCCGGTTATGCCTTTGCCATTGATGAGACAACCGGGCTGATTCTTGGAAACAGGGAGCAGGAAGACTGGAACGGACAGACCGTGGATGATGTGGATGATATTATTATTGACACTGTAAAGGATATTACAGCCAATGAGACTTACGGGGAAGTAACAAGCGCAGGAAAATATTTCATATCAGCAAATAAGATTCCAAATACCAACTTTGTTACCGTAGTAGTTGTGCCAAAGCAGGATGTAACTACAAGAGCAGCTGGCATTAAAAATGCATCCTTTATTACTATGGCAGTGGGAATTGTAATTCAGGTTATTGTCATTCTTGTGGTTCTGACCTTATTAATGCGGCCGGTGCCAAAGATTGATAAAGCAATTAATCAGATTAAGGATCTGGATTTTACAACAGCATGTGCAGTGAAATCCTCTGATGAGCTGGGAAGAATTGGTAAAAATATGAACCAGCTGGATGAGAAATTAAAAGAAACCATGAAGAAAATCCGTTCGGATGTAAAGCGGATGGATGTACAGACAGATACCAACATGGAAGTGGCTGCCCATTTACAGGAGTCTGCAGAGAATCAGTTAGAATCCATGCATAATCTGACAGATACCTTAGATGGCCTGAATCAAGGCATTCATGTTATCGCAGAGGGAACGGATGGTCTGACCATGAATGTGTATGATACCACACAGGCATCGGAACAGGTAAATGAGAAAATACACGGTGCAGTATCCTTAGTACGGGATGGTAAACTGCAGGTCAGCTATATGAATGAGACCATGGAAAGCATTTCCGGAGTATCTGTGGAATTACAGGAAGCGGTTGGAAATGTATCTGAAGGAATCGAAGGCATCAATAACATGGTGCAGGTAATCCAGGATATCGCAGACCAGACCAATCTTCTGGCACTGAATGCATCCATAGAGGCGGCAAGAGCGGGAGAAGCTGGAAAGGGATTTGCTGTTGTAGCAGAGGAAATCAGAAAGCTGGCTGAGGAATGCGGCAATTCTGCAGTAGATATTGTGAGCGTTACTTCGAAGATGGGCGACCTGATTGGTGTCGTAACAGAGAAGACCAGTCAGAGTATTGAGAAGGTCAATACCGGTGTGGAAAATGTATCCAATACATCGGATGTATTTGAACAGATTAATCAGAGCGTAACAGAAATCAGCAATCTGATGGATACTGTAAATGAGGCCATTGGAAATATCAGTAATGTAATCACTGATATGGCAGCCAGTGTAGAAGAGCAGACGGCAAGTACACAGGTAATCAGCGAGACTTATCGGAGCGTTATGGATATTTCCGAAGAATTCTCCAGGGATGGCGACAAGGTAGTGGAAGCCGGACAGGAATTGAAACGGATTGTAGTAGAGATTACCGAAGAAATTGCGAAGTTTAAAGTAGATTAACAGATAAAACAGGATAATTGAGCCGGCACTTTCATATTTATTATAAAGAAAAGAATTAGGAAGTGTGGTTTGAAAAAAAGAATCGAATTATATATGGCAGTTCTTCTACTGGTGGCAGTATGCCTGTTATCAAAAGAAGGAGCAGTGCTGGTAAGCAGCATGCGGGCAGCAGAAGAAAAGCCATGTATCGTTGTGGACGCAGGTCATGGCGGTGATGACCCGGGCAAAATCGGGATTCATGGCGAACTGGAAAAGGACATTAACCTTGCCATTGCAAAGAAGGTAAAAGCCCGTCTGGAAAAAGAAAATATAACAGTGATTCTGACCCGGGAGACAGACGAAAGTCTTGATAAAGGGGAGAGCGGCAGCAAGAAGGTGGCAGATATGCGTAACCGCTGCCGGCTGATTGATGAGGCGAAGCCGTTATTTACCATAAGTGTCCATCAGAACAGTTATACGGAAGAGTCCATAAGCGGAGCCCAGTGCTTCTATTTTGGACAGTCCGAGGAGGGCAGAAAAATTGCCGGGATTATGCAGGAAAGCCTGCGGTCGCATCTGGATACGGAAAATAAGCGGGAAGCAAAAGCCAATGAGAGTTATTATCTCCTGAAAAAAACGGCATATCCTACGGTAATCGTAGAATGCGGCTTCTTAAGTAATTCCGAGGAGGCCGCGAAATTATCTACCGGGGAATATCAGGAGGCAGTGGCAGAGGCCATTGCGGATGGAATTCTAGACTGTCTGGGCAATGAAACAGCAGATACGGAAGAAGCTGGCATGAGTAATGAGACTGCAGATACAGAAAAAAGAAAATGAAACAGCATTGAAATGCATCAGAAATAAAGAAAGATTACAAAAAAGATTCCAGCCATAATGGACTGGAATCTTTTGCTTTCTTATATTTTTCCCGGGTTTAGCTCATCACAGAAAAATGATAGAGTGTCTTGGACCGGAAATTCTCGCCTGCTTTTAAAACAACAGGAGGGAAATGTTCGATATTAATTGCATTTGGATAATGCTGTGTCTCTAAACATACTGCGGAATATGGTGGATATTCTTTGCCATCAATTCCTTTCTGATGAAGGGTATAACAAGGGACATAGAGCTGTACACCTGGCTGGTCGGTAAAGCAGGTCATCCGTATACCGCTTTCCTTAGACTGTAAAACAGCTGCCTCTCTTAAGCCGTCACCATTGATTACAAAGTTGTGGTCGTAAGTGCCGCCTAATTTTAACTGGGCATTGTCACAGTGAATGCTGTCACCGATTTTCTTCATCTCACGGAAATCAAATGGGCTTCCTTCTACAGAGAGAAATGCACCGGTAGGACACTGTGTGTCATCCAGTTCTGTAATCGCATCTGCATCAATGCGTAATTCCTGATCTAATACAGTACCGTTTCCTTCCCCATTCAGATTGAAATAACCATGGCTGGTAACAGAAAATACAGTATCCTGATCACAGGCCGCATCGTAAACAATAGATAATTCATTGTCTTCAGACCATCCGTAGGTAACGGAAACTGTAAGGTTACCCGGATAACCTTCTTCTCCATCCGGAGAAATGCGGGTAAATGTAACTTTATCATCTGTAATTTTTCCGGTCCATACACGCTGACCAAATCCCGTAGGACCACCATGCAGGTGGTTTGGCCCATTGTTAATGGCAAGATTGTATTCTTTATCATTTAAGGTAAAGTGCCCTTTGGCGATACGGTTGGCGCATCGACCGACAACAGCTCCCAGGCTGGCATCATCAGCAAGATACTCATCGGCATTCATTAAGCCTAAAATTACATCGGTCAGTTTTCCCTCTTTATTCGGAACCATAATCTTAATAATACGGCATCCATAATCCGAAAGTGTAATGGAAGCGCCGGATGCATTTTCAATAGTATAAAGGGAAATCGGCTGATTATCTTTGGTCATGCCAAATTCGCTTTTTGTAATTTTCATCTGGAAACTCCTTTCCATAATATTCTAGTGAACATACTGATTATGCCACACTTAGGTCCACATAGCAAGTAGGAAGTGCGGTTTTCGGGTGTTTTCGATTTTTGATGGAAATGGATTTTGAAAACAATTCCAGTTCTTGAACACATAAAGGGAACGTGATATAATAGGCGTTATGAAAACAGAAGTGATAAAAATAGACCAGAATAATATGGATACAGAAGCACTGGAACGTGCAGCCGCAATTATCCGGGATGGCGGACTGGTGGCATTTCCAACTGAGACGGTATATGGACTGGGCGCAGACGCACTGAGTGCAGAGGCATCGAAGAAAATTTATGCGGCAAAGGGAAGACCATCTGATAATCCTTTGATTGTCCATGTGGCAGAATTTTCAGACATGGAGAAAATCGCACAGGAGATGCCGGAAGAAGCAAGGAAACTTGCAGATGCATTCTGGCCGGGGCCGCTGACCATGATTGTGCGCAAGAATGATAAGGTTCCATATGAAACTACAGGGGGAATGGATACGGTGGCAGTCCGCATGCCAAATCACCCGGTTGCACTGGAACTGATCAGGAGAAGCGGTGGATATATTGCAGCACCGAGTGCCAATACATCCGGTAAACCGAGTCCGACTCTGGCAGAGCATGTAGCATTTGATATGGATGGCAGAATTCCGATGATACTGGATGGGGGTCCTGTGGGAATTGGAATTGAATCCACGATTGTTGATCTGACAGAAGACATACCAATGATTTTAAGACCGGGCTATATTACACCGAAAATGTTAGAAAAGGTAATCGGGGAAGTGAAAATGGATCCTGGAATTATTGCTTCGGATTCGCTGCAGAAGCCGAAAGCACCAGGAATGAAATATAAGCATTATGCACCGAAAGCAGATTTGATTCTGGTAGACGGAGAAGAAGAGAAGGTAGTAGCAAAGATTAATGCTTTGGCAAAGGAAGCGGTTCTGCTGGGAAAGAAGGTAGGAATCATCGGAACAGACGAAACGATAGACCGTTATCCGGAAGGCGAAGTGGTAAGTATTGGTGCACGCAGTGATGAGGATGCAATTGCAAAGCATTTGTATAAACTGTTGCGGGACTTTGATGAGAAAGAAGTAGACATTATTTACTCCGAGAGTTTTGCAACTCCGCGTATTGGGCAGGCAATTATGAATCGTCTGCTGAAGGCTGCAGGACATCAGGTGATTACAGTTTAGAGGAGGTTTTTATGAAGCCATACAATCGCATTGTATTCGTGGCGGAAAGCGGAACATGCAGGGCACCCATGGCGGCCGGTATTTTTCAGGAATATTCCCTGAATCATCCAGTAGAAGTGTTAGTGAGAGGCCTTGTGGTATTATTCCCGGAACCACTGAATCAGAAGGCAGAAGCTGTTATGATAAGCAATGGCATTAACTTGGAAGGTTTTATGTCAAGCCAGATTACAGCAGGGGATTTTGGCGAAGATACATTGGTGCTTACAATGGAAGCACAGCAGAGACAGAAATTATTGGAAATGTTTCCAGAGGCGAAGGAAGAAAATGTCCAGGTACTGACAGAGTTAGTAGGGGATGAACTGGAAATCCTAGACCCTTACGGTGGCACACTTCAGTCATACGGGCTTTGCTTTGAGACCATGAATAAGAGTATAAAAAAATTAGTAAAATTATTAAACGAAGGAGAATGATATGTCAAAAGTATTTGTAATGGATCATCCACTGATTCAGCATAAAATCGGCTGGATAAGAAGAAAAGAAACGGGTTCTAAGGAGTTCCGTACATTAATCAGCGAAATCGCTATGTTAATGTGCTACGAGGCAACCAGGGATTTGAAACTTACCGATATCGAAATCGAGACTCCAATCTGCAAGACAACTGTAAAAGAGTTAAAAGGAAAGAAACTGGCAGTAGTACCAATCTTACGTGCAGGTCTTGGAATGGTAGACGGAATGCTTGCAATGATTCCTGCAGCAAAAGTCGGACACATCGGACTTTACCGTGACCCACAGACATTAAAACCGGTAGAATATTACTGCAAGCTTCCAGAGGATTGCGATGAGCGTGAAGTATTTGTTGTAGATCCGATGCTGGCAACCGGTGGTTCTTCTATAGCAGCCATCCAGATGTTAAAAGACAGAGGTGTAAAGAATATCCGTTTTATGTGCATCATTGCAGCGCCGGAAGGTGTAAAGGCAATGCAGGAAGCACATCCTGACGTAGACATTTATATCGGAGCATTAGATGAGAAATTGAATGAGCACTGCTATATCGTACCAGGACTTGGTGATGCAGGAGACAGAATATTCGGAACAAAATAAGTTCGAAGATATATGAAATGTGAAGGGTTCTTAAGTTGAAAGGCTTGAGAACCTTTTTTACGCTGGCATATGATAGAAGGCTTTATTACTGTCTGGCGCAGTCCACATCCTTCACTTTGAATACGGCATAAAGCCTGCAAGGGACGCTAAGAATTTCGAAAAAGATACAGTCTATTCCGGCAACCGGTGCAAATTCACATCCATGTTCATCTGCACCTCACCGGCACATCCCTGTGCCGGCGTTGCCTAGAAACAGACGAAATTCCAAGTGCCCCTAACAGCCTTTATCATGTATCCCAAGTGAAGGAAGCGGGCTTCGCCCCGGCAAGTACTTTATTCAGCTAAGAACTGTGTCATTTCTGTAAAAATCTCACAGAAACCGTATAAAACCATAAAAAAATATGGTAAAATAGCAACAGAAAAACCGCAGCAAGGAGGAAATAAAATGAGCCAGAAACGGGAAGACTATATTAGTTGGGATGAATATTTTATGGGCGTGGCAATGTTATCCGGGATGCGCTCCAAGGATCCGAATACGCAGGTGGGAGCCTGCATTGTCAGTGAGGATAACAAGATCCTTTCCATGGGATACAACGGACTGCCGAAGGGCTGCTCGGATGATGACTTTCCATGGGTAAGAGAAGGTGCACCGCTTGAGAATAAATATTTCTATACCACCCACAGCGAACTGAATGCCATCTTAAATTATCGTGGCGGTTCGTTGGAGGGAGCGAAAATGTATGTGTCCCTGTTCCCTTGTAATGAATGCGCCAAGGCAATCATTCGGGCTGGAATCAAGACCATCGTATATGACAGTGACAAATACCAGAATACTCCGGCAGTTATTGATTCCAAACGGATGTTAGATGCGGCAGGCGTGCGCTACTATCAGTACACCCACACCAACCGGGAAATAAACATTACCTTGTAATGGACAGGCGAGAAAACAATCAATTGTAGAGGTTTGCAACCAATTGAACAAATGACGAAGGTAAGGGAAAAAACTTCTGGTAATATTTGTTAAAATTATGTAAAATTGTAAAATGATAAAGCTGATTTATAGACATTTTTCATAAAATGTTTATAGACAATTTCCTCAAAAATGATATAATGAGCGTAAGCGAGTCATCGTGCTGGCACGTTTGACGAGCGTTTCACAAAAATGTAAGGGAAGGAGCTATTCATGAAGAACAGAAATAAAGTGTATGATTCCTTGATTTTAATCATGCAGTTCGGTATCAACATGATAGTTCCTATTTTTTTATGTGTTGGACTCGGGGTTTTTATTTACCAAAGATACGGGCATCCGTGGCTGGTGATACTGCTGTTTTTCCTTGGAGCGGCAGCGGGGTTCCAGAATTGCTACCGGATGGCACAGAGGCTTTGGCAGAAAAAAGACACGGGAAAGGTTAAATCAGATGTTAAAAAGGATAAATGATGCATTACCGGAATTGATTCTGGGAATCCTTATATACGAAATTGTGGTGGAATTTACCGGTATCTGGTTTGTAAAGGACAAATTGGGATATTCCATCGGCCTTCTGATTGGAGCAGCAACCGCAATCGGAATGGCAGTCCATATGGCGGTGGTTCTGCGGGACAGCATGGATATGGCAGAATCCGGAAGGACAAGACGGATTGCATTGCAGTATGTACTGCGGTATCTCGTAGTTGTAGCAGTCTTTTTTGCTACGGCATACTTTGAAATAGGCAATGTGATTGTAGCATTTGTGGGAGTAATGGGATTGAAGGTTGGAGCTTACGTTCAACCCTTTACACATAAAGTAATTTTAAAACTTTTAGGGAGAGGTGATGAATCTTCTTAGGGTGAAGAAAAATATAATATAAGGAGGTGAAAGCGTGGATAACGGAATTTTAGCAGCGGGTGCCCAGGATATAGATTTTATGATTCATGGACTGTTTTCCTATAAGATTTTCGGACATGAGGTATGGATTACCACTTCTCATGTATGTATTCTGATAATCATGCTGATACTGATTGCCTTTTCGTTTATTGTAAAACACAAGATGAAAGCGGCAACGGAGGTACCGGGCGGATTCCAGAATGTAGTAGAACTTATGGTGGAAAAATTAGATGGCGTGGTTGACGGTGTCATGGGGAAAAATGCACCGAAGCTGGTGAATTACATCAGCACCATTTTTATCTTTATTCTCATGAGTAATATATCTGGATTATTCGGGCTAAGACCGCCTACCGCAGATTATGGAACGACACTGGCGTTGGGACTTATCACCTTTTCGCTTATCCATATCTGTCAGATAAAGTACCAGAAACCAAAGAAAATCTGGGAAGATATGTGTTCGCCGTTACCACCATGGCTGCCACTGTGGCTGCCAATCAATATCATCAGCGAGATTGCCGTGCCGATTTCCCTGTCACTTCGTTTGTTTGCAAACGTATTATCAGGAACCGTAATGATGGCATTGGTCTATGGACTGTTGTCCAAGATTGCAATTGTCTGGCCGGCAGCGCTTCATGTGTACTTTGATTTGTTCTCAGGAGCAATTCAGACGTATGTATTCTGTATGTTGACTATGACATATGTGAACCAGCAGATGGAAACAGAATAGAACAGTATAAGGAGGATTTATAATTATGAACATTACAGGACAGGATTTAATTTTAGCATGCTCAGCAATTGGTGCAGGACTTGCAGTTATCGCAGGTATCGGACCTGGTATTGGACAGGGTATTGCAGCAGGACATGCAGCAGCAGCTGTAGGCCGTAACCCGGGAGCAAAGGGAGATATTATGTCAACCATGCTTCTTGGACAGGCAGTAGCAGAGACTACCGGTCTTTATGGTCTGTTGATTGCAATGCTTCTGCTTTTCGTAAAACCACTGGTATAAAGTGCGAAAGAATGATTACGAAAAGAAAGGAGGCACAGCAGGAAGAAAATGACCAGATTATTTAATCTTGATTTTCAGTTATTGCATGATACCATCCTTATGGCGATATCCGTTTTCGTATTGTTTACCGTAATGTCTTATAACCTTTTCGAGCCGGTTCGTAAGATGTTAAAGGGACGTCAGGAGAAGATAAAGACGGAACTGGAATCTGCGGCAAGCGACCAGGCAGAAGCAGCAGAATTAAGACAGCAGTATGAAGAGAAGCTTAAGAACGTCGATAAAGAGGCGGAGGTTATCTTAAGTGAAGCCAGAACCAAAGCACTGCGCAATGAGAACCGCATCATTGGTGAGGCGAAGGAAGAGGCTGCGCGGATTATCCGGCGTGCCAATGAAGAGGCAGAACTGGAGAAGAAACGCGTGATGGATGAGATGAAACAGGAAATGATAGAAATTGCATCTATGATGGCAGGCAAAGTGGTAGCCGCATCCATTGATACAACAATACAGGATGCCCTCGTGGAAGAAACCTTGAAAGAGATGGGTGATACAACATGGCAAAATTAGTTTCCAAAACATACGCAGATGCATTGTTTGAACTCGCCGTGGAAAAGGGATGTGAAGATGCCTGGTTAGAAGATGCGAAAGCACTTCTTGAGATTCTCCATGAGAATGAGGAACTGGCAAAATTGATGAATCATCCACAGATTGTAAAAGAAGAGAAGATTCAGATTATTGAAAACATATTCAAGGGAAAGACCGCGGACGAGATCGTGGGATTGATGTGCCAGCTGATAGAAAAAGACCACTTTAAAGATATGGAAAGCGTATTTGCATGCTTTGTGGATTCCGTAAAAGAATATAAAAATATCGGAACGGCATATGTTATTTCTGCGATGGAGCTGTCAATGCAGCAGAAAGATGAAATCGTAAAGAAACTATTAGAAACCACACATTATGTAGAAATTGAAATGAATTATGAGGTGGATGCATCACTCATTGGAGGCATGGTCATCCGCATAAAAGACAGGGTAGTGGACAGCAGTATCAAAACCAGGCTGCAGAAGCTAACCAGTGAATTATCCAAAATACAGTTGAAAGTAGGTGAAACCGCTTCATGAAATTGAAACCAGAAGAAATCAGTTCCGTTATCAAAGAGCAGATCGAGCGGTATGCATCCCAGTTGGAAGTGGCAGACGTAGGAACTGTCATTCAGGTGGCAGATGGAATTGCACGAATTCACGGCCTTGAAAATGCAATGCAGGGAGAGCTTTTGGAATTCCCGGGCGAAGTATATGGAATGGTGCTGAACTTAGAGGAAGATAATGTAGGTGCGGTTCTGTTAGGAGATAAGCGTTCCATCAACGAAGGTGATACCGTAAAGACCACCGGACGTGTAGTAGAGGTTCCGGTCGGAGATGCATTACTGGGACGAGTAGTAAATGCGCTGGGTCAGCCGATTGATGGAAAAGGACCGATTGAGACGGAGAAATACCGCCAGATTGAACGTGTGGCATCCGGTGTTATTTCCAGAAAATCTGTAGATACACCATTACAGACCGGTATTAAGGCAATCGATTCCATGGTGCCGATTGGACGTGGACAGCGTGAGCTTATTATCGGAGATAAGCAGACCGGTAAGACGGCAATTGCAATTGATACCATCATTAACCAGAAGGGACAGGGCGTAAAATGTATTTACGTTGCCATCGGCCAGAAAGCATCTACCGTAGCATCCCTGGTAAAAACATTAGAAGAATTCGGCGCATTAAGCTATACCACAGTTGTTGTATCAACAGCAAGTGAGCTGGCACCATTACAGTATATTGCACCGTATGCAGGATGTGCGATCGGTGAAGAATGGATGGAGAGAGGAGAAGACGTATTAGTTGTATATGACGACTTAAGCAAACATGCAACTGCATACCGTACACTTTCCTTACTTCTTCGTAGACCACCTGGACGTGAAGCTTATCCTGGAGATGTATTCTA
>OIYY01000413.1_pt1 | contig 30467 bp, 34 predicted proteins | sample 1588341 | NCBI WGS metagenome assembly OIYY01 (sample SAMN03283287) | human gut metagenome | biome: human-associated habitat; material: feces | host: Homo sapiens | place: Peru | collected 2012 | reverse complement strand
TTATGGTATTATAAACATACGGGAGAGAAGTATGCGAAGCGATAAAAATACCAATAGAAATAAACAATTTTCAGAACGTCTGATTTGGTTTCAGATTGGCTTTGCGATTGCCGTTTTGCTATTTGTTGTATACTTATTCTCTGTTCAAGTTTTGGATGTAAGACACTTCAGAGTTAAGGCAAAAAATCAACGTCGTGCAAGTTCTTTTGTTATGCGCGGTAATATTTATGACAGAAACGGAATCAAACTTGCAACAGATACGGTTTATTATGATATTTTTGCAAGAAAAGCCGACTTTGTTGATGAACGTTCGCCAGAAGAACTCGCGAAAATTCTTGCTCCGATTTTAAAGATTTCTCAAGTTGATTTAACAGAAAAACTTCGTCAAAATGTTGCGGTAATTTCTCTCAAAAAGAACGTTGACAGACATACTCGTGATGAGATTGCCAAATTGAATTTGCGTGAAATTCCTATGGATAAAAAGAGCATCAGAACGTATCCGCAAGGAACACTTGCTGCACACGTTTTAGGATATTATAACTTCGATGCTGATGTTGCTTCAGGCGTAGAACTTACTGCTAAAGATACATTAGAAAGCGTTGGAAAAACTTCTAATTTGGAAATGACTCCAAAGGGTAAAGTTATTTATAATATTTCAACAGATCCAATTGCAGCGACAAAACCAATCAAAGGTAAAGACGTTACTTTAACAATTGATGCCGCTGTTCAACATATTTGCGAAAAAGAATTGATGAAATCTATTCAAGAATGGAAGGCGAGTCGTGGCGCAGTTATTGTTATGAATCCACGCAATGGTGAAATTCTAGCTTATGCTGTTTATCCATATTTTGACCCTAATAACTTTAAAAACGCAACAAGTTTTCAAATTAAAAACTGGACTCTAACGGATATTTTCCCTCCGGGCTCTACGTTTAAAACAATTACAGTAGCTTCCGCTATTGAGTTAGGCAAAATAAACAAATATTCAAAAATTAACGATACAGGTAAAATTAAAGTCGGTTGGTGGACTATCAAAAACTACGACTATGCACGCAGACCAAACCCGGGCATGATTGATTTAGTTTATCTATTTGAACATTCAAGCAATGTAGCGTCTGTAATTATTGCTCAAATGATGGGTAAATATGAATACTACGGAATGTTGAAAAAATTTGGCTTCGGTGATAAAACAGGTATTGACCTTCCGGGTGAATCTGTCGGACTTTTAAAACCACCCTCAAAATGGGATGCATCAGATTTAGCAACAATGGGTTACGGCTACGGTTCATCAGTAACAGCTATTCAGATGGTTTCAGCAGTTTCTGCATTGGCAAACGACGGAGTTAGAGTAACTCCTCACGTTATAAAATATTCACCTGAAGAAGCTGAAAACAAGATTAAAAGAGTTCAAGTTATGAGTCCTGAACACGCTAGAGTTGTAACGGAATTATTAACCGAAAGCATTAACAGAGGTAAATCCCCGATTAAATCAGATAGTTATAATATCGCGGCAAAAACAGGAACTTCAATTAAACCAAAAGAGAACGGAAGCGGATATACAAGAAATCTGTATACATCAATTGTAGGTTATATGCCTTCAACAAATCCACAAGTTTTGATTTATGTTATAGTCGATTCTGCGCAAGGCGGAGAAGTTTGGGGTAACACTGTTGCTGCTCCGATATTTAAAGGTATATCAACTCAAATTGCAAGAATTTTAAATTTACAACCTGATAAGGTAGGAGGAAAGGTAGATTAATGAGAGTAAGAACTTTAGTAGATAATATAAATTATTTAGAATTAGTAAATGGCGAGGATTTGTCTGGTGAAATAACCGGAATTTCTTATAATTCCAAAAAGACTCAACCGAATGATGTTTTTATATGCTTAACAGGCGAACACGTTGATGGTCACGAATATGCAGAAGAAGCTGTTACAAACGGTGCGATAATCTGTGTAGTAGAAAGACGTTTAAATTTGGATGTTCCACAAATTGTTGTTAGCAACACTTCAGAAGTTATTGCTCAGATTGCAGATTTATTTTATTCTTCACCTTCTCAAAAATTAAACCTAATCGGTGTAACAGGTACTAACGGTAAAACAACAGTGACTCACTTAATCCAAAAATTATTTGAAAAAAACGGTGAAAAATGTGCATTAATTGGAACGTTAGGACACAAATTCTCTTCTGACGATAGTTACCATGATGCTAAACATACAACTCCGCAAGCTCCTGAATTACAAAAAATATTTGCGGAAATTGATAATAAGAATATTAAAAATGTTGTAATGGAAGTAAGCTCACACTCTCTTGTTCAACACAGAGTTGATTATTGTGACTTTAACGGAGCTGTGTTTACTAATTTGACTCAAGATCACTTGGATTTTCATATAACAATGAACAATTATTTTAAAGCAAAAGCAATGCTGTTTGAAGAACTTGTCGCAGGTGATTTTGCGGTTATTAATGCTGACGATGAGTACGCAGGAAAATTATTGGAAGTAATTTCTCCAACGGTAAGTTTGTACACTTACGGTGTAAATATGCCTGCTGATGTTAAGGCAAAAAATGTAACATTTAACCACGATGGTGCATCATTTACTTGTGTAATCAAAGAAAAAGAATACAACGTTAATCTTAAGATGAACGGCATGTTCTCTGTTTACAATGTCTTAGCAGCTTTAACAACAGCTCTTGCTTTGAATATGGACATTGAAAAAGCTATTCATACAATGGAACAGTTGGGCGGTGTTGCAGGAAGATTTGAAATTATAATCAATCAACCGACTGTAATCGTTGATTATGCCCACACACCTGACGGTTTAGAAAATGTTCTAAAAGCTGCAAGAGATATTACACCGAGCGAAGGCAAATTAATTTGCGTATTTGGTTGTGGAGGCGATAGAGATGCAACAAAGCGTCCTAAGATGGGTAGAATTGCAGAGGATTTAGCAGATAAGATTATTGTGACAAGTGACAATCCACGTTCAGAAGACCCTCAACAAATTATTACTGATATTTTGGCAGGATTAAGAAGCGTTAATGATGTCGTTGTTGAGCCTGATAGAGAACTTGCAATCAAAGAAGCTTGTAAATTGGCAGGCAAAAAAGACGTTGTTCTCGTTGCCGGCAAAGGTCACGAAGATTATCAAATATTAGCAAACGAAACAATTCACTTTGATGATAGAGAAAAAGTGAGAGAAATTTTTGGAGCTGTGAAGGCGTAGGAAGGAGATTTATAAGGGAATAAAGAAATAGGGGAATAAGGGAATAAGAGATTTTAAAATATTTAATGATAATACATGTTAATTAAACAAATTTTTAATAAAAAATATTAATACCTCTTATTCCCTTATTCCACTATTCCCTTATTCCCTTCCCATTATGAAAACACCACTAATCATCGAACAACACATACACGGCGCATACGGCGTTTATTTTAATACAGCAGGAGTTGATGAAATTGTAGAATTGGCACACAAACTCCGTAAGATTGGCATTGGCGGATTTTTCCCGACTTTAGTAACAGATTCTGTCGAAAATATTAAACGTCAAACTAAAATTATTAAAGAAGCATCTAAAAAAACGAATTCCATTTTAGGTATTCACCTTGAAGGTATATTTATTAATCCAAAAAAGAAAGGAATTCATAACCCTGAGCACTTTATGGCGTTGACGGTTGAAAACTACCAAAAAATTGAAGATGATTTTATAAAAATTGTAACTCTAGCACCTGAACTTGATGAAGGTTTGCTTGATTATTTAAAATCAAGAAGAGTTAAGGTTCAGGCAGGACATTGTGTCGGTTGGGGACAGGTAGATGGCGCAACACATACATTTAACGCAATGTCAGGAGTGACTCATAGAGGTGTTTCAACGGCACTTTCTGCAATGGTAGAAGATAATGTTTATGCAGAAATAATCGGAGATGGCGTTCACGTAAGCGACGAAGCTTTAAAGTTATTTTTCAAGGCAAAACCTGCTGACAAAGTTATTTTAATAAGTGACGCACTTCCTATAACCTATAGTGACTTAAAAGAAACGATTTTTGCGGACTATAAAATCTATTATGACGGCGATAAAGCGACTTCTGCGGATGGAACAATTGCAGGAAGTACAAAACTTTTGCCTGATATTATTAAGATTTTGGGCAAAAAAGGAATGTTTAATCCGCAATTTATCCAAAATGTTTATGACTACCACGGAATTGAGCCGATGGGCGAAATCGAGTGGAATGAAGATTTTGAAATTGTTTCATAACTTAGAACATATATCTTGGTAGGTGCTTAGAACTCTTAAAATGTGAATACAAGCATCCAGTTCTTTATAGACTATCAAGAACTTTTTCTTAACTACAAAGAATCGAACATCTCTATATATAAAATCTTCTTTCGTGAATCCTATATTCGGGTGTAAACATATTGTATCAAAAGCCTTATTAAAATTTGTAAGAACTTTTAAGGCGGCTTTGTCATCGTCTAAATAACGCACAATTAATTTGATATCATCTTCTGCTTTATTTTCAATTATTAACTTAAGTTTACTCATATTTTTTTATTAATTCTTTCATTACTTCATGACCATCACGATAATTCCCATTTATCATGTCATTCCAACCTTCTTCAATATCTCTATTCAACTGCATAATGCGTTCCGCCGGAATAGCGTCTTTTGATGCCAAAAGTCGTAAAGCTTCTCTGACAACTTCACTCACAGAGTTATATAAACCTGATGCAACCTTGTCTTGAACAAATTTTTCTAATGTAGGAGTTAATGATATATTCATATTAAAAGCCTTTCTTTTATAACAAACTATACCTTAATTATAACAAACTTTGTTATTTCTTGCAATCGTAGTTCGTTTTGAAAAAGCTTATTTTGAAATTTTTATATACGCTTTAAAAATCTTGTTAGCGACCGTATCATCAAAAGCTTGTTGAATTTTTTCAAGCGGATAAACGGTTGTAAGATTTTTTACATTGACTTTACCCGCAGTCAAAAGTGTATACGAATCTTTTAAATCCGCAGGAGAAGGAGAATAGCTTCCCATAACTGTCAATTCTTTGTAATAAATTTCGTTGTTTGGATAACCGTTGCTTAAAGGTGTACTTGAAAATACAAGAATTTTTCCACCCATACATACAGCATTAAACGCTGTATCGATTGCTTTATCCGCGCCTGATGTCATAAATACCGCATCGACTTTGTTTTTAAAATCAAACGGTTCAATTCCCATTTTTTTTGCAAGCTCTATTCTTTCAGGAATTAAGTCACATCCGTAAACTTTATAACCCATAGCTTTTAAACCTTCACCCATTAATAGACCGATTGAACCAAGTCCGACAACAAGCGCGGTGTCATCTTCTTGTAGATTGCAACGTTTAATAGCTCTAATACAACAACCAAGAGGTTCATAAAAAGAAATTTCTTCTTCGGACATGTTCTCAGGTACTATATATGCAACATTTTGCAAATGTTCTTCTGAAACATAAACTAATTCGCTAAAGCCACCGGGAAAAATATTTGTTTTTTTGAAATGATCACACATTGAAACATTACCGTGTTTGCAATAATTACATTCTCCGCATGGTATATGGTGTGAAGTAACAATTTTATCGCCAATTTTAAATTTTGTTGAAGAATTTATATCTACAATTTGAGCTACAATTTCGTGACCCAAAACAGCACCATCGTGAACGATTTTGTGTTTAAATTTTACAATATCAGAACCGCAAAGCCCGCAACCTAAAACTCTTACAATTGCACCTTTACGCCCGTTTAATTTCTCATCTTCCATTTCTTTTATAATAATTTTATCTTGAAACACTTGTGCTGTTTTCATATTTTCGCCTCACCTGTAATCTTTAATATTCATTTCTGACTTTTGCAAATTTTGTGTTTGCATAGAAATATTTTAAAATTTGGTATCCGTTATAACCGCGTTTCGCAAGGTTATTTGCGCCGTATTGACTCATTCCGACTCCGTGTCCATTTTTTTTAACCCCATCATCATAAGAAGGAACTGATTTTAAAAATGGTAAATCTTTTGACCAAACTTGTCCGCCTGTATTTGTTCTTCCACCTGCCGAAGCCGAATAATATGCAGAAATAATTTTACCTTGACAAACAAGTACGATACCTGCGGTTTCGGTTACTGCATCATTTGTGTTTGATTTTTCGGCACTGGCTCCGCCGTAAGCTTGGTCTTCAGGAGTATCCTTTAAATCATAACCGTACTTCGCGCGTTTTCCTTTATTTGCAATAGCGTAACTTCTTGCTGCGATAGCTTGTGCTTTATGCGCTTCGTGTTCCCAACTTGACGGCATTTCTGAAGGTACTACGCCTTGAAGATATTTTTCAAGTGGAATGTCATTAATAACTGTCAAACCTAAGCCATCGTTTATAACTTTAAAGTGACCTCTGTACCATTTACGTTTTACGCTTACAAAACCGTTAGGCTCAGGTTTTATAACAATTTTGCTCGCGTTCATTTTCTTCCATTCGCCATCAACTTTTATTGCAATAACACCTCTATAAGGTTTGAGTTCGTATCCTTTCATTTTGTCCATAATGAAAAGGAGTTTGTTTGTATCGCAATTAATAACTTCTGCTTTTGTAGAAGCACCTAAAAATGTTCTGTTGACATGTGTTTGAAGTCCTATTTTTATTGCAAAACAAGGACAACACAAAAATATAAATGTTATAATTAGTGCAAAAGCTCTTCTAATCCCCATAACATTTATATTATACATCGCACAAGATTTTATTTACAACCACAGCAAGAACTGTTGTCAAAGTTTGCTTTATTTTTCACACAGAACAAACATTTTTCCTGCATCTCGCCTTGTTCTAAATATTTATGAAAGCTCTTAACCCACTTTGGTTCTTTGCAACTGCATTTCTGCATAAAAGACAAATAATTGATAAATCTTTCGAGCACGTCATCTGGCATAGAAAACTCCATTTTTTCGGCGCAAGTATCAATATTCTCATCTTCTATCAAAAGAACTTCTGATAAAAATTTCGCAATTGTATTGTGACGCGAAATTTTTTCTTCTGCGGTTTGAATACCTTTTTGGGTGATTTTAATATTACAATATGGCTTATATTCAATATAACCGCGACTTGCAAGAGTTTTAACAGCTTCTGAAGTCGATGCGCCACCAATCTTCATCTTATCCGCAACATCTTTTACCTTAATAGTATTCTGCTCTTTAATTAAGTCATAAATAGTGACTAAATATTTTTCTAAACTTCCTGTTAATTCTTTCATGCAAACTCCTAGCTTTTACAGATTAACATAAAAAATTATACTCTTCTATATTGACAACTACATAAATACAAGTATTGCGAGAAAATTTTTGTTTATGTTAATATATTGTATAGTTAGGAGTGTTAATAGAATAGAAGGGGAGTTTTGATGTACGGATTAATATTAGCAGGTGGTTCAGGAAGCAGATTATGGCCTTTATCAAGAGAATTGTATCCAAAACAATTACTTAATATCCAAAATACTGAAAGTCTTTTGCAAGCAACTTTCGAAAGGTTAGAAGATTGCATGCCTGCGCCTAATATTATCAGTATGACGGGAGTTAAACATTTTTCTAATGTTAAATACCAACTTTCATCAATCTATGATAAAGCAGTTGTTTTATCGGAACCAATTTCTAAAAACACAGCTCCTGCAATAGCTCTTGCATCAAAATATATTATTGAAAAATTCAATATTGACCCTGTAATTTTAGTTGTACCGTCAGACCATCTAATCAGTGATACAGATAAATTCGTAGCAACTGTTAAAGATGGTGAAAAAATCGCAGAAATGGGCTACATTGTAACCTTCGGTATTAAACCATCTTATCCTGAAACAGGTTATGGTTATATTAATGTAACTAATACTCACATTGAAAGAGGATATAAGGTTAACAAGTTTGTAGAAAAACCAAATGCGAAACTTGCGCAAGAATACATTGATGACGGGAATTATTTTTGGAATAGCGGAATATTTATGTTTAAGGCTTCTGTTTTGTTAGAAGAATTGGCAAAATGTTCACCTGAAATTTATTCAAAATTGAATAACTTTGATTTTTCAGACTCTGATGAAATTCCGTTTACCGAGTATGATAAAATGCCATCAATTTCGATTGACTATGCTGTTATGGAAAAATCTGATAAAATCGCACTTCTTAAACTTGAAAGCGATTGGAATGATTTAGGCAGTTGGAAATCTATTTATGATGTTAGCAAAAAAGATAACGATGGCAATGTAAAAATAGGACATGTTTTGGACGAAGGTTCTAAAAATTCATTGATGTATTCTTCTTCAAAACTTGTTGCAACAATAGGGTTGGAAGATACAGTTATTGTTGAAACAGAGGACGCGATTTTGGCTTGCAAATCTGATAAAACTCAAGATGTTAAAAAGATTTTTGAAACTTTGAAACGCCAAAACGATAATACGCATTTAGTTCACAAGACAGTTTACAGACCTTGGGGATATTATACTGTTTTAGCAGAAGGCAAGGGCTTTTTAACTAAAATGATTCATGTAAATCCAGGACAAAAACTTTCTGTTCAGTCACACAATCACAGAAGCGAACACTGGGTTGTTTTAGAAGGTATGGCAAAAGTTGTTTTGGAAGGCAAAGAACATATCTTGAGTCCGGGACACAGTATTGATATTGATGTTAAAGAAATCCACTCGTTGCAAAACCCTTACAAAGATAATTTAAAAATTATCGAAGTTCAAAAAGGTGACCTGCTTATAGAAGAAGATATTATTAGATACGAAGATATGTACGGTAGGGTTTAATTTTTCTTGTATTTATTGACTATATTCTATATTTGTAGTAGAAAATTTTTGTAAGAAATTATAATATGGACACTGGGAATATGAGAATAAATAGCATAGGAGTTAATTACTCAGGTAGTTATGCTCAAAAAAATAAACGTATCGTAAAACAACAAACGCCGATATTTCAAGCTAATAAAAGTTGTGCGAAATTTTTTGGTATTTCTTTAGGCGGACTAGGAACTGTTGGAACAGCCGGTTTGGTCAGCGTTTTAGACCAAGCTGTATCGCGAATTGATATTGCAGCTATATCTGCGATTATTGGAGCAGCGTTTGCGATTTATGGATACGACAAAGGCAAGGATTTAGATAAAATTATTGACGATTATGAAAAGGACTTTAAAAATCCAAAAGAAACGCAAGAGATTTCTGATAAAAAGTAATCTTCATGCTACAATACTTCAATGATGAAAAAATTCTATTTAAAATCAATGGGATGTAAATCAAACCAATTTGAAGGACAAATTGTTGCTCAAAAATTGGTTGATGCAGGTTATACGCAAGTAAACAAACAGGAGAATTCAGATTATTATATTCTGAATTCTTGTTCTGTTACACATAAAAGCGACAATGAAGCTTTATATCTTTTAAGACACGCACACAGTTTAGGTCTAAAAACCATTCTGACAGGATGTGTTGCGCAAATTGAAAAAGAAAAGTTATTGGCAGAACCTTACATTGATTATGTTTACGGCAACGAAGATAAGTTTAAAATTGCAGAATTATTAAAAGAAAATAAAGAATTTGCCGTAAAAGATTTGATGAACGAAGAAGAGTTTTGCGAAGTAACTCTTGAAGACACTACAAAAACTCGTATAAGTTTGAAGATTCAAGACGGTTGCGATAACAGATGTTCTTATTGCGTAATTCCTTACGGACGCGGAAAATCAAGAAGTGCAGATTCTAATTTTATTATTAACGAAATAAATAAGTATGTTGAACATGGGTATAAAGAAGTTGTTTTAACAGGTATTCATATTGGGCTTTGGGGTAAAGAGTTTGACAAAGAAATTTTGGATTTACTTAAAGAAATTGAGGAAAAAACTTCTATTCCAAGATATCGTTTGGGCTCTTTAAATCCGCATGAAATTACACCTGAACTTTTGAACTTTCTTCAAGCAAGCGAGAAATTCTGCCCGCATTTTCACCTTTCTTTGCAATCAGCTTGTAATAGAACATTAAAGCGAATGAACAGACATTACAGCGTAGAATTTTACCTTGACCAAATTGAGGATATTATTTCGCGTTTTGAAAGACCATTTCTGGGCAGTGATATTATTGCAGGTTTTGTCGGTGAAACAGAAGAAGATTTTTTAACAACTGTAGATAACCTGAAAAAATCTAAGCTTTCTCAAATTCACACCTTCCCTTATTCAATCAGAAAAGGTACGATAGCAGAAAAAATGGAAGGACATTTGCCTGATAAAATCAAAGATGAGCGTGCAACCGTTATTAAAAAGATTTCAGCAGAAAAATATCAAGAATTTGTAAATTCAAACATCGGGCACGAAGCTGAAGTTTTAATTGAAAAACGACTTGATAAAAACGGCAAATTTAAAGGTGTCACGAGAAATTATTTAACTGTACTGCTTGAAAACGGCGATTTTAACACCCTACAAAACGTAATTATAGAAGAAAAAATGATAAAACATTAAATTATACACCTAAGTACCCGACTGACGAATTTCAACAGCTTCAAATTGTAATATCATAAATTAAAAGGATTAATTTATGAAAATTGTATATTTTGATGTTGAAGATTACGAAAAAGAATATTTAAAAAAACATAACGTAAATAAGTATAACTATATTCTTACGCCAGATGCATTGAATGATTTATCTCCAATAAAACAGGAATATGAAGATGCTGATGTTATTTCTGTTTTTACAACTTCGCGAGTCAATAGAAACATTCTAAAAAAGTTCAAGAACTTAAAACTTATTGCTTTGCGTTCAGTAGGTTATAACCATATCGACATTGAATATTGCAGAGAACATCATATAATAGTCGAAAATTCTCCAAATTACGGAAACCAGTCTGTTGCAGAATTTGCGTTAGCACTTCTCATGGACGTTTTAAGAAAAACTACCGTGTCATATTTAGAATATAAAGACGCTAAAGTTTTTCCATCTTGTCTTAAAGGCATGGAATTGTTCGGTAAAACGATGGGAATTGTTGGTTTAGGCGCAATCGGTTCGACTTTTGCTCGAATATCACACGGATTAGGAATGAAAATTTTAGGCTTTGATAAGTTAGAAAATGAAAATTTAAAAAAAGATTATGGCGTTATATATACAGATTTTGACACACTTTTAAAAAAATCTGATTTTATTTCGATACACGCTCCATTGAATAAAGAAAACTATCACATGTTTGATGAAAAAAGTTTTGATAAAATGAAAAACACGGCAATTATAATCAATACCGGAAGAGGAGAATTGATAGATACCTCCGCACTTTTTAATGCTTTGGTAAATAAAACTATTCTCGGAGCAGGATTAGATGTATTAGAAAACGAACAAATTATTACAGACGTTGATTATATGCTTGGTATTAACAGGCTTGACAAACTATCATTAAAACAAACAATTATAAATTCCAGATTATTTCAACTGGATAATGTCATTTTGACTCCACATATCGCATACAATACACAAGAAGCAATTCAACGAATTTTAGATACAACAATGGATAATATCAGACAATTTGCAATCGGTAACATTCAAAATTATGTTGAATAACATTACTGATATGTGTTTTAAACCTGCATACTAAATATAAAAATTTTGATTTATAAAAAATGGGTGCAATTTTAATTAAAATTTGCTAAAATATTACTATAATATTTAGGAGGGTTTATATGTCAATAGATGACGCATTGGTGATGATTTTGGCGGGCGGTGAAGGCAAAAGATTATTTCCGCTAACTCAAGATAGAGCAAAACCGGCCGTTCCGTTTGGCGGAAGATACAGAATTATCGACTTTGTTTTGAACAATTTTATTAACTCAGGCTTCTTCAAAATAAAAGTTTTAACGCAATACAAATCCGATTCTTTGAATAAACATATCTCTAAAGGTTGGGTTTTGTCACCGTTTTTAAATCAATATGTTGATTTAGTACCTGCACAAATGAGAACAGGTGGAGCTTGGTATCAAGGCACAGCCGATGCTGTTTATCAAAACATTTTTCATATTCATGACGAAGAGCCTGATTACGTATGTGTTTTCGGTGGTGACCATATTTATAAAATGGATGTCGGTCAAATGCTTGATTTCCATAAAGAAAGAAATGCGGATTTAACAATTTCCGCCATTCCAATTCCGCTCGAAGAAGCACACGAATTCGGTATTATTGAAGTTGACGAAAATTGGCGATTAACAGGTTTTGTAGAAAAGCCTCAAACTCCTCCAAAAGCTATGCCTAATAATCCTAAAATGTGTTTGGCATCTATGGGGAATTATATTTTTAATAAACAAATTCTTGTTGACGCATTAGAAGAAGATTCAAAACTTGAAAATTCAAATCATGATTTTGGCAAGAATGTTATTCCAATGCTTTTAGGACAAGGTAAAAATATTTTTATTTACAACTTTAACGAAAATCATTTTCCTGGAATTACCGAAAAAGAAAAAGGCTATTGGAGAGATGTAGGATGTATTGATGCTTATTGGCAGGCAAATATGGATTTATTGGATTATGAACCTGAATTGAACTTATATTCTAAAGAATGGCCGATTAGAACATTTAATTACAATTATCCGCCTGCGAAATTCATCTGGCAACAAGGCGATAGAGTCGGCATGGCAACAAATTCAATGGTTTCGGAAGGCTGTATTGTTTCAGGCGGTATGCTTTCAAGATGTGTACTTTCGCCAAAAGTTAAAATCAACAGTTACTCTCAAATTTCTGACAGTATTTTAATGGAAAACGTTAATATTGGACGTTATTCCGAAATCAGAAAAGCAATTATTGATAAAAATGTTGATGTTCCACCTTATACAAAAATCGGCGTAGATAGAGATGCTGATATTGCACGCGGATTCTATGTTTCAGAAGATGGCGTAACAGTCGTTCCTAAAAACGCAAGATTATAGAACTGATATAAAAGTAAAAGCGACTTGCTCTAATCAAGTCGCCTTTGCCGTTTATATATTTTCACAAGTATATAAATTATTATATGAATTGCATTTTTATGTTATCATCTTGTTATGACAAAGTTTTTGTTGATTAGCGAGGATAGTGAAAAAGAACAGATTTTAAGAGAAGTTTTTCCGATGGATGAAATTGCTGTTACGTCGGATGAACTCTTGATTTTTGACATTCTAAAAGTTGAAGAACCTGATATCGTTATTGTTGATGGCGATATTGAAACTTTGGATTTGAAACACTTGTGTCGAAAAATCAAGCAATGTCCTGTTGTGGTATTACTTATGCTCGGTGAAAAAGAGCTTAACAAGGATGTCTTACACAATGCAAACTTATTTATTCAATCGCCGATTGATAAAAAGCTTCTTTCTGCGACTGTTGAATCAGGTTTAAAGACACGACTTTCTTTATTAAAGATGACAAAATCTAACCAAGAATTAGCCAGAAGTCTTTATCAGTTAAACGTTTTGTATAACACAAGTTCGCAACTCGCCGGTTCTTTAGACAAAGACAAATTAATCAAAATCATGATTGAAGGTATCGAAAAATCATTGAATTTTGAACTTGCTTGCACCTTGATGTTTCGCTCGGAACGTGAGCCTGTTTTAATAATCAATTCGATTTACAAAGTTTCTGACAGGCTCTTAGAGGCTCTAAAGCTTCGTGCGATTTTGAGCTATAAATCCCTGCTTGCAGATCCGCCTGTTGATATTAAAATCGGAAATTTGAAAATAGAGAAAAATATTAAGCATAATATTCAGGAATACGATTTTTCAATTCTTCGGTATGATAATATGTTTGCGCCGATTACGCTGAACGACGAGTTTTTCGGATTTACGGAAATTTATAGGGAAAAACCTTTTTCAACAGAAGACGCAACTTGTTTTCAAACTCTTGTTCAACAAGTTACAATTCCTTTGCAGAGCGCATCTTTTACGCAAGAATTAAAAGCAACAAACAGAAAATTACAAAAACTTGAGCGTCTGAAATCAGAATTTATTTCAATTGTATCGCACGAATTAAGAACTCCATTGACCGCTATCAAAAACGCTATGGACATTATTCTTAGCGGTAAAGCCGGAGATATGACCGAAAATATAGAAAAATTTGTTTCTATGGGAAAACGTAATGCAATAAGACTTTCAGGAATTATCAACGACCTTCTTGACATTTCAAAAATCGAAGCAGGGAAAATGGATTTCAAATTTGAACTTATCCATGTTGAGCCTGTAATTGAATACGTTAAAACAAATTTGTCAGAAGTTGCTAAAGAAAAGAATTTAACTATAAAATATATTCCATCGGGCGAAGATGTAGAAGTTTACGCGGATTCAAACAGATTAGAACAGGTGTTAACAAACCTTGTTTCTAATGCAATTAAATTTACGCCTGATGCGGGTGAAATTGAAATAACTTCAAAAGTTGTGAACGCTCGTGAACTTCAATATGACAACTGTTTTGAAGATGATATCAAAAAACTTCAAGGAAATTATTTGCAAGTTTGTGTAGAAGATCACGGTATCGGCATTGAGCGCAAAGATTTGAACCACGTATTTGACAAGTTTGCGCAAATTGAAAATTCACTTTCAAGAAAAGTCGGCGGTTCAGGTTTAGGTTTGCCGATTGCCAGACAGTTGATGGAATCTCATAACGGTGCGATTTGGTGCGATAGTGAAATTAACAAAGGTTCAAAATTCTATTTTGTAATTCCTGTTGCGAACGACAAGAGCAATTTTACAATGATAAGAAAACAACTTTCTCAAAAAGCACGTTCAAACGGTTCAACAATTGCGGTTATTAAAATTAAGTCGACAAATGAAGTTATTGAAAACTTGCTTAAAGAAAATAATTTATTAAACAAAACATATATGACAAATTCTCTAATAGAAAAAGAAGGTGCTATGACAACTTTGTCACTGATTTTGATGGATGGTGATAAGCCTTCGGCAGAGTTTTTGAAAAAGAAAATTGACTCTGTAATTGAGCAGAATAGGAACTTATACGGAGAATGTGATATAATGTATTCATACGAGATTGAAGGAGATACACATGAAAAAGATTCTTATAGTAGATGACGAGCAAGACATCGTAGAAAGTCTAAAGTTCGTTTTAGAAGTTTCGGGCTTTGTGTGTTATACGGCTTATAACGGAGAGGACGGCTTGAAACTTGCTAAGGAGATAATGCCAGATTTAATTATCCTTGACGTTATGATGCCAAAAATCAACGGTTATAAAATCAGCCGACTCCTTAAGTATGACAGCAAATATAAAGATATTCCGATAATTATGGTAACAGCACGTTCACAGTTGGAAGACAAAATGATTGGTGAAGAAACAGGGGTTAACGAATACATCACCAAACCATTTGAATTGGATGCGATTGTGAAAAAGGTGGAAGAGTATTTGAAGTAGTTGAGAAGTTTATAAGTTTAGGAGTTTAGAAGAAGTTATAAATATTTACAGTAATAAATCAGTTTAATTATAGTAATACACTAAAATTTCTTATAAACTACTAAACTCCTAAACTTCTCCTCTTCATCATTAAGGTACGACAATGGAAACAGTAAACAACAAAACATTAGAAAAACTTAAGTACGAGCTTGTTCGAGATGGCGTGGTTTCATACGAAACTTTAGAAAAAGCAGAAGAACTTGCTAACGTACAAAGTATAAATATCGGTCAAGCACTTATAAATTCAGGAATTTTGGCGGAAGATACTTTGTTGAAATTTTTGGAAAGCAAGTTGCACATTCCTTATGTTAATTTGGAAGATTACGAACCAGATACAAAATGTTTTAAGTATGTTTCTTTTGCAGATGCAAGAAGATACCGCATTATTCCTTTGTTTAAGATAGAAGATGTTTTGACGGTTGCAATGTCAGACCCGTTGGATTTGTTTGCGATAGACAAGGTTATTGAAACCGCAGAGTGTTCGATTGAACCTGTTATAGCTTCAGAAGCAAGCATAATCAAAAAGATTGATGAATACTACAAAGTTGCTGATACGGTTGACAGCATTACTTTGACTCCTGATGATGAAAAGGAATTTGATTGGACAGAAGAACTTCATAAAGAAGAAGCGGGCGAAGAACATATTCAGCACGTTATTAGAGCGATTTTAAAACAAGCTATTATTGAAGATATTCACGAGCTTAACTTTGAACAGGTTGAAGAAGGTTTAAAAGTTGTATTCAAGAAAGATGGTGAAATATTTGATAAAGGTACAATTCCTGCAATTCTAAACTCAGCTTTTGTTTCAAAATTAAAAACGCTTTCAAATTTGGATGCTACTGTTTGCGAAATTCCGCAGCTCGGGAAACTTTGTTTTAAAGTTGAAAACACAATGCTTATTGCGTCAGTTTCATCATTCCCAACAATTATGGGCGAAAGAATTTCTTTGAAGATTTACAAACCGCCTCGTCATTTGGATAGAATTATAACTGACGAAAAACAAAGAAGTATTATTGCACATGCGCTTGATAATCCTGGAATAATTCTTGTTTGCGGTTCACCTTTAAGCGGTAAAACTCACGTGATTTATTCGCTTTTACTGGAAGCCGCTAAATCGGAAAAAAATATTATGACAATTGAGTCAATCGCAAAATACGAACTCAAAGGCGTTAACCAGTGCGAACTCAACGAAAATATCGGGTTTAATATGGATAAAGCACTTAGATATGTTGAGTTTCAATCTCCTGATATTATTTATTTGGAAGGCGTTAAAACCCGTGACGCGTTTGAATTTTTGTCAGAACTTTTCTACAACGACAAAATTGTTTTAACTGAGTTTATGGCTAACAATATGACTGATTTAAGACAAAAACTGGCTTTTGACGATTTTCAGTCTTTCAAGTCATTGATTTCCTGCTTGATATTTATTCACTCAAAAGACAGCGTGGAAGTGTTTGATAAAGCGACCTTGCAGAAATACTTGGCGTAAGGTCAATGGAAAATAAAAAATAGTTAATAGTGTAAAAAAAATAATTCCATTAGCAAATTTTTTTTTTACACGTTTTTCTTTCTATATGAATATTTTATCAACCCCACAATTTAACAATTATAAAAACTACCAACCTAACTTTCAAGGTAATTCAAGAAACTTACAATCCGCAATTGATTCGGCTTTAAGGAAAAATTCTTTATCGGATGGCGACTTGTTGGAACTTTCAACAAAAATTAAAAAAGCTGTATCAGATGTTATTACTCCTGAAAAATATATAGAAGAAGGTAGCCACAACGCAGTCTATAAAATTACACGAAAATATGTTGCCAGAATTCCTGTTGGAGAAGATATCAATGTAAAAAACTTGCCTGAAAAACCTCTTTTTGGAAAAAGCGTTTTTAAAGATTTGCACAACTATTTTGGGGAAGCAGTAGTTAAACTCGGCAACTTCCAAATTTTGAAAAACGTAGGTAAACATAGACCTGCAGGAGTCCCTGAACATTATTCCAGACTTTTAGGAAAATGTGCTGTAAACAAATATTATAAAGAAAAATATCTTCCTCATTTTGCCAGAATTACACAAAACAGCTATAATGAACTGGCAAAGGATATTGCAAAATTGAACGAAATTAAACTCGGTCCACGCCAATTTTGCTTGTTCGATTCAATCAATCCAAACAATATTGTAGCGCGTAACGGTAAATTATATTTAGTTGATGAGATTGATACTTTGTATGATAAATCTTATGGGAATACCACCGCAAAATTATTGGAAGTATTTATAAATAGGGCTACAAAAGATTACGAAGCTCCGGATGCAGGTGATAAACGTAAGTATGTAAGAAATATTTTCAAAAAAGTTGTAATCGCAGCAGACAATGCTAATCTTTTACATGCCGATACAAGAGAAGATTATGCATTGTGGGAAAAAGCTTTAAAAAAATGTAAATTCAATATTCCTGCAAGTGAAATTTTGAACAAGCTTGACACATTGCAATACAGAGTTAAAGACCCACGAGAGCGCGTAACTTTAATAAAAAATTACTTAAACAGACTTTGCATAAATAATCCTGAATAAAATCATATATTTGAATGATGTCAACTTGAACATTAGCACTTACAATTCTACTATGGGGAGAGTGTGTAAATGTTAAATCAAGTTTTAGTACAACCTGCAATGTCCGAATCTATTACCAAAAATTGGACAGAACAAGCGATAGAATGTTATAAGCTTAATGGTAACTGTAAAGATTGTTCTATAAGAAAAGCTCACTATTCTTTCGATTGTCAAATGCCAAGAGTGGTAGAAATTCTTAAACTTATAAACGGCGAACCTAATATTAAGTAACTAATCTAAAATTAATATGTGTCATTGATAAAATTAAACAAGTTCGTATGTGATTGTTTAATTCTTGCTTGCATTTTATGCTTGAGTATCAACATGTCCGGATTTGATGTGTAACTATGTTTTTCGCTAACATTTGTTGCTATTCTTGTATGTTTAAATGATAAAACCATGTCATTACTAATCATTCCTTTTCCTTTCGGGTAAAATGTATATCTAATTTCGGTGTGTATTATTTATTATAATTATAAAAAAATTTTTGCCAATAGCTTAACCGACTATTTTTTAATTTTTAAACAAAACGTTCTCTAACTCCAATGCTGTAGGAGTTTTAGCCAAACCACCCTGCGAAGTTTCCTTCAAAACAGGCGACATTAATTGTCCCGTAATCTTAAGTGTATCCACAATTTCATCCATCGGAATTTTACTTTCCACACCACATAGAGCCAATTCTGCTCCAGTTACGGCATGCACAGCAAGAAACGCATTTCTTTTGATACATGGAACTTCTACCAAACCGCAAACAGGATCACAAGTTAAACCCAAAATATTTTTTAAAGCCAATGCACTCGCGTTAATTATTTCATTAACGTTTCCGCCAAGCATTTGTGCTAAAGCACCTGCCGCCATAGCTGAAGCGACACCACATTCGGCTTGACATCCGGCAACTGCGCCAGCCAATTGAACTTTGTTAGATACTAAAAGCCCGACCATGCCGGCAGTTAATAATCCGTTGATTTGCTCTGCCTCTGAAATGTTATGTTCTTCCGCTACAGCCACTATTACTGCAGGTACAATTCCGCAAGAACCTGCTGTAGGACACGCCACGATTCGCCCCATTCTTAGATTTTCTTCTGCAGTAGCGATTGCATATGTTACGATTTTTTCGAAAGTTTTACCAAATATTGCTCCGTGTTTTTGAAATTTTTCAACAAGCTTTGCGCAATCATCACCGCACCAATTACTGATGGATTTTTCGGTTGACTTGAGTCCATTGCGGATTGCACCTTTCATTGCAAGTAAATCTTCTAAGACCTTTAATCTTATAACATCAACAATTTCATCCAGTAAAACTGACTCATTTTCTTGAGCAATTTCAAAAATTGCTTTATTTTGTTTTTCACAAGTTTCTTTTAATTCTGAAAATGATAAAATTGTCATTATTTTAATTTCCTAATATTTGTCACAAAAAACACGTCTTTAATCTGTTTAACTTGGTTTACAACATCATCCCCAACGGGAATATCAAGCGCAAGATACATTGAAGCAGTCCCGCCTTTAGAACTTCTGTCACAATGAAGCGAAGCAATATTGACCTTTTGTTTCTGGATAATGTCACTGACTTGGGAAATCATTCCAGGTACGTCTTTATACATAAGTAAAAGTGTATCGTAAGAGCCATCGATATTTGCAGAAAACCCGTTTATATTATTAATCCTGATTTCCCCTGCACCGACAGAATCCCCGGAAACAGTCATTTTGTCGTCTAAAATTATATCCACAGAATTCGGGTGACGTGAAATATCTTCTCTGTATTCGTAAGAATATTCTATATTATCGACAATATCGAAAATATTTTTGATACAAATTTCGTCTACTGAATAGCCCAAAACGCCTGCAAGTAAGCCTTTATCAGTTCCATGCCCGAAACCGGTTTTGGCAAAAGAATTATAAAGAACAAATTTAACTTTTTTGAACTCGTTTTTATAAATGTTTCTTGCCATCAAACCCAGCCTAACAGCACCAGCTGTATGAGAACTTGAAGGACCGACCATAATTGGTGATATTACAGAAAAAAGAGATTTTTGTTCCATTTTTAAAAATCATCCTCATCCTTTTTGCCGGCATTAATATAGCCATCCATAATATTACATAGCGAATTTTGCCAATCACTATTTTTTTCAAGGAAAAAGTCTGCACCTCTTGCGCGACATTGCTGCTCAATTTCTTTTCTTGGAGAAGCGGTAATAACACCTATAACGGTGTTTTTTTCGTACGAAAGAGCTAATTTTTTTAATTCTGTTAATAAGATAAAACCTTCACGTTCTGTCGGAATAAATAAATCCATTACAACGTATTCATATTTACGTTTTTTAAATTTATTTACCGCATCATAAATTTCTTGAGAACAATCTATATCATAATCAAATCTTGAAAGTAAAACTTTGAGTTGATATGTAATAACGCCCAAATCATCCACAACTAATATTGCCGGACCATTGTTTTCTTCTTCCACATTATTATTTAAAGCCCTGTTCATAATAGGTTTTTTCGCATTATCATTTAGCTCTTTTAGCGTGTCAACAATATTTATAAGTTGTCTTTTTAAATCTAACAATTCGACATTCTTTGGTGGTTTAGAATTTGTTATGTTATAAAACAAATTCAAAAATTCATCATCAAGTTCAACGTTTGGCATATTTAACTCCCATGTATGATAAAGATTATAACATATTAAGCAGTAAAAAAGAAGTCGTTTGTTTGATTGAAAAGTAAACTCAGAACCGCAACTTATTATCTCATTTGTTTGTATTATTCATGTTCAAATGATTTTAAAGTATACTGTTTGTATGAAGAAAATTATACTTATCACATTGTTATCAATATTTTTAACTCCTGCATCATTTGCAGAAGAAAATACACCGTTTTTTAAACTTCACCTTTTGAATAATGATACTCGTGAAGTTAAGTCACTGCTTAATGCTCAAGTGCGTTATGCAAACAGAAATAACTTTGATAAATTTATAAACACTTACGACAAAGACTATGTAAACTCTGACGGTTTTGATTTGAAAACATATTCCGACATTGTAAAAGATGTTTGGAAATCTTACGATAAAATTAAATATGAAATAAAAATTAAAGATATCGAAATTAAAGACAACTTGGCAATTGTACAAGTCGACGAAACTTCAAGTGCAACAATTCCTGATAAGACTATGAGCGGAGTTTTGAAAAGTGAAGCCGACAGCGTTTATCATCTAAAAAAAGTTGACGGAAAGTGGAAAGTAACTTATGATGCCGTAAATGCAGAAAACACATCAATGCTCTACGGTGAAGCCCGAGATTTGGATATAAAACTCACTGCACCGAAAGAAATTGAAGCAGGAGTTGAATACACAGCATCTTTAGAATTCACTCCACCAGAAAACTCTGTCGCAATCGCATCAATTGCAAGTGACAAAGTCGAATATCCGCAAAAACAGGCAAAGGAAGTATTCAGAAAACTCCCTGACGATAACATTTTAGAAAGACTTTTTATCTCAAACACGGATAATGTTAATGAATACATTGTAGCTTCAATCGGAATTACAAAAGCAGATATCAGTGATTTGAGCATAAAATTCAGTCTGACTGGTTTCGGATACCAAATTACCAGAGTGAATGTTAAGCAAAAATCTGTCAACGAAGGCATAGAAGGTTTAAATGACAAAAATAAGTAAAATCTCATACTTTTTAGTTTCAATTATATTTTTTATTGCATTTGATATTTATTTTTCAAATATAATGATGAATTGCGTTGAAACGATGCCAACTAATCCTGTTTTTGACTTGATTTTTATTCAAAACACAGGTGCTGCGTTTAGCATATTAGAAAACTCAAAAATCTTTTTAATCAGTTTTTCTGCATTAGCAATTTTGACAATGATTTTTTATTTAATCAAACATATTCAAAAAGCTTCAACTTTTGCAATTTTTTGGACTTCACTTTTAATCGCGGGGGTTTTTTGCAATATGTATGAAAGAATTGCTTATGGATATGTAAGAGATTTTTTCAAACTTAATTTTATCGACTTCCCTGTTTTTAATATTTCTGATATCTTTATAAATATCAGTGTTGTAGCAATTGTTATAATAATTATCACGAATGAAATTAATAATAGACGAACTAACGGATAACCAAAGAATTGATGCATATCTTGCAGAATATATGCAAGATTTTTCGCGTTCTAAAATCCAAGCAGAAATAAAAAAAGGCTCTGTTCTTGTTAATTCAAAAAACGTAAAACCTTCATATAGCGTTAAAGAAGGCGACGAAATCGTTTTTGAAATCCCTGAAACGACAATAAAAATTGAGCCTGAAAATATACCGATTGATATTATTTGGGAAGATGAAAATATGCTTGTGGTGAATAAACCTTCAGGCATGCTAACTCACCCTACAACACTCGAAACAACAGGGACTTTAGTCAACGCACTTTTGTATAAGTACGGTGAAAATTTGTCTGATGTGAACGGCGAATTCAGGCGCGGGATTTTGCACAGACTTGATAGAAACACTTCCGGCATGCTTATGATTGCCAAAAACAACAAAACTCATGAATACCTTGTAGAAAAAATGAAACAGGGCGAAATGACAAAAAAATATCTTGCGGTTGTAAAAGGTGTGATTGAAGAGGATGAATTTACTATTAATAAACCGATAGGGCGTAATCCTAATCAACCGCACAAAATGGCAGTTATAGAAAGCGGAAAAGAAAGCATTTCTAAAGTTAAAATTCTTGAAAGATTTAAAGACGCGACTTTGATTGAAGTTCAATTGATAACGGGTCGTACGCACCAAATCAGGGTACATTTATCAAGTATAGGTCACCCTATTTACAACGACACATTGTATGGTTTCGGAAAAATGAAAATCAAAACTGATGAACAAATTTTGGAATCGTATAAACTAACTTTTCCACATCCATTTGACGGTGAAAACATATCACTTGAAATTAAACCTGATGAGAAAATAGAAAAGGTTATTAATTTTTTAAAACTTAGTGTATAATGCAATGTAGGTTGGGCATTCTTGCCCAACAATAATATAGGAAAATTTTATGCAAGTCGTATCAGAAATAGTTGAAATACCAAATAATAACACACCAACAGTTGAATATGTAGAAAAAGAATTAACAAAACGCAACATTACACCTTTAAGATGGGCGATTGTGCATGTAAGTGATAGAATGTATACAGTAAGCGTTGCGAATTTAAAGGAATAGGAAGAAGTTTATGAATTCTACTCAATTAAAATGTGATATAAAAGATATAAATTTAGCAGAGCAGGGCAAAAATAATATCGAATGGGCTTTAAAAGACATGCCTGTTCTTAAAAAAATTAGAGACAGATTTGTTTTAGAAAAACCATTTGCAGGATTAAAACTTTCAGCATGCCTGCATATTACAAAAGAAACGGCGGCTTTGTGTACCGTTATGCAAGCCGGAGGAGCTGATGTTATTTTAATCGCATCAAACCCTCTTTCAACACAAGATGACGTAGCAGCTGCTCTTGTAAAATATTGGAATATTCCTGTTTTAGGTTATGCAGGCGAAGCTAAAGAAGTTTATCATTCACATATTATGGATGCAATCGGACACAATCCAGATATCATTATTGATGACGGTTGTGACCTTGTAGCAACACTTCACGCAAAATGTCCTGAACTTGCAAAAAACATCATTGGTGCTACAGAAGAAACTACTACAGGCATCGTTAGATTAGAAGCTCTTGAAAAACAAGGCGAATTGAAATTCCCGACAATCGGTGTTAATACAAGTTTAACAAAACACTTGTATGATAATCGTTATGGCACAGGTCAAACTGCAATGGACGGCATTATGAGAGCAACAAACGTGCTTATTGCAGGTAAAACGGTTGTAATTTCAGGTTACGGTTGGTGCGGTCGCGGTTGCGCATTGAGAGCAAAAGCTTTGGGCGGAAACGTTATTGTTTGTGAAGTTGACCCTCTAAAAGCTTTAGAAGCAGCAATGGAAGGTTATAGAGTAATGCCTATCGCTGAAGCAGCTAAAGAAGGTGACATTTTCTTAACCGTAACAGGTGATAAGCACGTAATTGATGTTGAACACATGATGAACATGAAAGACGGTGCATTTGTAAGCAACGCAGGCCACTTTGATAGAGAAGTTAATGTAGAAGGTTTGAAATCAAAAGCTGCTGAAATCAAAAGAATAAGACCTTTCTTAGATGAATACAAATTAGTAAACGGTAAATCAATATATGTTCTTGCGGAAGGTGGACTCGTAAATCTTGCTGCTGCGGAAGGTCATCCTGCATCAGTTATGGATATGAGTTTTGCAAACCAAGCATTAGGCATTGAATTCTTGGTTAAAAATAAAGGTAAATTAGAAAACAAACTTTATACTCTTCCTAAACATGTTGATGAAGATATCGCGAGATTGAAACTTGAGTCTATGGGTATTGAAATTGACAGTTTGACAGAAGAGCAAGAAGAATATCTAAACAGCTGGAAATAAAAATTTAATATAGCAAGAAAGTTGTAAAATTTTCTTGCTATAATTTTAAGAATTGTAAATAATACTAGCAAAAATTATTTTTACATGTTTTCATGTTGATGTGAATAGCTAAAAACAATAAAAATAACATATATAATATACGAAAGGCAAATTATGCAAATCTCAAAAATCACTCAACCAATATTCCCAAAAGCCCCAACAATATTTAAAGCACAAGCGGAACAAACTACACCGGAAGCTGGGTCTAATCCGCAAATTCCTGATAACTACGGACGTGCAATGGTAAACTTTAAAGCCTGTACAACCCCTAGAATTTTGTGTAAACAAGACAAAGCTTTGATGGAAACTTTGAGTGATACTTTAAATTTAACAAAAGAAAAGGCAACAAAACTAAGACAAGAATTCAGAACATTTTTAGCTGATAACAATTATAAATCATTGAATGACGTTAAGTTTAAAGATGGTAATGACGGATTTTTTGAAGAATGTGAATTTGTTGGCGGACTGACAGATAGAATATCAAAGAAATTGAAATTTAATGAAACTGAAGAAGATGCTTTGAATATGGAATTGGTTAAGAGAATGGACGAGAAAGAAGACTATATTCCCGGTGGAAAAGCTTATTTACAAGAAATGAATATGCTTGATGGATTTTTAAAGAAAAATGCAAATAAGATTTTCAGATAAATAAAAAAAATCGGCTTTAAAAGCCGATTTTTTTATTTAATATAACTTTCAACATCTTCTGTTTTTATTTTTAAATGTCCTTCAGAATTTATGTATAAAGGGATGATTATATCATCACCATAACCTGAATTTACCACAACTTGACATTCTCCCTCTTCTTTACAATTTCCTGATGCTGCAAATTTCCAAGTTGAACCGTCGCTTGCTTGAATTTCGGAATCACTTACAGATGTTACATTCATGTGCTCTGCAAAACATTTTGCTAAACTTTCAGGCTGGCATTTTGTATCGGTAGCTTCACCCATCAAAGCAACTTGCATTGCAGTTGAAACTTCTTTCTTTATCATTGTTTTATCTCTTGCTTCATCAGTATTTGACATTAATATCGGCAACGTAGTAGCAAGTATTGTGCAAGGTATAAGAATTGCTAATGCAATTTCCAGTATAAGACCTGCAATCGCCCATTTCTTTTGAACTCTATGAAACTCTTCAATACTGTTCCACCTTTTATTTTGCCATGCCCATTTATTGCCGTTCATACCAAACCAAATCATAACGCCAAGCTGAACAATAATACCAAGAACCGGAATAATTCCTAATATTGCAATCGGAAAAATAATTAATGTTATATAGCTTCTATTTCCAAGCCCCCAAATCCAAGACAATAAACATGCACCCCAGTTAAATTTTTTAGCAACAATATCCAGTACGGGAGAATCTTTTCCAGCGCCTGAGTTATTCGTAATCGAATTACTTGCACTAGGCAGCGGCTGCACTTGTTGAGGTTTGTTAAATCCATTAATTTCCATCTTTACTCTCTTTCTTTTGTCTATTGTATAGTTGGTTTGTAAAACTTATATGCGGTCATAGCACTTTTTAATATATTTTTAGTCGTTGTATTCTCTGAATATAATAAATTTTCATCTAAAAAATATTCACCCAAAAGCTCGTTGTTTTTTATATTATAAATTTTTGTTCTGGGAAGCTCTTGTGTTTTACTATAATATCCATTTTTGTCATTCCTTTTTCTTTCAGAAACTGCCAGAGAAGCTGCCATATCCAAAATATCTTTCTTTTCACTAAATGAATATCTTCTCCAATCTTCCGGTAACACATAAAATTTGTTTTCATCTTTTGTAATTTCGCGAGATTCAAAATAAATGGATGAATATTTTTGCATAGCTGAATCCAGTTTTTCTAATGTAGCAGAAGCATGTTCCGGCGAATTTTTAGCTTCATTGAAACTCATTGTCATCAAACCGAAAATTAGCGCAAAAATAATAACATATAGGACTATTGGAAGAATTAAAACCTTGTATAATACGAATACTATTGTTTGCGTTTCTTGTGATTTTTTAAATTCATCTATGTTCTGCCATGTACGATTCTTGGACGACCATTCATTACCTTTCATACCTATAAACAGCGAATACAAGACTCCCCATGGCGTCCAGCCTAATAAAATTATCCATAAGGTTTGATATGATTTATTCCAAAGTCCCCACAACCAAGTTCCAAAATATGCACCCCAGTTGAATTCTTTGCGATAATCATAAGGATATTTGCCTGTAATTTCACCCTTTTTGAGTACCAGATACAAAATAGCAACAGTATTTAACACAGAAAGCAAAATTGCAAGTGGACAAGGAAAAATTATTCCAAAAGCATTAAGAATAAATAGCGCAGAAAACATTAAATTCGTATCTTTTGAAACTTTTCCATTAATATCATTTAGCCTTCTATTGGCGTTTATACAAATAATGTATGCGCATAATATACTACCTATTAGTATCCAAATTTTCAACAAAAGATAAGCATCTGCCCAAATTTTATTTAAATTAAAAATATCTTCTATAGTACCAAGATTTGCTATCAAATATAAATTTAACGGCAATGAAAAAATTAAAGCTATCATGCCTAAATATATTAGGTTATAACAAAAATCATACCTTCCAATAATACCATCTGTGCCAAAAAACTTTGTATTTAATCTTAATTCATCAATCATTAATTTTTATTTCTTTTTAACGTATTGATATTATTATATAGATTTTTCTAAGCTTTGTAAAGTAAAAGACGAAGTTTAAATTTTTCTCTATTTTCTATTCGCTTTATATGCTTTTAAAATTATATTTCTTGCTTTGATTGCTTCATCATGAGTAAGGGGTGGTACACCTTTCAATGGATAATCAATACCTAAATTTTCGTATTTAGGTATTGCCATATCGTGATAAGGCAATACATCCAATGCTTTAATATTATTTAATGTTGCCAAAAATTCACCCAAACGTATTAAATATTCTTCTTTATAAGTTATTCCTGGAACAACAACGTGTCTTACCCACATTGGCTTTTTGATATCAGAAAGGTAACGAGCGAAATCCAAAATATTCTTGTTAGAATGTTTTGTTAATTTTTTGTGTTCTTCGTCATCAATGTGTTTGATATCCAAAAGTACAATACTTGTATATTTCAACAATTCATCAACTTTTGCAGTGTTATCTTTATTAAACAAAACACCCGATGTATCAAGTGCAGTATTAACACCTTTTTCAGAAAGTTTTTTAAATAATTCCGTTACAAATTCAATTTGCGCCATCGGTTCTCCGCCGGTTACGGTAACTCCACCTGCACAGAATTCTTTAACGCCTTCATATTGTTTAACTATTTCATCAACACTTACTTTGTGATTTTCTTTAAAATCCCAAGTGTCTGGGTTGTGGCAATATTGGCAACGCATAGGGCAGCCTTGTGTGAACACCACAAATCGTATTCCGGGACCATCAACAGTGCCACAACTTTCAATTGAATGTAGATTTCCAAATATTTCTTCTGACATAATAAATACCTCTTTGTATATATTTTATTACAAAGATAAAGAAAATATATTGGCTACCAAATGTATAATGTTACTACTTGACATTTTGTTAGGTTTACCTTACTTTTAATTATATGAATTGTAAGGAGCTCCTAACAAATGATTACAAAAAGTTTAGAAGATTACATTGAATACATTTACACGTCACTTTCTAATGGCGAAGAACTTAAAGCAATTGATATTGCAAAGAAATTTAACATATCAAGAGCTAGCGTTTCAGAAGCTTTGATTAGATTGTGCGAATTAGGATTGGTTATATACGAAGGAAGAAAAGGAATTATTGTAACCGAAAAAGGTGAGATCGAAGCGAAAAGAGTTATAAAAAAACACCAAATTCTTTTGGATTTTCTACACAACACTCTAAATATTGAATTTGAAAAAGCTTCGGATAACGCTTGCAAAATTGAACATGTAATTGATGACGATGTTGTCTCGATATTGGAAAAATTTAATCAATTTCGTGATAAAAATAATCTAAAAAAAGATTTTGTGGAGTTTATCCAAAATGATAAATAACATTAAATCTTTTGCAAAATTTTTAGATCAACCAATACTGATTGCGCATTTAAATAGAAATATGCCAAAAATTATGCTTACGGGAACTGCTCTATATAGTGCAAAAAAAGGTTATGATGTTTATGAAGGGGATAAAAATTCTACTCCAACAAAAGATTATTTCAAGAACACGGGCATACTTTTTTCTTCAGTAATAGCAGCTTTGTTTGCTCCTAAATTAGCCTCCAAAATCACCCGTAGAGCACCTTTAAGCTCTTTAAAAACCGTAAAAGAACAAAATTCAAAATTAATTGAAGAATTTATTTCTAAGAATAAAAATTCTTTAAGTGAAGAGAGTTTAAATATTTTAGAAAATGCAAAAACCAATATTCTTTCTTTATCAAAAATAAAAAAATTAACAAAAGATTTAAAAGCAAAGAAGCTTGACGGATTTATGAAAAAATTAATTCCTAACCCTGAAAATATAAGTTCTAAAGATATTTTTTCTGAAATTGGTTATTTATCAATATACGGAGCAATACCTGTTGTTGGAGGAATTGCAAGTGGTTTAGCAGCAGATAAAATCGCAGGAAAAGATGTTAAAAAAACTGCGCCAGACAAAGTAAGCGAAGGCTTGTACCAATATTTAGCCAATATTTTTATGTGTAATATTGGCGCAGGAGCAGCTCTTGGGATTTTAGAAAAATTGAATATAACATCAAAAGCTTGCAGAGCAATCGGAATGGTTACAGGAATAATCTTGACAGGTGTTATCGGCGGTTCTAAGATGGCGAATTTTATAACCGATAAAGTTTCTAAAAAAGTCGGCATAAAAGATATTAAAGAAAGAAAACCCGAGCTTATTGATTTAGGAATGCATACTGACGATATCGCGACAGTCGCGCTTTTATCAGGGCTAAAATGGATAGAACCTTCCTTGCCGTTTTTGTATTCAATTTCAGGTTACAAATCTGGGATTGGATATAGGAATTGAAGTTCAATGTCATGCTCAATGAATATATTGAACACAGCCTACAAACTATATTGGAGTGTTGGACGATTATAAGTCGACACAGCAATAAAATCTCGAAATTTTTGTCGTGTTCAATGAAAAATGTTGAACACGACCTACGACTAGCAGGCGTAGGCGTAGTGTGGGAAAAGCGGATCGGTTCCCACCTTCATAATACCCCTCATACACAAAAAACGGTCAAAATTCAATAGCCGTAGCCGTAGATATTTCTCTTGATTATAACGAAATTGTTACAATCAAGAGAAATATCTACACCTTATGTTCTTAAAAATTTATATTAATATTTGATGGATTAATTGTTAAAGCTTTTTGGATATAAGTAGCCATAGATTTAGCACTATTATAATCTGAGCCAAAAGATTTTGGAATTTTGTACATTGAATTATTTAACAATAAAACTATAAAATATTCATCATAAGAACCTTTACTACCATACCTTTTGTAATTAATACATTCAACTCCTAAAATATTATCTGGAGATATTATTTTTTTAGATATACGCGCATTAAACATGTTATAATTTGTAATATGACAATTAGTTTTATCACATACAAATACTGTTCTTGTACACCAAAAGAACCAAGTTACAAGAATAAGAACAATAATGATTATCCAAGCATTTATTCTAAAAAATTTCATAAAACAATTATAGCATAAATGTAGACCATAATATAGTCTGTAGATTCTATTACAAAAGTCAAGCCCCCCAATTCAAAATAACAAAACTTAATTAAAAGTACGAGGTCGTGTTGGACGATTATCCTCCAACACGACAATAACACCGTAAAATTTGTCGTGTTCAATGAAAACGTTGAACACGACCT
>OIYY01000406.1_pt1 | contig 30683 bp, 19 predicted proteins | sample 1588341 | NCBI WGS metagenome assembly OIYY01 (sample SAMN03283287) | human gut metagenome | biome: human-associated habitat; material: feces | host: Homo sapiens | place: Peru | collected 2012 | reverse complement strand
TACCGTCTGTTCTACGATACAGTAAAGGGTGGTGACTACCGTGCTCGTGAGGCTAACGTATACCGCCTCGCTGAGGTTTCGAACGACATCATCGACCAGTGTGTAGCTCAGGGTGTACCTTTCGCACGTGAGTACGGCGGCATGCTCGCCAACCGTTCATTCGGTGGTGCTCAGGTATCACGTACATTCTACGCTAAGGGTCAGACCGGCCAGCAGCTCCTCCTCGGTGCTTACTCAGCACTTTCAAAGCAGGTAAATGCAGGTCGCGTGCTCCTCTATACACGTTACGAGATGGAAGACGTGGTTATCGTTGACGGCCGCGCTCGTGGTATCATCGCCAAGAACCTCATTTCAGGTAAGCTCGAGCGTTTCTCTGCAAACGCCGTTGTAATTGCTACTGGTGGTTACGGCAACGCTTACTTCCTCTCTACTAACGCTATGGGCTGTAACTGTACAGCTGCCATCCAGTGCTACCGTAAGGGTGCTTACTTCGCTAACCCCTGCTACGTACAGATCCACCCGACATGTATCCCCGTACACGGCGACAAGCAGTCTAAGCTTACTCTTATGTCTGAGTCACTTCGTAACGACGGCCGTATCTGGGTACCGAAGAAGATTGAGGACGCTAAGGCACTTCAGGCTGGTACCAAGAAGGGTAGCGACATTCCTGAGGAAGACCGCGACTACTACTTGGAGCGCCGCTATCCGGCATTCGGCAACCTCGTTCCGCGTGACGTTGCTTCACGTGCTGCCAAGGAGCGTTGCGACAAGGGCTTCGGCGTTAACAACACCGGTCTCGCCGTATTCCTCGACTTCTCTGAGTCAATCAACCGTCTCGGCATCGACGTTATCCGTCAGCGTTACGGCAACCTCTTCGACATGTACGAGGAGATCACAGACGTTAATCCTGGCCAGCTCGCCAACGAGATTAACGGTGTGAAGTATTACAACCCGATGATGATCTATCCGGCTATCCACTACACAATGGGTGGTATCTGGGTTGACTACGAGCTCCAGACCTCTATCACTGGTCTGTTCGCTATCGGTGAGTGTAACTTCTCTGACCACGGTGCTAACCGTCTTGGTGCATCTGCACTTATGCAGGGCTTGGCAGACGGCTACTTCGTACTGCCTTACACCATCCAGAACTACCTCGCTGACCAGGCTATCTGGCCGCACCTCTCTACCGACCTGCCCGAGTTTGCAGAGGCTGAGAAGGGTGTTCAGGCTGAGATCGACCGCCTCATGAACATCAAGGGTAAGCGTTCTGTTGACTCTATCCACAAGGAGCTTGGCCACGTACTGTGGGAGCACGTAGGTATGGGTCGTACAGCAGAGGGCTTGAAGGAAGGCATCGAGCTTATCAAGAAGCTCCGCAAGGAATTCAACACCAACCTCTTCATCCCTGGATCGAAGGAAGGTCTGAACGTAGAGCTCGACAAGGCTATCCACCTCCGCGACTTCATCCTTATGGGTGAGCTTATCGCACACGACGCCCTCTCACGTGAGGAGTCTTGCGGTGGTCACTTCCGCGAGGAGCACCAGACTCCCGAGGGCGAGGCACAGCGCGACGACGAGAACTTCTTCTATGTAGGTTGCTGGGAGTATAAGAACGACGACGAAACAGCTCCTGAGCTCATCAAGGAGCCGCTCGAGTACGAGGCAATCAAGGTACAGACACGTAACTATAAGAACTAATAAAGATTATGGCAAACATATCATTCACACTGAAATATTGGCGTCAGAACGGTCCTCAGGACAAGGGCCACTTCGACACACGTGAGATGAAGGATATCCCTACGGATACCTCATTCCTTGAGATGCTCGACATCCTTAACGAGCAGCTCATTGAGGAAGGCCACGAGCCTTTCGTATTCGACCACGACTGCCGCGAGGGCATCTGCGGTATGTGCTCACTCTACATCAACGGTCATCCCCACGGACCTAACCAGGGTGCTACAACCTGCCAGCTCTACATGCGTAAGTTCAACGACGGCGACGTTATCACAGTTGAGCCTTGGCGTTCGGCTGCGTTCCCCGTTATCAAGGACTGCATGGTAGACCGTACTGCTTTCGACAAGATTATGCAGGCAGGTGGTTACGTAAGCGTTCGTACTGGCCAGCCCCAGGACGCTAACGCTATCCTCATCCCGAAGGAAGACGCAGACGAGGCAATGGACTGCGCTACATGTATCGGTTGCGGTTGCTGCGTAGCTGCATGTAAGAACGGTTCTGCTATGCTCTTCGTCAGCTCTAAGGTCAGCCAGCTCGCTCTCCTTCCCCAGGGTCGTCCTGAGGCAGCTAAGCGTGCTAAGGCTATGATCGCCAAGATGGAGGAGCTCGGTTTCGGTAACTGCACCAACACCCGCGCTTGTGAGGCTGAGTGCCCGAAGAACGAGTCAATCGCTAACATCGCTCGCCTCAACCGCGAGTTCATCAAGGCAAAGCTCGCTGACTAATTCTGTCAACAGTATATAAGCTAAGCGGATGCGAAGCACTCTCTGAAGTGCAGCGCATCCGCTTTTTTTGTATCCCTAAACGTCTCGTCCTGCCTTCTTTTACGTCCTAATAGAGTAAATTAGGGGAATTTAGGGGAAATTAGAGGAGAATTTCCCCTAATTTGTTTCTCTTTTATTATCTTTGCATATATAAATAAAGGTATATGATAGAACAGACTCCTAATTTGTCAAACACCGACATACATAAAGCTATAGAATTGCTTAACAAACCTGAATATAGCATTGTGCTTAACAAGATACACGATGAATATCTGTATTGGGATAAAGCAAAGTATATGGTTCCAAAAGATGTTGCTCCGGATGTGTTTTGGTATGCAATAAAACTGAAACGCAACATGAACCGTATGAACATAGTTTTTGGAAACATTCAGTTTCACTTTACCGTAACGGGTAAAATGCAGCAGATGCTGCATGAATTTGATCTCAACTTCGGTGGTAATCTCGAATCAGGAGGAATTATTCCCGAGAAAGACCATAAGGTGTATCTTGTAAGTTCTATAATGGAGGAAGCTATTGCGTCAAGCCAGATGGAGGGGGCATCAACCACTCGCAAGGTAGCCAAGGATATGTTGCGTAAGCAAATAAAGCCTATCAACAAAAGCCAGCAGATGATAGCCAATAATTATGCCACTATACAATATCTAGTGGAGCATAAAGGCGAGGACTTCAGTAAGGAAGCTTTGCTCAACATACATCACCTAATATCCACAAATACACTTGAACGGCCAACAGATGAGGGAGCATTCCGAACTGACGACAGCATAATGGTGATGAACAACATAAATGGAGAGGTTGTTCATACACCCCCTTCTGCCTCCGACATTGAAGGCCTTATAGTTTCTCTCTGTAGCTTTGCCAATGGCAATAGCGACGGACCGTTCATACATCCTATAATAAAAGGGATAATAATACATTTCATGCTTGCATATATTCATCCTTTTGTGGACGGTAATGGACGCACGGCGCGTTCTTTGATATATTGGTATCTGCTAAAGAATGGCTATTGGCTTACGGAATATCTATCCATATCGCGTGTCATATATCGCAGTAAAGCCAGATACGAAAAGGCTTTCTTGTATACTGAATTTGACGGTCTTGACATTACATATTTCATAATGTATAACTTGTCGGCAATGAAGACAGCATACGATGAACTTAAACTGTATCTGCAAAGAAAGATTAAGGAACAGCAGGATTTTGTTGCTTTCAGAGGAAATGGACTGTTAACCGAACGTCAGGCTCAAATAATACGCTTGTATTGTGACTCACCAAATGCTATTTTTACAGCCAAATCGCTGATTACACGTTTTTCTGTAAATGTAAAGACAATTCGTTGTGATTTGCAGCAACTCGTAAAACAAGGATTGCTGTGTGAGTCGCCAATAAACAAGAGAATGGTTGGATATGTAAGAGCTGATGGCTTTGAGGATAAATTAAAAGAGTTTATATAGTGTTTTACAAGGAAAAGCTGTAAAACTTATATCCATAAATGTCTCGTCCTGCCTTCTTTTATGTCCTAATAGGGGAATTTAGGGGAAATTAGAGGAGAATTTCCCCTAAATTGTTTCTCTTTTATTATCTTACGTATGTATTAATATGTACGTGTGTTCCTATTTATGCGTATAATCGTTGTTTTTGCAACATAGTTGCATATCTTATTCCTTATCTTTGCAACTGACTTTTTTTAGCTTCTTATTAATAAACACTTAATGAAATATGCTTAGACGAATCACTTATTACTTATTATCTGTAGTCTTCGTGGCGGGAATGGTCGCTTGCGGAGGCAAGTCCCATGACCATCTCGATCACGACCATGACCATGAGCATGCCGAGGAAACTGAGCATCACGACCACGATTCCGAAGAGGAAGGTCATGAGGCTAAAGGCGCCCATACAGACGAGATTATCCTCTCGCCTGAGAAGGCTCGTGCAGCAGGAGTGAAGGTGGAGGAAGTGAAGCCGGGCATGTTCCATGGCGTCATCCACACCAGTGGCAAGGTGATGTCGGCATCATGCGACGAGACAGCCGTTGTTGCCACCATCAGCGGACGCGTGCAGTATAAGAACCACGTGAGTGAAGGACTGAAGGTGGCTGCCGGAACCACGCTCTTCTCCATAACTTCCGCAGGAATGCAGATGGCTGACGGCGACCCCGTTCAGCGTGCACGTATCGACTACGAGCGTGCCGAGCGCGACTATACACGTGCGAAAACACTCATCAAGGACAAGATAATAAGCGAGAAAGACCTCGCCGTTGCCAAGGCTGAATATGAGGCTGCCAAGCTCACCTACACCAGCATGCAGCGCACACGCAGCGCCGGCGGCGTGACGGTCACAGCTCCTCGCGGCGGCTACATCAAGCAATGTATGGTCAATGGCGGCGACTATGTGGAAGCTGGTCAGCCCCTTGCCGTTATCACCCAGAACAAGCACCTCTATCTGCGTGCCGAAATACCGGAACGCCACTTCAACGAGCTTAACAAGATACGTTGCGCAAAGTTCCGCACCAGCTACAGCAACCGTCTCTACGACATCACCGACATGGGCGGACACATCCAGTCTTACGGTCGTTCGGCAGAGGTCAACAATTCGTACATCCCCGTAATCTTCGAGTTCAACAACACCGGCGATGTCGTGCAGGGCTCGTACGCCGAGATTTATCTCATCACGCAGGACCGTCCCAACGTCATCACGATGCCCCTCACCGCCCTCACCGAGGAGCAGGGCGTCCATTTTGTCTACATCCAGATTGACGCTGAAGGCTATCGCAAGCAGGAAGTGACGCTTGGCGAGAGCGACGGCGAGCGTGTGGAGATACTTACGGGAGTGAAGAAGGGCGACCGCGTCGTTACCAAGGGCGCAGTCCAGGTAAGACTGGCATCGGCTGCCAACGCCATCCCAGCGCATAACCATAATCATTAATAGCTATGCTGAATAAGATAATACGCTTCTCGCTTGAGAACAGAATACTTGTGCTGGTGGCGTCCGTGCTGCTTGTCATCGCCGGACTCTATTCCACCAGCAAGACCGATGTCGACGTGTTCCCTGACCTCAATGCGCCCACCGTGGTCATCATGACCGAGGCTGGCGGCATGGCAACAGAGGAAGTGGAGCAACTCGTCACCTTCCCCATTGAGACCGCCGTCAACGGCAGTACCGGCGTACGTCGTGTCCGCTCGCAGTCCACCAACGGCTTCTCCGTAGTATGGGTGGAATTCGATTGGGGCACCGACATCTATCTTGCCCGTCAGATAGTAAGCGAAAAGCTTGCTGCCGTGGGCGAACAGATGCCTGCAGGAGTAAGTGCTCCGGTGCTCGGTCCGCAGTCTTCCATCCTTGGTGAGGTGCTCATCGTGAGCCTCACCAGCAAGCACACCTCGCAGCAAGACCTGCGTACGTACGCCGACTGGGTGATACGTCCGCGTCTGCTCTCCACCGGTGGCGTGGCTCAGGTCAGCGTTCACGGTGGCGACATCAAGGAATATCAGATACTCGTAAGTCCGGGCAAGATGAAGCATTTCGGTGTTTCGCTCTCAGACGTCATGGCTTCCACACGCAATATGAACGTCAATACCAACGGTGGTGTACGCTACGATTACGGCAATGAGTATATCATCCGCGGCATCACCTCCACCAACGACCCCGAGAAGCTCGGCACGTGCATCGTAAAGAAGAACGGCGAGAGCGTCATAACCCTCGCCGACGTGGCTGACATCAAGGTGGGCAATCAGTCGCCCAAGCTCGGCGTCGGCAGCGAAAGAGCCCGTCCTGCCGTGCTTCTCACCGTGACAAAGCAGCCCAACACCAGCACCATCGACCTCACCAAGCACCTCGACCTCGCCCTCGAAGACCTTCACAAGACCCTTCCTGAGGACGTGCATATCTCAACGGACATCTTCCGTCAGTCCGATTTCATCGAGAGCAGCATCGACAACGTACAGAAGTCGCTCATCGAAGGCGCCATCTTCGTAGTCATCATCCTCATGCTCTTCCTCGCCAACGTGCGCACCACGGTCATCTCGCTCGTCACCATCCCCATATCGTTCCTCGTGGCGATGATAGTGCTCAATGCCCTTGGCATCAGCATCAACACCATGACCCTCGGCGGTCTTGCCATTGCCATCGGTTCGCTCGTCGACGACGCCATTGTGGACGTGGAGAACGTCTACAAGCACATACGCCAGAACCGCGCATTGCCCGAGCCTGAGCGCGTGCCCATCATCGAGCTTGTCTTCAATGCTTCGCGTGAAGTGCGCATGCCGATTCTCAATTCCACGTTGATAATCGTAGTGAGCTTCGCTCCTCTGTTCTTCCTCAGCGGCATGGAAGGTCGCATGCTCATCCCCCTCGGCATCGCCTTCGTGACAGCTCTCTTCGCCTCCACCCTCGTAGCCCTCACGCTCACCCCCGTGCTCTGCAGCTATCTGCTCGGCAAGAGTAATGGCGAGATGCCGAAGGAAGCCTTCGTGGCAGTCTGGCTGAAGAAGTATTATGAGCGTGCTCTGCTCTGGGTGCTCGCCAATACACGTAAGGTCATCATCGGCACGGCTGCATTGTTCGTCGTAGCCATCGGCGTATTCTTCTGCTTAGGCAGCAGCTTCCTGCCCAAGTTCAACGAAGGATCGTTCACCATCAACATCTCCTCTCTCCCCGGCATTTCGCTCGAAGAGAGCGATTCCATCGGCGCCCGTGCCGAGCGTCTGCTCCTTCAGGTGCCCGAAATAAAGACCGTGGCACGCAAGACCGGACGCGCCGAGCTTGACGAACATGCCCTTGGTGTCAACGTCAGCGAGATAGAAGCTCCGTTTGAGTTGAAAGACCGCAGCCATGAGGAAGTGCTCAATGACGTGCGCAAGCGTCTCTCCGTGCTTGCCGGAGCCAACATCGAGATAGGCCAGCCCATCTCACACCGCATTGACGCCATGCTCTCCGGCACGCAGGCAAGCATCGCCATCAAGCTCTTCGGCACCGACCTCAACCGCATGTTCACCATCGGCAATCAGATAAAGAGCGCCTGCCAGGACATCGAAGGCATAGCCGACCTCAATGTGGAGCAGCAGATAGAACGTCCCGAGCTCAAGATTGTTCCCCGTCGTGAGTTGCTTGTCCGCAACGGCATCACGCTCCCCGAGTTCAACGAGTTCCTCGCCGTAAATCTTGCCGGCGAAACCGTGTCGCAGGTGTATGAAGCCGGACGCGCATTCAATCTTGTGGTGAAAGCCGACAAGTACGACGACATAAAAGACCTCATCATCGACACGCAGGACGGACGCAAGGTGCCGCTCAGCGACGTGGCAGACATCATCTCCAGCGCCGGTCCCAACACCATCAACCGTGAGAACGTACAGCGCAAGATAGTCATCTCTGCCAACACCAGCGGACGGGCCTTGAGCGACGTCGTGGCAGACATCAAGAAAGCCGTAGGCGAAGAAGTGCAGCTGCCCGAGGGCTACCACGTGGAGTACGGCGGACAGTTTGAGAGTCAGGAGAGCGCCAGCCGCGTGCTCTATCTCACCTGCATCCTCGCCATCGTCGTCATCTTCTTCCTCCTCTTCATGCAGTTCCGCAACGCTATGGAGGCTGGCGTAATCCTCCTCAATCTGCCCTTGGCTCTAATCGGCGGCATCTTCGCCATTGTGCTGACCACCGGAGAAGTGAGCATCCCTGCCGTCATCGGCTTTATCTCGCTCTTCGGCATCGCCACGCGCAACGGCATGCTGCTCATCACCGAGTATAAGCGTCTGCGCACGGAGGAAGGCAAGACCGTCCGTGACGCCATCGTGGAGGGTTCGCTCTCGCGTCTCAACCCCATCCTCATGACCGCGCTCACCTCCGCCCTTGCCCTCGTGCCTCTGGCACTCGGCGGCGACCTGCCCGGCAACGAGATTCAGTCGCCGATGGCAAAGGTGATACTCGGCGGACTCATCAGCTCAACATTACTCAACGCATTCATCGTACCTATCATATATGAAAAGATATCTAATCGCAACAATAGTGGCGTTCAGCGCGTATAGCGCAGCCCTTGCCGACACCGTTGGCGACGTGCTCAAGCAGGTGGCAGCCAACAACCTCACCCTGCAGTCGCTCGTCCACGACTGCCAAGCCGATGTGCTTGAGATAAAGGCTGGCAACGCCCTCGCCGGACCGTCCGTGGAGTACAGCCCGTTCTTCACGAAGGCTTACTCCGGCGTGGCGGAGAGCGAGCTTGTGGTAAGCCAGGAGATTGATTTCCCCACGAAGTATGCCGCCCGCAACAAGCAGGCTCAGATGCAGCAGACCGTGGGCGACCATCTCCTTGCCAAGCAGCGCCGCGACATCCTGCTCCAGGCTCAGCTGGTCTGCATCGACCTTATCCGCCTCAATCAGACCCTCACCATGCTGCGTGAGCGCCTTGCCAACAGCGAGACGCTCCTCCAGATGTATGAGAAGCGCATGGAGGCAGGCGACGCCAACGCTCTTGAGCTTAACAAGGTAAGGCTCGACTGCATGGAGGTGCGCACCCTCGTCAGCGAGACGCAGGGCGAGCGCACTGCCCTCGTGCAGCAGCTCCGCCAGCTCAACGGTGGCAAGCCGCTGGACGTGACAGACACGGAGCTGCCCGACTATCCGCAGATAACGAACTTCGAGGAGTATCGCACGCTTGCCCTTGCTGCCGACGCTGACGTGGCAGTGGCTCAGACCGCCCTCCGCGCCGCCGACATGAATCTGAAGGTGCAGAAGAACGAGTGGCTTCCTAACATCTCCTTCGGTTATCGTCGCAACACGGAGCAGGGCGAAGGCATCAACGGTTTCCAGGTAGGCGTCAGCTTTCCGCTCTACAGCAACAGCTCCAACGTCAAGGCAGCCCGTCAGCGCCGTCAGAGTGCAGAGCTGCAGGTGACGCAGGCTCAGCACGAGGCCGAGTCGTCGCTGCGCACCAGCTACGAGCAGTTGCAGGGCCTCCAGCAGGTCATCAATCATAGCGACGTGAAGCTCATGCAGGAGTCGCTCTCCCTCTTCGCAAAGGCTCTGCAGCAGGGCGAGATAACCGCTCTCGTGTATTACGAGGAGATAAACGGCATCTACGAGAAGCTGCAGCGTCACATCGACCTCCATTCGCAGAGCGTGAAGCTGCTGGCAGAGCTGCATAAGAACGAGCTGTAAAGCAAGGCAAACTGTAATAGATGCGGGCATTTCAGCCCGCATCTATTACAGTTTGTTTTTTAGCAATTTATGTTCCTAATCCCAAAAGTTGGTATGAATTTTGGGATTGTAATCCCAAAAGTTAGTATAAGTTTTGGGATTAGGCTATTTTTCCTTAGGAATCCGCGCCGTGCCAACACCCAGTTCCCCTCTTCATTCCTTACTGCTTATGACGTGAAGCAGACGGCTGTTGTTACTCCCGACAACTGGATGGAGTGGGTGGTTTGATGCGCTCGGCATGTACAATATTTGCATTTCTAACGCTCAATACTCCTCGTTCAGCACACAACAAAATCTTTGGTGCGAAATTCTTGAGTTTTGAGCGCTTAGAGATAACGTGTTTATACACAGTGTGTTATGCGGTTTTCTTGCGAATCGCTATGAAATCCGACGCGCAAACAAGCCGTTTTTTGCTGCAATAGCGCCACTTTTACACTCCAATACCGCCACTATTATCATGCAATAGAGCCTCTATTAGAGTGTAAAAGTGGCGCTATTGCATGATAAAAGTGGCGCTATAGTTAAGCATGGGAGCCGTTTGCACTGCAAAACACCATAAAAACAGCAATCTAAATCTCTATAATCAATTTTTATTTTGTAACAGGATTTTACTCTTTAGACGATATTTGCATGTCTTCATGTCTTCCTTCCAGAAACCTTTCCAGTTGCCCTGCATAATACAACGGAATGTTATAGAGAGTGAACGGACAGCCGTTGCTTCGTGTTATTACGTCCGATGTCATCGGTCCGTTCCATATTCTAAGGGCTATTCGTTCCTTCGAATCCTCCATAAACTGATGTAAGGAGCGTAGCTTCGAGTTGTTGCCGGTCTTCACTTCTATCGGCAACAGATGCGACTTATGTCGGATTACGAAGTCTACCTCAGCCTGAGAGTTGCGTGCGTCGCGCACCCAGAACATCCGTTTCTCGCCGAACGTCGTCGTCGCTCCAAGCAGTTCCTGCGCTACGATATGTTCGGCGATGTCGCCGTTCCACAGTTCGTCGCTGTCAGTGGAGAAGAGCAGTTCCTCCTGCATTCCTGCCACATAATTCACCAGCCCCGTGTCAAGCCACAATAGCTTGGGGCTTTTCTTCAGATCGGGCAGTATCGGCAAGGATGTAGACGTAAGAGGATAGACCAGTTCCAGAATCAGAGTCTTCTCAAGCGTACGGAAGGCATTGCTGACATCAGCCGACTTGAATGATGAGTTGGTGAACTTTGCGAACTGTATGCGGTGGGCGGCGGATGTCCAGCCATAGTTGAGAATATAGCGTATGGAGTCCTGCTCCTTCGGTTTGCTGGCATACTTCTCCACATCGTCGCGATATCCCGAAAGCAAGGCGTTGAATATGCCTCCGAGTCTTACCATGTCGCGATGCTGAGCATAGTTAGCCACCACCTCCGGCAGTCCTCCTATTATCATGTATTTCTTGAAGAGTTCCAGCGCATAGCTGTGCAGCGACTGCGGCACGTCCACCGCCTCCACCTTCTCAGCAAGCATCTCTTCTCCTATGGCAGAAAGAAACTCCACGAACGTGCAGGGGTGTAGAGCCATGTATTCCACTCTTCCTACGGGAAACGAGATATGTCTGTCCATAAGGCTTTCCAATAGTGAACCTGCGGCGATGACATAAATGTCGGGACGTTTCTCGTAGAAAAAGCGCAGCGTCTGCACAGCCTTAGGCTCGTTCTGTATCTCGTCGATGAATATCAGTGTGCGTCTGTTGTCCTGGCGTACATTGGCTTTGAAGAAAATGCCGGACAGCAAGTCGTCGAAAGAGTAGTCGGCTGCAAACAAAGCAGCGTTCTCTTTTTCCTCAAGATTAAGGTAAATATAGTTACTGAATTCCTCGGCAAACATTCTTACAAGCGTGGTCTTGCCCACCTGACGTGCGCCACGCAAGACCAAAGGCTTTCGTTCGTCCTTCTTCGCCCATTCGCGAAGATAATTGAGTGCTATTCGTTTGAACATATCTAAATGGTTATATATCAGTGACAAAGATACATAATAATATTCAAATCCAAACCAAAAATGAGTGAAATCTTTATCAAATCCAAACCAACTTTGCTTGAAAACCTAATCAAATCCAAACCAACATTTCCAAAAACCTGATCAAATCCAAACCAACTGCTTGTTTTCTTATTTGCTCCAATTAACCCTATTTATTGGCTTAACTGCATATCTTTAAACAAAAAAGTTCAAAAATTTGTTGCTACATATTTTTTTTATTAATTTTGCAACGAATACATATAATTAGCATCAATATACTATAACTTGCGTGCAAAGAAGCACGACAGACCACTTAAACCATAGTGACCTAAAAACGATTTAAATTAAAACAAGTCTATTTTTTATTCACTTTATCAATATCAACTAACTATCAATTAAAAGAAAAGGATTATGAAAAAGATTCTATCCCTTCTTGCATTGTTAGTGATGACGCTTACCGCGTTCGCAAAGGACTATACGGGACATCGTACCGTAACTTACGGTTACAATACCCCCACAGAGTCTGACGACGCAGTTGTGTCTATTACTGACAATGGTGACGGCACGTACAACGTGACGTTCAATGATGTCATCAATGTTTCTGGAAGTTACAGAGACAATTATGGCACTTACACCTTCAGCAATGTTGCAGGAACAACAACTGACGGTCTTACAACAATTGACCTTACAGGTTTGACTGTAGCAATTGCCAATTGCGATCTTGGACTGACATCTGGTGAGGATGCCACTTTGTTAGCCAAGTTTAATGATGAGAAGGCTTATGCCAAGTTCTCTGCAAAGATTGGTGGATACTATAAGTCTCTTATCTCTGCTGAGTTTGGTGTTGACGACTTCGGTTCTACCGGCGGTGGCGGTGTAGTTGAGACAACAGAGGGTCCGCTCGTAGAGGCAGGTCTTACTCCTAACGGCGCAAGAATCGAGGCTAAGCCTTTCACCATCAACTGGGACACACACAAGGTTGTGGCAAAGCTGGATATGACTACTTGTCAGGGCGTTAATGAGAATGCCTTGTCATTCTCTAACAATGCTGCTAACCTTGCAGAGTGGAACACTTCTAACGGAGCTTCTCTCCATTTCTATTACACAAAGGATGCTTATGTATGGAATGGTACTGCTAATGTGCAATTAACCAACACATTCACAATCCAGTTCCGTAACAGCGATGATCTCAGTACCACTCCGACAAAGTACGTTCAGGTAAATGATCCTTCTAACGTTCGCGTTGAGCTTCGTCAGGATGGCGTTTATATCGACGGCACATTGGCATTCGAGGCAAGCGACTATGCTAAGCTTCTCACTTACAACGACCTCGTATTCGGATCGACACAGGGCGATAACCGTAGCAACGCTACATATAAGTATGTAGAGGTGGTAGGTCTTGACTGGACAGAGCCTGCTACTGTTGTGGCTTCTAAGGAATACACAGACAAGCTCTTCATGACTATGGCAGGTGGCCAGCCTTCAGAGCTTGGCACCAGCACTGTTACCGTAAAGGAGATGTCTGATGGCACATACAACATGTCTCTCGTTATCGGCGAAAACACTGTTGAAGCTGAGAACGTAGTGAAGGGCACTGACGAAAAGGACCGCACCACATACGCTTGCACTTTCAACATGGGCGAGCAGGAATATCAGGTAAACGCTGTTGTCTATACCAACGACAACAACGAGGAGAAGATTTATCTTACTGCCACCACCACTGGCGCTACGTTCACTGTAGGTTCTGATCCTGACTATGTGGCTCCGGCTGAGCCTGAAGACGTAACACTCTGGGAGAAATATCAGGCTGATGGCAATGGCTTCTCTAAGACAGCTACTATCGACTGGGACAAGCAGAAGATCGTTGCTTCTATCGACTTCTCTAACGGTGGTGACGACAAGGATATCCTTGCTATGACTACTGGCGAGAGCTTCGCTGCATTCCAGACAAGCACATACCGCACAATGCACTGGTACTGCAATCAGTCTGTAAAGCAGATGTCTGGCTTCTTCGCAAAGAGTGGTGCTGGTAACAACAACACTGGTCGCTTTGACGTTGCCGACTGCCTCGCTAAGTTCGAAATCTCTAAGGCTGAGGGTCTGAAGGTTAACGGTGTGGTTAAGATGACTCCTGAGGCTCTTGAAGAGCTCTTCGCAAGCAACACTGTTCTTATCGGTAGCGGCGAGTCTCCTAAGTTCAGCCAGGCATTCTACAACTACATTAAGGTGGTTTCTCTCGACTGGACAGAACCGACAACTCCGGAAACTCCGGAGGCAGTTGTATACAAGAACACTCTCAAGGTGGTTCGCAATAACGAGACTCAGACTTACGAAGAGGCTGAGGTTAAGGTTCTCGCTAAGGAAGACAACAAGTACGAGGTTACAATCCCTGCATTCTCTGATATGGACGGCGTTCCTGGCCAGGTAGGCCCTGTCACATTCGAGGCTACTGGCACAGAGTCAGAAGGCAACACAGTTCTCACAGCTGAGAATCAGGAGTTCACACTTACTAACGTAGGTTGGAAGAACTATGTGGTTGTTGTTTCAATGAACGGTACAATCGCTGATGGCCAGCTCACTGGTACATTCAACGTTGCATTCAAGAACGACGCTTCTTACACATTCAACCTCTATTACGGCGTAGAGCCTCCAGTAGAAGTTACTGAGGTTTCTAACAAGGACTACACAAGCAACCTCCGCATCTACGATTCTGAGTCAGAGAGTGAGGAGAATCTCTTCCAGGCTGACGAGGCTACTGTAAACGTAGTTAAGTACAGCGACGAGTCATACAAGATCACTCTCAAGCAGATCACTCTCAACGAGCAGACCGCTGACCTCGTGTTCACCGGTACTGAGCAGCGTGCCACTCCGTACGAGGAAGGCGGCACTGTAGAGACAGAGGAGACTATGATTGTTGCTAAGCCTGATGCTGCTACAGAGGAGTTCCTCGGTGGCGAGGGTGAGGAAATCGGGGCTACCTTCCAGATCGTTAACGTTTCTGAGAACGAAATCAAGATGGCTCTCAACATCTCTGGCAATACATTCATGTATGACGGTGAGTTCAACTATGATCAGCCTGAGGAGCCGAAGGAGGATTATGCTATCAACTTCGAGAAGGACGCTAAGCAGACTCACGCCAGCCGCTACTCTACATCTGTATCACTCACCGTTAACGGTCAGGCACAGACCATCGAGTTCGGCAAGACAATGAACGGCTACGAGGATCTTACAGCACAGAGCTTCACCGTAACTCCGGGTGCTGAGGTAACTCCGGCTATCGGTTATGTTGGCGAGTGGATGCACGGTTACGTATACGTAGACCTCAACAACGACAAGCAGTTCTCATTCAACGCTGACAGCGACGACCAGACTGGCACTGAGGTTGTATCTTACAGCTTCTACAGCGCTTCTAATGGTTCAACCGGTCTCAACTCTAAGGGCGAGACAGTAAGCAACAACTGCAACGTTAACCCGCTGCCTTCGTTCACAGCTCCTGCAGAGGAGGGTACATACCGCATCCGCTTCAAGGTAGACTGGAACAGCGTAGACGCTGGTGGTTGCGTTGTTTCTGGCAACAATATCCTCAACAACGGTGGTGGCATCTACGACGCTACTCTCGTGGTTAAGGACGTTACCAACGGTATCGACAGCATCAACGCTGAGGCTGCTAACGCAGAGCTCTTCACTGTTGACGGCGTTAAGATCAGCAAGCTGCAGAAGGGTCTGAACATCGTTCGCACTGCTGACGGCAAGGTGAAGAAGGTTGTCATCAAGTAAATGAAACGGTTTGGTAGGTGTGACCCTTTGACGGCACATCCACAGAACATAACATAAAGGGAAATCCCGGTTCCGAAAGAAGGAGCCGGGATTTTTTTAATACACCAGGTCAGAAACAAACATAGGAGGCTATGGCGTCTCGCCGTAGCCACGCACCCACGAACGCAAGCTTATTGATTATCTTTTGTTTATGACTATTTGTCAATGTTTTGTGACTGATTGTCTGAATAATCTGACTATTTGTCTATTTGTTTGATATTTCGTTTTACTGTTTAACAGCAAAGCCTCACGGTTGTGACGTTGGCATGCAAGTTGCATTAGAGATAGTGCAAACCGAAGGCGGAAGCTCGAGGGGAGCAAAGAAAAGATAAAACAACTAAAATATAATTGGAGGTTTTTGATATGTTACCAGTAATGAGAAATACTTGGATGCCTGAAGTTTTCAATGACTTTTTTGATACCGACTTCATGCCGCGTACAAATGCCACCGCACCAGCCATCAACGTTAAAGAGACTGAGCACGACTACACAGTAGAGCTTGCAGCCGCAGGAATGAAGAAGGGCGACTTCAACATTAATGTCGACGCCGATGGCAACCTTCACATCAAGATGGAGCATAAGGATGAGAAGAAGGACGAGAACAAGAAAGAACATTATCTCCGTCGCGAGTTCTCATACTCAAAGTTCGAGCAGACTCTTCTGCTTCCTGACGATGTAGACAAGGAGAAGATTGCAGCCAACGTCAGCGACGGTGTGCTCACCATCGACCTTCCGAAGATTGAGAAGAATGAAGAGAAGGCTTCACGTCAGATTGAGGTGAAATAATCGCAACGCGAAAACAGACCCTGCTTCGGTCAGGAAATGTATAGACACAAATAACCGTGGTCGGTTATGAATGTATAGACATAGATAGGTGAATGAGTTAGGATAGTATAAGCAGATAAGGTTGAATAATAATAGGTAGGGTTTGTTTTTACAACGACAAACGCAATAGACCACAAGAACGTGCAGTTTTTGTGGTCTTTTTTTTGTAATTTTGCAGCCATACACAAATTTTACATCATTTAGCGATATGAAGAATTCAATCGACAATCTCTATCAGCTTGACGGTAGAGTGCCCATCGGGAAAGCTCTCCCGTTCGGTCTGCAGCACGTGCTGGCGATGTTCGTCAGCAACATTACGCCAATCATGATTCTTGCGGGAGCCGTGGGACTGGACAGCGCAGTCAGTGCCGCCCTTATTCAGAACTGTATGGTGATAGCCGGTATCGGTACGCTTGTGCAGCTTTATCCCGTATGGCGTATCGGCTCGCGCCTTCCCATCGTCATGGGCATCTCCTTCACGTTCCTTTCGCTCGCCATCAGCCTTGCCAGCGCTTACGGTATGGGCACGCTTATCGGCGCTGTCATCATCGGTGGTCTTGTGGAAGGCTTCCTCGGACTCTTCGTCAAGTACTGGATAAAGCTTATTCCGCACGTAGTTTCAGCCACAGTGGTGACCGCCATCGGCTTCTCGCTGCTTCCCATTGGTGCCAATTCGTTTGCCGGTGGAGTGGGTGCAGCCGACTTCGGTAGCCTTAACAACTGGATTGTGGGTAGCGTTACGCTCCTTGCCTGCCTCCTTTGCCAGGTTTTCGCAAAGGGATTTCTTCGTTCTCTCTCCGTTCTCGTAGGTCTTGTGGTGGGCTATGTGTTGGCTTGCTGCCTGGGAATGGTCGACTTCAGTGGCATTGCAGGTCAGTCAATCATCGCCTTGCCTCGCCTCCTTCCCTTCACACCGGAGTTTAATATCGGTGCCATCCTTTCCGTAGTGGCTGTTTATCTTGTTTCTGCAACTGAGACCATCGGCGACACTTCCGCCCTTTGCAACAGTGCCTTGCACCGCGATCCTGAGACAAAAGAGATGGGATCAGCCATCTGCTGTGACGGTTTCGTAAGTTCATTGTCGGGCATTTTCGGTTGTACGCCAATCACATCGTTCAGCCAGAACGTCGGTCTTGCAGCCATTTCGGGCGTCGTAAACCGCTTTACCATCGCCGTTGGAGCCGTTGTTATGATTCTCGGTGGCGTATTCCCGGCAGTAGGACATGCCCTCACCACCATCCCGCAGGCCGTTCTCGGCGGTTGCACCATCATGATGTTCGGTAGCATTCTCTTCGCCGGATTCGGCATGATGTCTCGTGCAGGCTTCTCTCAGCGCAATATGGTTATAGTAAGTCTGTCGCTCAGCATCGGTCTTGGCTTCACACAAGCCACCGGCATGTTCGCCATCTTCCCTGAGATTATCCGCACCGTCTTCGCCGAAAACTGCGTAGCAGTGGTGTTCCTTCTCGCTGTAATACTCAATTTGGTATTGCCCAAGAAGGATTTAGTGGAATAAGAAAAGCAAATAGATAGAATAATAAAAGCTTAAGAGGGTGTGCATTCCATGTTTTCTTTGCAGGAAATAAAAGCAAAGTAACACGGAATGCACACCCTCTTGTATTGTTACGCTTACATTATAGCGTCGATTTCGTCTTTGGTCAATCCCGTTGCATTAATAATTTGTTCAACTGGTATACCAATCTTCTTCAGATTTTTGGCTATATCCATAGCCTTGTTATGCTCGCCTTCTGCACGTCCTTCGGCTCGTCCTTCTGCACGTCCTTCCGCTCGTCCTTGTTCAAGACCCTCTGCACGGGCATTTCCGAGCACGTCGTTCTGAATCATTACGGCGTTTACATGCTCATCGTATGCGTAGCGTTCGGCATCGCTCATAGAGTAGTATTGGAGTTTCTCGCGTGCTTCGCGCAGACCCGGGGCTGTGGTCTTTTCGTTAATCACTCCTTCCTTGAGATAACGCATCCATTCTTCAAGCGGCGACTTTGCCACTTCGTTGAAGTTGTTCACACGCACAAGATAGTATGTGGGGAATATCTCTGCCGGGTATTTAGGCTTGATGACACCCTCCTCTTTAGTGCTTATTACAAGATGGTCCTTGGTATGGACACCCACGAAATTGTTCTGCCCGATATACAGATAATCGGAGCCACGACCGAGGTCGAAGTAGAGAATGCTGATGGAGTAGACCTTCTTCACCTCCTGATAAGTATTGCCGAGCTTTATGTGTTCGGTTATTGCTTTAGCCACGCCGTAGAGGATACGTTCGAGATAATAAAGCTCGCTCGTATTCTGCACCTCCACAATGATTATCTCTCCCTTCGAGTTTTTGGCTTTGATATCCACGCGGTTGAACTTGTCGTCGGCAGATACTTGATTGCTTTCGCTTTCGAGAATCTCCATTATTTTTACCTTTTCGTTGAGGAAGACGGTAAGAAAACCCTCCAGCACGTCGAAGTTGGCCTTCTGACGCAACAGTCGCTTAATGGCCCAGTCAAATCGTATGCATCTATCTTTCAATGAATTCATATCGCTAAATGTTGAGTTAAGACTTTACTTTGCAAACTTACACAAAATACTTGAATGTCAGATATGTTTTTCTTAAATTTATCTTTTATTTGTTACGTATATCGGATTAATTATGTAAATTTGCTATATTAATAAAACTAAAACCTTACAACCTTATGGCAACATCCGAAATATTCATGCTCTTGGCACTTGTGTCTACGGGAATATTCCTCCTTCAGTTTGTCATTTCCATCTTCTTCGGAGGATTAGACATCGACGTTGACGGCGACACAAACGTCGACTTCGACCTTGGCAGTCTGTTCTCCTTCAAGGGTTTAATCCACTTTCTTATCGGCTTCGGATGGACAAAGGTGCTGTTCGTCGGCGACGCATGGTATACGTACGCATTGGCTGTGGTGGTAGGAATGGTGTTTATGCTGGTGCTGTTCTATACCTATATGCTTGCTTTCCGCCTTCAGAACCTGCGCAAGCCCGAACCGCCCGTGAGCATAGTGGGTAGGGCAGGGCGCATCTACATCAATCAGGGTGACGGACGCTATACTGTTTTCGTAAATCGTGACGGAGCCGAACGCGAACTTGACGTGGTGTCCGAGTCGGGACGTACGGACTATAAGACCGACGAGGTGGTTACGGTAAAGGAATACAGGGACAACAAGTACTTCATAGGTTGACACGATAAGATAATACATAATTCTTAAATACATTATTTCTATAACATGGAAACAAACGTTCTTATTCTTGCCGCGGTGCTCGTAGTGGTGGTACTGCTTGGCATAATTGGCGTGTTATCGCGCTATCGTAAGTGTAAATCTGACGAGGTGCTCGTCGTTTACGGTAAGACCGGCGGCACAAAATCCGCCAAACTCTATCATGGTGGCGCTGCTTTCGTGTGGCCTATCATTCAGGGCTACGACTTCCTTTCGATGAAGCCGATGCAGATAGACTGTAAGCTTACGGGTGCCATCTCTGCCCAGAATATCCGTGTGGACGTTCCGACTACCATCACCGTAGCCATCAGCACCGACCCGGAGGTTATGCAGAATGCCGCAGAGCGTATGCTCGGACTCTCAATGGACGACAAGCAAAATCTCATCACCGACGTGGTATACGGTCAGATGCGTCTCGTAATCGCCGATATGACCATTGAGGAACTCAATTCTGACCGCGACAAGTTCCTTGCAAAGGTGAAGGACAATATCGATACGGAGCTGCGCAAGTTCGGTCTGTATCTGATGAACATCAACATCAGCGACATCCGCGACGCCGCCAACTATATCGTAAACCTTGGTAAGGAGGCAGAATCGAAGGCGCAGAACGAGGCTCAAGCCAACATCGAGGAGCAGGAGAAGTTAGGTGCAATCAAGATTGCCAACCAGATAAAGGAGCGCGAGACACGTGTGGCTGAAACACGCAAGGACCAGGAAGTGGCTATCGCCGCTACGCGTAAGGAGCAGGAAATCAGCGTGGCTCAGACCGATAAGGAGCGCGTTTCGCAGGTGGCTCAGGCCAATGCAGAGAAGGAATCGCAGGTGGCTCGTGCCGAGGCGGAGAAGAACATCAATGTGGAGCAGGCAAATACCGCCAAGCAAAGCCGCATAGCAGAGCTTAATTCCGATATGGAGATAAAGCAGGCTGAGGCTAAGAAGAAGGCTGCCATAGGACGCAATGAGGCTCAGAAGGAGATAGCTCTCTCCAATGCCCAACTTTCGGTAACGCAGGCCAATGCCGACAAGGAGGCCGGTGAGGCCTCAGCTCGCTCAGAGGCAGCCGTACAGACGGCACGTGAGAAAGCCCAGAAGGAGGTGGAGGAAGCCAAGGCAATGAAGGTGGAATCTTCTCTTAAGGCGGAGAAGATTGTGCCTGCAGAGGTGGCAAAGCAGGAGGCCATACTTCAGGCTGACGCCGTGGCAGAGAAGGTTATACGTGAGGCAGAGGCTAAGGCAAAGGCCACTCTCGCCCAGGCAGAGGCTGAAGCAAAGGCCATCCGCATGAAGCTTGAGGCTGAGGCAGAGGGTAAGAAGATGTCGCTCCTTGCTGAGGCTGACGGTTTCCAGGCCATGGTGAAGGCTGCCGAATCTAATCCTGCCATCGCCATCCAGTACAAGATGGTGGACCAGTGGAAGGAGATTGCAGGCGAGCAGGTCAAGGCATTCGAGAAGATGCAGCTCGGCAACGTCACCGTTTTCGACGGTGGCGACGGCGCAACAAGCAATTTTCTCAACTCGTTGGTGAAGACCGTAGCGCCGAGTCTCGGCGTTCTTGACCAGCTTCCTATCGGCGAAACCGTAAAGAAGATCATCCATCCCGAGACGAAGGAAGACGACAAGACGGAGAAGAAATAACATTGCTTGCGTGAGCAAGACATAATAAAAACGGCAATTACATGAAGTCAAGGCTTCACGTAATTGCCGTTTTCTGTTTATCTACTTATATTGTAGTTCTTAGTATAGAGTCTTGGGAGAGATGCGGAATGAGAAGGTGTAGTCCTTATATTCCACACGATGACCCTTGCGGGCGCGTCCCCAATCGCTCCATGAGTCTACACCGCCGACACCAGCCTGCACGAGGTCGACGAAGAGGTTGGTGTACTGCGACTTGGGCAGCGACTGTGAGTGGCGCTGCTTCTTCTCCTTACCCTCGTCCAGTGTGTAGAGGTCGTAGTGGAGGGCAGAAGCAGAGAAGAGCGCGTCGCTCTCGATGCGCAATCCGAAGCCGTTGTTGTCCTTGATGTTCCACCATCTGAGGTCGCTCATCGTACCCGTTTCCTGCGGACGAACGTACGGATAGAACAGCTGGTCTGCTGTGGCTTTATAGATGCCTACGTTCTGCGAGAGCTTGCGGTCAGAATAGTTCTCCACCGGTCCGCGACCGTACCATTCTGCCTGGTCCATTGCGTAAGGCAGGTTCATAACCATACCGAAGCGCATCATCTCAGGCATTTCAGCTCCCGGTGTGGTCTTCAGCGACTGTGTCACGTTGAGCGTACCGTTCTCTGTAGCGCGGTAAGCGATGGTCAGATCAGCCTTCACCTCCGGCAGGTTGTAAGTGGCAGTAACGGTCTTTGCCTTCTTGTCCACCTGCAGCGATGTGAGCTTCATCTGCGGATCGCGCCATGCAGCGAACTTCTCCTGGACGTTAGCGCCCATGTCGTTGTCCGTTACGGCACGCCAGAAGTTAGGCTTCAGAGAGCCGCCGTTGCCGAGCAATGACTTTCCTCCCACCTCATACTTGGTGATGAAGCCCGTTGCACGGTCGAACGCCAGTGTGAAGTTCTCGGCAGCGAGAGTCACATTGGCTTCCTTCTTCTTGTCCGTCACCTTCACAGCCTTGGTCTCTGCGGCTGTTACTGCAAGGTCAGTGCCCTTGAATTCGCGGATGGGCAGCTGCTGGTAAGCCACGATGTCGCCAGCCTTCTGCAGTCCCTCGTCCTTCTTAAGGCGATACTCCACGTTGAGCTGGATGTCCTTGGCGTCACTATAGTCCTTGATGTTATAGGGCAGAACCACGTCTGCAGAGGTCTGCGGCTTGATGTTCGGGAGATCGGCGATGGTGCCGTTCTGACGCTCCACGCCGTCAGCTACGATTGCCCATGAGAGCGATACGTTGTCAAGCGCACGGAAGAAGTTCTCGTTATACACGCTCACCTTCTTCTCTCCGGTGAGGTCCTTCGGAGAAGTCCAGATGTTCTGATAGACGTAGCCAACCTCGTAAGCCTCAGGATTCGGCTTGCGGTCCGGCGAGATAAATCCGTTGCAGTTGAAGTTGTTGTCCGACGGATCGTATGAGTTGAAGTCGCCGCCGTAGTTGTAAATCATGTTGCCGTCCTTGTCCTTGCCTCTCAGTCCCTGGTCGACGAAGTCCCAGATAAAGCCGCCCTGATAAGAAGGATACTTGCGTATGATGTCCCAATAGTCCTTCATGACGCCGCAAGAGTTGCCCATAGCGTGAGCATACTCGCAATGAATCATCGGCTTGGTGTATTTCGGGTCCTTGGCATACTTTTCTGCAGCCTCGGGCGTAATATACATCTCGGCGTAGATGTCGGTGTTGTCGCCGAGGATGGCACGCTCCCAATGTACGGGACGGGTGGGGTCGAACTCGTTAATCCACTTCTTTACGTCTGTGAAGTTCTTCGAGTCGGCAGTCTCGTTACCCATCGACCAGTAGATTACCGACGGATGGTTATACTGGTTGTGCACGTTATGCACGTTTCGTTCCATTATAGGTGTGGCGAAGAGGGGAGTGGTGGTGATGGCGTCCTTGTCGTAGAAGAAGCCGTGGCTCTCCTGGTTTGCCTCTGCGCAGACGTACAGACCATACTCGTCGCAGAGGTCATAGAAGTAAGGATCGTCCGGATAGTGACATGTGCGGACAGCATTGACGTTGAACTGCTTCATGAGCTTAACGTCCTCCACCATGCGCTCGCGTGAGATGACGTATCCTCCGTCGGGGTCGATTTCGTGACGATTAGCGCCCTTGATGAGCACCGGCTGACCGTTGACGAGAATCTGACGGTTCTTTATCTCCACCTTGCGGAAGCCCGTGCGTACGGGTACAGACTCTACGTCCTTGCCGTTCTGCTGCACAGTAACCACCACCTTGTAGAGGTTCGGAGTCTCGGCAGTCCACTTCAGCGGGTTCTCCACGTCAAACTTGACGGTGGCATTTATCTCTGCAACCTTCTTGCCAGCCTTCTTCTTCACCTTCGTGGTGTTGAGAATCTTGCGGCTTACGATGTCGCCGTCGGGAGCGATGAGGTCAATGACGAATTTGGCGTTGCCCTTACCCTTTACGTTTACGGCAAGTGTGCCGTTCTTATACTGTGCGTCGAGGTCCGGCGTTACGCGTACGTCGTCAATGTGGGCATTCTGCGAACGCGAGTAGAGGAAGCAGTCGCGAGCCACGCCTGAGAGACGCCAGAAGTCCTGATCCTCCGAGTACGATCCGTCGCACCAGCGGAATGTCTGGAAAGCGAAGAGGTTGTCGCCCTTCTTGAGGTATGGGGTGATGTCAAATTCGGCTGCCGACTTCGAGTCCTCTGCATAACCTACGAACTTGCCGTTCACCCAGAGATAGATGTTGGATGTTACGCTTCCGAAATGTGCAATCACCTGACGACCGTCCCAAGAGTCGGGAATGTTGATGGTGCGGCGGTATGATCCCACGTGGTTGTCCTTCACGGGCACTTCAGGCGGATTGTCCTTGAAGTGTCCGCGCCATGCGAATCCTACGTTCACGTATTCCGCGTCGCCGTATCCGTTGACCTCCCAGATGCCGGGCACCTTCATGGTGTTCCACTTCGAGTCGTCGTATCCTTCCTTGAAGAAGTCGGTAGGACGCTGGTCGGCGTTCTCCACCCAGTTGAATCTCCAGTCGCCCTCGATGGAGAGATAGTTGGCTGAAGCCTTGCGGTCTGCCTTGAGGGCAGCGTCGCGAGTTTCGTAAGCGAAGAATGAAGTGCGGATTGGGAAACGGTTTACGTTGTTCACGTACGTGTCGTGCCACTCTGTGAAAGTGGGTTGCACGGCTGTTTTGGTAGTCTGCGCCGCGTAGATGAAGCATGGTGACATGCCTGCCACGGCGAGAGTAAGTAACAGTTGTTTCATTTCAGAATATGTTGTTAGTTGAATATTCGGCTTAAAGTTTATTAGCGATATATCTTGCAAAGATACGCAAAATAGTCGGAATGATGGTCCGATGCATAGTTAAGAATTGTATTATCGTCCCTTTATATATGGCTCATCCCGATTGTAGCGAGCTCTCGTAACATCCGAAACGAGGGCTTGTGACAATCGGGATGAGGGTTCGTATCAGTTGGTGCAGTTTTGCGAAACAAGCTTGTTAATGCTTTTTGTGTTATTGATTCTCCTTGTTGATGAGATTCACCACAACTTTCACCATAACATCTTTCTCCTCGGTGCGGCTCTCTGCAATCATCAGCGTGAGGGCAACCAGGGTGTTGTCGGCTATGCGCTTGTGTCCGTCCTCGGCATAGAGCACGTGGTTGTTGTTGAGGAACCATAGGAATAGCATGGCGGCAATGCGCTTGTTGCCGTCGCTGAACGAATGGTTCTTGACAACAAGATAGAGTAGCATAGCTGCTTTCTCCTCTACGGACGGATAGAGTTCTTCGCCGCCGAAGGTCTGATAGATTTGTCCTATGCTGCTCTTGAACGAGTCGTCTTTTTCATTGGCAAACCATTGGCTTCCGCCGAACTTATCCTTGAGAGCGTTGATGGCTTCCATAGCATTGTCGTATGTGGCGCGGAACGGTTCTTCCTTGGTGGTCTGCTGGATGGAGAGCGACTGATAGTCGTAATGGTCGAGAGTGTCGAGGGCGTAGACATAGTCTGAGATGACATTGAACAGTCCGCCGTATTCGTCATTCGTTACCTTCTCCTGCATGCCGATGGCACGTGCCATGAGTCGCACCACGTCCTTAAGCTCGTTATATCGGTCGAGCTTTATCTGCTGATTGATGACGTATCCATTGATGAGGTATTGCTTGAGGACAGAGTTTGCCCATTTTCGGAAAGCAACACCTTGCTTGCTTTTCACACGATAGCCAACAGAAGTGATCATTTCAAGACTGAAATACTCTATCATTTGATCTTGAGTCAATCCTTCTACTCTACCATAATTCTTGGGTGTCGCAAATTTTGCGACAACCGGTTCGCCCTCCAATTCTTCATGAAGAGCATTGTTTATATGCTTAGAAATTGTTTTGTAATCTCGTCCAAACAACTCTGCCATTTGTTGTCTGTTAAGCCACACTGTCTCATTCTCCAACTTCACATTCAGCTGGACGCTTCCGTCTTGCGAACGGTATATTTCTATTGAATTGTTCATATTGTCGATATGGTTAATTGTCTTTATTGCTTTATGTTAGTATATTCTGCGCTCTGCCCAGTCGCCACGGTCCAGATTGCGGTAACCTATGGCTTCGGCTATGTGTTGCGACTGTACGTTTTCAGCTCCGGCGAGGTCGGCTATGGTGCGTGCCACTTTCAGGATGCGGTTATAGGCGCGGGCGGAGAGCGAGAACTTCTCCATGGCTGTGCGCAGGAGAGCGATGGACTGTTCGTCGGGTTCGGCAAACTGATGAATCATGCGCTCCGTCATCTGGGCATTGCAGTGGATGCCCTTGAAGTCCTTGAAGCGTGCCGTCTGGATGTCGCGTGCCTTGATGACACGCTCACGGATGGCTGCGCTCGGTTCGCCCGGCTCTGACTTCGAGATGTCCTTGAAGGGTACGGGCGTTATCTCGCACTGGATGTCAATGCGGTCGAGCAGCGGTCCTGATATCTTGTTCATGTAGCGCTGAATCTGCCCCGTGGAACAGCAGCAGTTGTGCGTCGGGTCGTTGAAGTAGCCGCACGGGCATGGATTCATGGAGGCGATGAACATGAACGAGCAGGGGAACTCTACGGTGTACTTGGAGCGTGAGATGGTTATCTTGTGGTCTTCGAGCGGCTGGCGCAACACTTCGAGCGTCTTCTTGTTGAACTCGGGCAGTTCGTCTGCGAAGAGCACGCCGTTGTGAGCCAGCGATATTTCGCCGGGCTGCGGATTGATACCGCCGCCGACCAACGCCACTTCGCTGATGGTGTGGTGCGGAGCGCGGAACGGGCGCTGCGATATGAGCGATGTGCCGCGCTGCAGCTTGCCCGCCACGCTGTGTATCTGTGTGGTCTCGAGGCTTTCGGCGAGCGACAACGGGGGAAGGATGGAAGGCAGACGCTTTGCCATCATCGACTTGCCTGAACCCGGAGGTCCCACCATGATGAGGTTATGTCCGCCAGCTGCTGCCACTTCCAGCGCGCGTCTGACACTCTCCTGACCACGCACGTCGGCAAAGTCGAGGTCGAAGCTGTACTGCTGCTCGTAGAATTCGCGCCGTGTATCGACGAATGTCGGCTCGTATTCTGCTGCACCCGTTATAAGCTTGATGACGTCCATGATGTTGTTCATGCCATACACCTCCAGATTGTTTACCACAGCCGCCTCGCGCTCGTTCTGCTTCGGCACAATCAGTCCCTTTAGTTTCTCCGCTCTCGCCTTTATGGCTATCGGGAGCGCACCCTTTATAGGTTGCAGCGTACCGTCCAGTCCCAGCTCGCCCACCATCATATATTGGTCGAGCGAGTTGCTGACAATGGCTCCGCTTGCCGCCAGTATGGCAATGGCAAGCGGCAGGTCGAAGGAGCTTCCCTCCTTCCGAAGGTCAGCTGGAGCAAGGTTTATGGTGATGTCGCCGTGCGGAAACTTATATCCGTTGAACTGTAGAGCGGATGCTATGCGGTCGCGACCCTCGCGTACGGCGGTGTCGCCCAGTCCGGTAAGGTGATACATGACGCCCGGCACGATGTTGACCTCCACTCTTACAGTGGTGACGTCAAGGCCGTTTACAGCAGCAGAATAAGTCTTTACGAGCATAATGATTGGAAGGTTTAGAGGGTTAGTATATAAAGACAAAAGTAGCGGTTTTGGATGGATTGAACAAATAAAATGACAGAATATATAATCATAATAAATGAATAGCTGAATAAAAATCGCTATCTTTGCAAGATACAAAGATAAATACAGTTTATGGGGACGACTTTAAGGTCAAGTTCACAAGACAAACATCCCGAACGTTATCCTCTTTTAATCAAACGTAACGAATTGGACAGAATATAATATAGCAATGGAAGAAGATTTCGATATACGACAGGAGCAGGCTGCGAAAGGAGAGAAAGACTTCGAGAACGCCCTGCGTCCGCTGCGCTTCGGCGACTTCAGCGGACAGCAGAAGGTGGTGGAGAATCTTGAGGTGTTCGTGGAAGCTGCCAAGTATCGCGGCGAACCGCTTGACCACACGCTCCTGCACGGCCCTCCAGGACTGGGCAAGACCACTCTCAGCAACATCATTGCCAACGAGCTTGGCGTGGGATTTAAGATTACGAGCGGACCCGTGCTTGACAAGCCCGGCGACCTTGCCGGCATCCTTACGTCGCTCGAGCCGCGTGACGTGCTCTTCATTGACGAGATTCACCGCCTATCGCCCGTGGTGGAGGAATATCTCTACTCGGCGATGGAGGACTATCGCATTGACATCATGATTGACAAAGGACCGTCTGCACGCTCCATTCAGATTGACCTCAATCCCTTCACGCTCGTCGGTGCAACCACGCGAAGCGGACTGCTTACGGCGCCTTTGCGTGCACGTTTCGGCATCAATCTGCACCTTGAGTATTACGGACCGGAGACCTTGCAGCGCATCATCAAGCGCTCTTCCGCCATCATGAAGGTGCCCATCGACGACGATGCAGCCATTGAGATAGCCCGTCGCTCGCGCGGAACGCCCCGTATTGCCAACGCATTGCTGCGCCGCGTGCGCGACTTTGCCCAGGTGAAGGGCAACGGACGCATCGACCGCGACATCGCAAGACTTTCGCTTTCGGCGCTCAACATCGACCAGTACGGACTGGACGAGATTGACAACAAGATCCTGCTCACCATCATCGACAAGTTTCGTGGCGGTCCCGTGGGCATCTCAACCATCGCTACAGCCATCGGCGAGGACACCGGCACCGTGGAGGAAGTCTACGAGCCTTTCCTCATCATGGAGGGATTCATCAAGCGCACGCAGCGCGGACGTATGGTCACGCCGCTTGCATATCAGCATCTCGGACGACCGATGACGGGCTGCAACGCTGCCGAACCGACGCTCTTCGACTAAATCTCACACCTCATTATCACTACACCCTTATGGAACAACTCCTGCATTATATCTGGAAACATCGCATACTGCCTCTCCACGAGCTCCGCACTACGGACGGACGACTCGTGGAGATAATCGATCCTGGTCTGCATAACCATCACTCTGGTCCCGACTTCTTCAATGCCAAGATTCGGCTTGACGGCACGTTGTGGGTGGGCAATGTGGAGATACACGAGCGGTCTGCCGACTGGTTTCTGCACGGACACGACCAGGATCCGGCTTACAACAATGTGGTGCTGCATATAGCTTCTACGATAGACATGGACGTAACGACCGCCGACGGCAGCCGTCCGCCCCAGATGGAGCTGCAGGTTCCGCCGCATGTGATGCAGAATTATCAGCGCCTTCTGGCTGACGACCGCTATCCGCCGTGCCGCGACACCGTCATGCAGCTGCCTTCGCTTGCCGTCCATTCATGGATGAGTGCGCTCGGAGCCGAACGTCTCAGCAGCAAGTGCGATGCCATTGATCAGCGTGTAAAGGCTGCCGGCGGGTCGTGGGAGCAGGCGTTCTTCGCCACGATAGCCCGCGGATTCGGTTTCGGAGTCAATAGCGAAGCTTTCGAGCTGTGGGCTTCCGGCTTGCCGTTCATGCAGGTGGCGCACCATCGAGACAATCCGTTTCAGGTGGAAGCCCTTTTCCTTGGCTATGCAGGACTGCTTGACGATGACGCCATGAACGACAAGCAGCGTGCTTTGGCGCTTGCTGACCCTTACTTCGTCCGTCTGCAACGCGAATGGAAATACCTTGCACATAAGTTTCATCTCGTCTCCATGACCCGTCATACGTGGCACTTCATGCGTCTGCGTCCTCAGAACTTCCCTTACATCCGCCTCTCACAGCTCGCCACGCTCTATTGTTCGAGGCGTGCCGACCTGAGCAACATAGTGGCCTGTACCACGCTTGACGACGTTCGCAAGGCGCTGCAGACCGAAGCCGGCGACTACTGGCGCACGCATTACACCTTCGGAAAGAAGAGCGCCGAGTCAGCCAAGCGTCTCTCGTCATCCTCCATAGACGTCATTATCATCAATGCCGTGGTGTCGATGCTCCACGCCTACGGACGCCATCGTCAGGACGAACGGCTCATAGCGCGTGCCGCAGAGTTTCTCGAGGCTCTGCCCCCAGAGGATAACACTCACATCCGTCTATGGCGCGAGTGCGGCATTTCTGCCGACAACGCAGCCGACACGCAGTCGCTCATACAGCTCCACAACCGCTATTGCGAGCGCAAGGACTGCCTCAGATGCAGGTTCGGATATTACAGTATGAAGAGGATATGAGAGTTAGGAATTAGGAGTTAGGAATTAGAAGTTGTGGCCATTTTGACAATAAAGTAACGAAATAGTAGAAAAAAGTGGATAGATATAGGCATAAATAAAATAAAAAAGCTACTTTTGCATTATTACTAACAATCTAAACCACGACTATTATGAAAATCAAGTATCTCAAAGTGTCGGTGATGTTACTCGCCGCTACGTTACTCACCAGCTCGTGTGTAGGTTCGTTCTCGCTTTTCAACAGACTGGCGAAATGGAATACTCATGCCACAGGTTCGAAGTTCCTCAACGAAATTATCTTTATCATCATCTCGCCCGCCTATGCAGTATGCTGCGTGGCAGACGCACTTGTGCTCAATACCATAGAGTTCTGGTCGGGTAGCAATCCGATGGCACAGAACATCGGCAAGACTCAGAACGTCACCGGCAAGGACGGTCTCATCTATGCAGTCACAACATTGAAGGACGGTTACGAGGTGAAGAGTCCGAAGGGAGAAGTGGTGAAGTTCCTCTATGACCAGCAGACCGATTCGTGGTCGCAGGTGCAGAACGGCAAGAAGACCGAGATATTCCGCTTCAACGATGACGGCACCATCCAGGCCAACCTCCAGGACGGACGCCACATCACAGTAACACCCGATGAGGCAGGTCTCTTCGAGGTGAACATGGCACAGTACGGCGCCTCTTTCTATGCAATGCGATAATTTCTGAGAGTGTAAAATAAACTGTGTCAGGCTATAATAATAATAGTTTAACACAGTTC
>OIYY01000405.1_pt1 | contig 30827 bp, 21 predicted proteins | sample 1588341 | NCBI WGS metagenome assembly OIYY01 (sample SAMN03283287) | human gut metagenome | biome: human-associated habitat; material: feces | host: Homo sapiens | place: Peru | collected 2012 | reverse complement strand
AAAATGGCTTGAACTCGATGTTCAAGCCATTTTTCAAATTGTAATTTATTAGAATGTTTTCGGCAGGAGCAAACCACTGCCCTACGAATAGTCCTACTGAATTTTTTAAACTCGGCACGGTTTAGCCACTTTATCGACAGTCTGAGGGCAAACACCGAGTTTGCCCTTTTTAATATTATTTATTCTTTTTAAGCTTGATAACATTCCAGCTAAACGGTTTAAGTGAAGCTGTTAATTTTTTGCCGTCAAGGGTTGGGAGTGGGTTGAGATGAGGTTTAACAAATGGGTTTTCAAATGAATTTACATCATTTTTGTCATAGCCGTCCATTGAAATAAACTCAAACGGTTCGTATCCCTCAAAGTCAAGAAGGTTAACATCAAGAGTAATTCCGTCTTCCATTGACTTATTAACGCAGAAAATTGTCATCGTTTCGTTTGCTTCGTCAAGAGTAGCGATAGAATCGAGGTAAGGTACATCGGTATAAGCCTTGCAGTCATATTTTGGACTTGAAATAATCGGGTTAAGCGCAACACCTCTGCCGAAATTGCTTAAATGCTCAAAAGGATAGAAAATTGTTTGAGCAAAAATTCCGCCGCCGGTTTGGGTAAAGATAGGAGCGATAACATTAACAAGCTGAGCAAGGCAGGCAATCTTAATTCTGTCGCAATGGCGAAGAAATGTGATAAGCATTGAGCCTACAAGAAGTGCGTCCTCAAAATTGTAAATATCTTCAAGCCTTGGCGGTGCCATAGACCATCTTTCGTACGGCACATCGTTTGAGTGATACCAAACATTCCATTCGTCAAATGAAAGCATCATAGTTTTCTTTGAATGTTTCTTTGCCTTAATATAATCGCAAACGCAGGTAACGGTATGTATAAATTCTTCAAGCTGAAGAGTGTATGAAAGATAAGACATTGTGTCGCCGTCATGGTTGCCGTAGTATTGATGAAGCGAAACATAATCAACGCTGTCGTAAGCAATATCGAGCGATTCGGCTTCCCACTGACCGAAAGTTTTTGAATTGATACTTGACGAGCCGCAAAGCACGGTTTCAATGGTAGGGTCTGTCCACTTCATCATTTTTGAAGCTTCAAGCGCAACTCTGCCGTATTCTGTTGCAGTTTTTGCACCCATCTGCCAAGCACCGTCCATCTCGTTGCCGAGGCACCAAAGTTTGATGTTCCACGGGTCTTTGTAGCCGTGCTTTTTTCTTAAATCTGCCCAAGCCGAGCCTGATTTATGGTTGGTATATTCAACAAGATTTCTTGCTTCGTCTGCGCCTCTTGTACCAAGATTTACAGCCATCATACATTCGGTATCTGCCTTTTTGCACCATTTCATAAACTCATTAGTACCGAAATAGTTAGGCTCGGTAGTGCCCCAAGCAAGGTCAAGCCTTTTTGGTCTGTTTTCAACGGGACCTACGCCGTCTTCCCAGTTATAGCCTGAAACAAAATTGCCGCCCGGATAACGAACAATAGGAACATTAAGCTTTTTAACAAGGTCGATTACATCACCTCTAAAGCCGTTTTCATCGGCAGTAGGATGGTCAGGCTCATAAATACCGCCGTAAACAGCTCTGCCGAGATGCTCAATAAACGAACCGTAAATTCGCTTGTCAATATCGCCGATTTTAAATTCCTTTGCAAGAGTTATTTTAGCATTCAAAATAATATCCTCCGTTATTTATTTTTCTTTTTAAGTTTTAAATTTACATTGACGCAAAGTATACCGAGGCATACCAAAACGAGTGATATAACGCTCATCAAAACTGACTGGTTCATATGCTCTTTGAGTATAAGCCTTGAAAGAAGAAAGCCGAAAACAGGCGTCATAAAGCCGAAAACGGAAACCTTTGACACATCGTTATACTTCAGCAGTACGCCCCAAAGAGTATAAGCGCAAGCGGAAAGAAGCGCAAGATAAAGAATAATCATAACGCATCTAAACGAAGTTATACGAAGTCTGCCGCCGAAAATCAAACCGCCGACAATCATAACTGCGCCGCCGAGCATAAACTGATATCCACTCAAAGCAGCCGGGTTTTCAAATTTTGAAAATCTGCTTACAAGCACACTTGAAAACGCATATGAAAGCGCCGACAAAACAATAAAGCCCTCGCCGTTAAAAGCAAAACCTGATATCGATGCATTTGGCGTTATATTAATTAATATAACACCCGCAAAACCCACAATGCAACCCAAAATTTTATTAACGCTTAATTTTTCCTGCTTAAAAATAAGGCACGAAATGAGCACGGCAAAAAATACGCTTGTAGAATCGAGTATCGAGCTTTTTGTGCCCGTTGTGTGCGCAAGACCGACATAGAAAAATATATATTGCAAAACGGTTTGAAAAAGTGCAAGTATTGCAACCATTTTAAAATTGCTTTTTTGCTTTATCACGATTAATTTATCGGCAAAAAGGCTTCCGAGTAATATGGTTAATACACCGGCAAATAAAAATCTTACACCGGCAAAAAGAATTTGAGATGCAGTGTCAAGTGAGGCGATAGACAACAAGTTGTATCCTATTTTTATTATAGGAAATGCGCTGCCCCAAAGTGCACAGCAAAGCATTGCAATAAGTGCAACGCATATTTTATTTGTAAATATTTTTTTCATTTTGTGTTTCCTTTACATTATTAGGCTTCCCCTTCATAGGGAAGCTCAGTCGTTTTTATTATAATGTTCCTTAGCTTCTGTCATAACTTTGAGCGTTTCACGGATAGTTTCAAGCGTCGCTTCTGTCGGGTCAAGTTTGACTGCAATATACGGTCGCTTTGCCGCAGAAAGAGTTACTCTGCCTTTCATAAAAGCATTGAGAATTGCAACGGTTTTAATATCAGGCTCAGGCATATAAAACAGAATTGAACCGTTTCGCTGAACAATATCGGTAATGCCGAGTTCTTTTGCGGTATTGCGAAGAAGAGCAATTTCGATAAGACCCCAAACGGATGACGGAGGAGCGCCGAAACGGTCGTTGAGTTCGTCATAGACATCCTGCGCATCTTTTTCATCTTTAATTGCGGCAATGCGCTTATACATTGAAAGGCGCTGATTTGTTGAAACAATATATTCTTCCGGAAGATGAGCGTCGATTTGAACATCAATAAGACATTCTCTGTCCTTTTCCTGTGCTTCTTCCTCGCTGAGCTCGCCCTTTTCCATAGCCACTGCCTGTTCAAGAAGTTTCAAATACATATCGTATCCGACCGCTTCCATATGACCGTGCTGTCTGTTGCCGAGAAGTGAGCCTGCGCCCCTTATTTCAAGGTCACGCATAGCGATTTTAAAACCCGAGCCAAATTCTGTATATTCCCTGATAGCTTCAAGCCTTTTTGTTGCGATATCGGTAAGCTCTTTGCCACGGGTAAAGGTGAAATATGCATATGCTCGCCTTGACGACCTGCCTACTCTGCCCCTTATTTGGTGAAGCTGAGCAAGACCCATTCTGTCCGCATTTTCAATAATCAGGGTGTTGCAGTTTGGCACATCAACTCCCGTTTCAATAATAGTTGTGCAAACGAGAATATCAATATCGCCGTTAAGCAAATCTTTCCACACTGTGGAAAGTTCTTCCTCACTCATTTGACCGTGGGCAATGCCGACCCTTGCGTTTGGTATTGCTTTTTTAATCATCATAGCCTTGTGCTCAATAGTTTCAACATTATTGTGAAGATAATAGCACTGACCGCCACGGTTAATTTCCCTTTCCATAGCCTCCTGAACAACTTCTGCGTCATATTCAATAACATAAGTTTGAACAGGATGCCTTTCACCCGGTGCTTCTTCAATAAGGCTCATATCTCTTATACCGCTCATTGCCATATTGAGTGTTCTCGGAATAGGCGTAGCAGAAAGGGTGAGCACATCTACTCGTGGAAATTTTTCTTTTATCTTTTCTTTTTGAGCAACGCCGAAGCGCTGTTCCTCATCTATAATAAGAAGTCCCAAATCTTTAAACTTAACCGTTTTGCCGAGGAGTTTATGAGTACCTACAACAACATCAACCGTGCCGTCGGCAAGACCCTGCAAAATTTCCTTTTGCTTTTTAGCGGAAACAAAACGGGAAATCATTTCAACCTTGACCGGGTACGGCTCAAGCCTTTTGAGAGCAGTTTGAAAATGTTGCATTGCAAGAACGGTGGTAGGAACGAGAATAGCGCACTGCTTTGAGTCGCTTATACATTTGAATACCGCCCTAAGCGCAACCTCGGTTTTACCAAAGCCTACATCACCGCAAAGAAGCCTATCCATAGGCGCACTTTTTTCCATATCGTGCTTTATTTCTTCACTGCACCTAAGTTGGTCGTCGGTTTCGTCATATTCAAAGCGAAGTTCAAAATCACGCTGCATATCGCCGTCTTCTGAAAAAGCAAAGCCTTTTGTCGCCATTCGCTTAGCATAAAGGGCAATGAGTTCTTTCGCCATATCTTTAACGGAAGCTCGAACTTTTGCTTTCGTCTTTTTCCATTCGCCCGAGCCGAGACGGTTAACCTTAACCGTAGTATCATTCTTTGGACCGATATATTTTGAAACCAAATCAAGCTGAGTAACAGGGACATAAAGAGTGTCGCCTTTGGCATAACTTATTTTGATATAATCTTTTTTAACTTTATTGAGTTCAAGAGCGTGAATACCGTCAAACACACCGATACCGTGCACATTATGAACTATATAATCACCGACACTGAGTTCGTCAAGCGAATGAATAGCATTTTTTGACGATGCCTTTTTAGCTTTCTTTGTGCTTTGATTTGTTTTTGAATGAGTAATGACGGCAAGCTTAATATCATTAAATTGAAAACCTGCCTGAATAGTGCCGGTAATAATGTTTATTGCTTTTGACTGCAGTTTTTCAGGGCGTTTATCAAAAAAGACCGTATTCATAAAGCCCATATCTTCAATATCTTGCCTAAGAGCTTTGCCCGCACGAATAGTACCTGCCATTATGCAAACGGTGTATCCGCCTTTAAAGAGTGGGAACAACTCATCTTTAAGCTGAGAAAGAGTGCCGCTCCAAGCGTTAAAACTTTGAACCGAAAAATTTGCAAGATGCCTAATCGGTGTGTCAAAACTGCCACGAGGAAGCGAATCCATATAAATTGCATTGTACTGCTCATAAGCCGACGCAAGCTCATTAAAATCAAGGTTAAACTTGTCAAGTCCCTTGCAAAGAGTTCCGTCCTCAACAAACCATTTAAGTTCTTCAAGATTAATTTTTTCGGTTTTTGTAATTTTTTCTTTTACCCTTGCGCTTTCAAACACAAAAAGGCGGTCAAAATCATAGTCAAAAATGCCGTTTGATTCATAAATAAGCGGCAAATATTTGTCAAGGCAATTAAGACGAATACCCTGCCTTAATTTATCTATATCATGATTAAGCTTTTCCCTTGCTTTAATTGCTTTGCCTTTAAGTGACTTTGAAAGTGTTTCAATTTTATCTGCAAGTTTAAGCGAATTTTCAACAAGAACCTCGTTTGCAGGAGTAATTTCAATAGAATCAACGCTGTCGCTTCGTCTTTGCGTGTCAATATCAAAGCTTGAAATAGTATCGACAGTATCGCCCCAAAACTCAATTCTTACAGGTTCATTAAGATAAGTCGGAAAAATATCGATAATTCCGCCACGAACGGCGAATTGGCTTATTCCGTCAACCTGGTCATACCTTGTATATCCTGCAAAAACAAGTTTCTTTTCAAGGTCGTTTATATTAAATTCGTCGCCCACGCTGATTTTAAATGTTCGCTTTTCAAGTTCTTTTGGCGGCATTGTGTATTGGCAAGCGGCAACGGCAGACATAACCACAGCCGAATAATCGCCCTGCAAAATTCGTGACAAAACACCGAGCCTGATATGCTCAAAATCGTGGCTTACGCCGGCAACCTCAACAAAAGTCATTTCCCTTGTCGGGTAAAGAAGCACACCGTCTTGAACAGCACCTAAGCACTCCTGAACTTTAACGGCAGTTGCTTCGTCGGGAGTAATAATAAATGCTTTTTCGCCGTTTTGGCAAAGCGAATGAGCGGCGAAACATTTTGTCACATCAGAAAGACCTATAACCCCAACCGGAGCATTAAGGGTATTAACGCTTTGGCTGAGGGTTTGAAATTCCTTACTTTTATTAAATTCATTAGAAAAACAGGACAATGCTTATCACCTTATCCTTTCATAAAATCATTATTAATTACGAATTAAACTTATTCATAGCCTCGTCAATTTTTCCCGAAACTATGAGCCTTACGGCAGAAGTTGAATGTTCAAGCGCAGATTTCAAATCTTTCTCCTGCTCTTTTGGAAATTTGCCGAGCACCCAAGCGGCAAGGTCATATTCAGGGTTTGGCTTTTTGCCTACACCGACCTTAACCCTCGGAAATTCTTCACTGCCAAGGTGAGCAATGATACTTTTTATACCGTTATGACCTCCGGCAGAACCCTTACGCCTGATTCTTGTTTTGCCGACATCAAGCGAAATATCGTCATAAACAACAATAACATTTTGCGGCTCAACTTTATAATACTTTGCGGCTTCACCGATTGCTTCACCGCTGTTATTCATCATAGTTTGCGGCTTCATAACAAGGCACTTTTTGCCCTCAACAGTCATATCGGCGCAAAGTGCGTGGTGCTTGAGCTTTTTTATGTCAACACCCTCCTCAATAGAGAGTAAGTCCATTGCAAGAAAGCCTGCATTATGCCTCGTCATTTCATACTTAGCGCCGGGGTTACCAAGCCCTGCGATAATAAAATCATACTTTGATGATGAGAATTCTTTTTTCTTAAAAAGCATATTTATACCTCTTGATTATAGGAATATTGATAAACGGCGGGGTTTAGCCGTTTTATCAACATTCTTTATATGGCAAAAGAGCGTACATAAAATATGTACGCTCCAAATTGTAATAGAGTGGGTTAATTGAACGGGTCGTCGGGGACGCCGACCCCTACATCGTCCAAAGAAATTCCGTGTTTGAATAAACACTTCATTCCTTTCTCCTCTTCCCCAAATACAGATTTTCGTAGGGGCGAACTGCGTTCGCCTGTTACCGCTCAAATTTTATTCTGTCTTTTCAAATTCAGAGAATTCTCTTTCTTCGTCAGGCTTTTCGTAGTTATACATATTTTCATCTTTAACATGCTTTGCGATATATTCATCCCTGTCAAAGAGTTCGTCAGCCTTAACTTTCCAAGCCTTAGCCGCAGCAATAGTCTTATCAAAAAGTTCATTGGCTGCTTCAGGATGCTGCATTTCTGTTGAATAAGCACCGGTTTCTGCAACCATTTTGCTGATAGCGCCCGGGTTATCAAGAACAGGGCACGGACGAAGCATATTGTTTGAGAAAGGCTGATTACGCTTGTAAGCCATAAAGAGCGGACTCTGAAGTGCTTCAAGAATAGAATGTTCTTTAATATTTACATTAGAATAGTGAACGAAAGCACAAGGCTCACAGTCACCGTTAGAGTTAATGTGGAAATAATGACGACCGCCTGCGATACAGCCCTGTACATATTCACCGTCGTTCCAAAAGTCAAGCGCAAAGATTGACTTTGTATGACGCCATTCGTGCATCTTTTTATACATCAAAGCACGCTGTTCAGGTGAAACCATAAGGTCGGTTACTGCGCCGTTACCGGTTGGCATATATGTAAAGAACCAAGCAAATTTAACGCCGTGGTCAATAAGCCAATCCATATATTCGTCAGATGCAAGTACATCTGTATTCTTACTTGTGTAGCAAAGTGATGCGCCGAAAGGAACTCCTCTGTCTTTAAGTCTTTGCATAGCGGCAGTACACTTTTTAAATGTGCCCTCGCCACGACGGAAATCGTTTTCAGCTTCATAGCCTTCAATAGAAAATGCAGGATAGAAGTTACCAACTTCCCTTATTTCATCTGCAAAGCTGTCATCAATAAGAGTACCGTTTGTAAATGAAAGGAATGCGCAGTCAGGGTTTTCACGGCAAAGACGCATAAGGTCTTTTCTTCTCATTGTAGGTTCGCCGCCGGTGTAAAGATACATATATGTACCGAGTTCCTTACCTTCTTTTATAATTCTTGCAAGGTCATCGTATGAAAGCGAACTTGTGTGACCGTATTCTGCTGCCCAGCAACCTGTACATTTAAGATTGCACGCTGCAGTCGGGTCCATAAGAATTGCCCAAGGAACATTGCAGCCGTACTTTTCAATAGCAGCCATACGCTTTGTGTAGCTGTTGATAGCAACATTCATAAGCGGAGGAACAAGTTTGTTAAGTACATGCTCATCTGTATTACAAATTAAATCTTCTGCAAACTTCATCCAGTTGTTGTTTGGGTCATCCATAACCTTATGAAGACCTGAATATGTAGAACGGTTTACCTTTTTAACATCGAATTTCTCAACAAGAGTGAGAATTCTTGGTGCGTTTCTCTTGAAGTCTTTTCTTGCATACTTAACAGCTTTTTCAACTGCAAAAGCTGCAACTTTCTCTTTAAAAGAAGCCATAATTATCCTCTCTTATCAACAGAAATGTTGACTTTCTATGTGTTTTATATACATTTTTTGTAATATTATGCGTTGTCTAATATTGAATTATATTACTTTTAATAAAAAAGTCAAGTTATTTTTGGCAGTCTGTTATTATATAAATTCACAAAACGATACAAAATGTACTATTAAATCAAAATCTGATTTGGAATTTAAGTCTGTAAGTTTTGTCTGTTTTGTTTTTATAAATCTCGTTACAGTGAGCGCCCCAACTATCATATCCGCCGATACCCTGCTGCCTTGCAATAAGCCTTACAACTGTTTTGTTATATTCAGGCATATCCTTTTGGTGCCATACATTTTCAATTTCTTTAGGAAGATAATGGCAAACATTAAGTTCCATTTGAGGTTCTGCAACAACCGAGAATATCTTTTTGTTGCCTACAAGTGTTGCATACCTTACGCCCGTTCTGTTGCCGCATTCCTGCGGTTTAAGATAATTTACCCAAAGGTCATTAACAGTTGTGTTGTAAAGACCGATTTTTGCGGCATTGCACCTGTCTATATAATTTTCTTCAGGACCGTTGCCAAGGTAAGTAAGGTTTTCAAAATCTTTAGGAAGCTCAAAAAGAACAGAAACTTCAGGAATTTCAGGAAGTGACGCATCAGGATAAAACTGAAGGTCAACTTCCATACCCTTTGATGTGATTGTGTAGATAATCTGCGCCTTTGATTCCGGCTGAGTGCAAACCGTTGCGCCGCCGGTGATAACTACCTTCTTACCGTCTTCAAGCACTTTGTAGTTGTTTATCGACCATTTTGTGTTATTGAAGATACCCGGTGTGTCGCCCGCATCTCTCCAGCAACCGAGCCTTGAGCCCGTTCTTGAACCACGGTCGTTATCGGTAAGAGCACGCCAAAAGTTAAGCCTCATCGGTGCACTCAAAAGTTCTTCACCGCCAACCTTAATTGAATAAAGCTGGTTGCGTTCTCTTCTTTCAAATCTAACATTTACATCATCGCTGATTACACGAAGTGAACCGTATGTATCATCAACGATAAGCGGCAAATCTGTTTCAAGTTCATCATATGTATTTTCAAACTCGTTTATTACAAATTGCTGTTCGGCAATAATATGACCTGCTTTGCACCAAGATGTATCCTCTTTAACTCTGAATTCAAGGTTGAGGTAACATTCCGTTCTTACCCTGCTGAGTTCAAGGTCGATAATCTTCTTCTCGCCAGGCTTAACATCAATATTGATTGTGCCGTCACAAAATACGCCCTTATCCGAGCACTGACACCAATAAAGTTCGTACTCGCTAAGGTTTGTAAACATAAACTTGTTTTTAATTTCAATAATGCCACGCTGAGCGTCAAGTGCATTAAAATCTACATTTTGATAGAGTTTTTTAATCTCGCAAAGCTTTGGTGTAACACTTCTGTCACCAAAGAGCAAACCGTTGCCGCAGAAGTGACCGTCGTGTGGATTTTCACCAAAATCACCGCCGTAAGCAAGATATTCAACTCCGTTTTCATCTTTGGTAAGAATACTTTGGTCAACCCAGTCCCAAACAAAACCGCCCTGAAGGCAAGGATATTTGTCCCAAAGTTTTGTATATTCGTCTGTTGAGCCGCAGGAGTTACCCATAGCGTGAGTGTATTCGCAAAGGATATACGGTCTTGAATCACGCTGTGTTACTGCGTATTCTTCACATTCCCACGGTCTTGCATACATCTTTGACTGAACATCGGAAAGTTCTTTTTCATCAGGAGCACGGTGACATTCAAAATGAACAAATCTCGTTTTATCCGTATCCTTAATATATTGATACATTTTTTTAGGAATTGCACCGCCGAGCGATTCGTTGCCGAGCGACCAACAAACAACACTTGTGATATTCTTATCCCTGTTATAAGTTGCCTTGATACGCTCCATACAAGCCTTTTCCCATTCAGGACGGGAAGCAGGAAGCTGAGGGCAGCCGACTATAGTTGACCAGCCTGTGCCGTGAGTTTCCATATTATTTTCATCAATTACATAAAGACCGTATTCGTCGCAAAGTTCCAAAAATCTTGGGTCGTTTGGATAATGAGAAGTACGAACCGCGTTCATATTTGACTTCTTCATCATTTCGATATCATAGCGCATAACCTTTTCGCTTATATATCTGCCGGTATGGCAATCAAACTCGTGCCTGTTAGTGCCCTTAAACACTACTCTTTCGCCGTTGATACGAATGATACCCTCTTTGATTTCAACTTTTCTAAAACCAATCTTTTGGCTGATGTATTCAATCGGCATGCCGTTATCTTTAAGAGTGATAACCATAGTATAAAGGTACGGACTTTCGCTTGACCAAACATTAACATCGGTAACAATCGCTTTAAGCTTGGTTTGGTGATCCTCATTTGCATACTGGCTGTCAAGCGCAACGGTGTTGCCCTGTGCGTCAAAAATGTTTAAGTCAAGGCTAAGACTTTCGTACGAACCGTTTGTTTTAACAAGAATATCGGCATAGCCGTCGCTGAGCGTAACATCAGGCTCTGCAACAACTTCATAATCACGAATATACTGCCTTTCGGTAGTGTAGATATAAACATCACGGAAAATACCGCCAAGGCGCCACATATCCTGACATTCAAGCCAAGAACCCGTGCACCAGCGATAAACTTCAACGCCGATTACATTTGAGCCCTCTTTAATATGCTTTGAAATATCAAACTCACTGCGATGGAAAGTTGACTCACTGTAGCCTACTCTTTCACCGTTAACATAAAGGTAAAACGCAGACTCAACGCCCTCAAAGCAAAGAACCACACGCTTATCAAGAAGCGATTTATTAATATGTATTTTTTTAATATAACAACCTACCGGGTTATACTTTGTAGGTGCATTTGGAGGGCAAATATCTTCGCTTCCCTCCCACGGGTAACGAACATTGCAGTACTGGCTTTGGTCGTAGCCCTGCATTTGCCAAGAACCTGGTACATTAATAGTATCCCAGTTGTGTGAATCGTAATGAGGCTGAGCAAAATCGCTCGGTCTGTAAGCATAGTTTTTGTAAAGCTTAAACTTCCACTTGCCGTTTAAAAGCTTGCAGCGAGATGATTTGTACCTGTCAGCCTGCTTAGCCTCGTCAAAATTTTCATAAGGCATAAAGGTAGCGTGAGCAGGTATTTTGTTAACGCCCACAATTTCAGGATTCGACTGCCATTCGGTATATCCGTCAATAAAATTTCTCTCCATAATCAGTTCTCCATATTTATTATTACGGCAGAATTAATTTCCGCTCTCAAATTTTAAATAATACACTTTTTACTTTATCTGCGGTGTATTGCGCCCTCTTGGTAACCCTCTTGTTTGAGCGCAACTTTTACACTCCTTAAAAGAATTACAAAATCAAGCTTGAGCGACCAGTTATCGCAATAAAGCTTGTCATATTTCATCTTTTTCATAAGTGAAATCTCGTCACGGCCGTTGATTTGAGCAAGACCGGTAAGACCGGGTCTAAAACGGTAAACGCCGTATTCAAGCCTTAACCTGTGTGCTCTCATTTCACTTGAAATAAGAGGGCGTGGACCTACAAAGCTCATATCACCCTTGAGTATATTCCAAAGCTGAGGAAGCTCATCAAGACTGGTTTTCCTTAAAAACTTACCGACAGGCGTTATATACTGCTCAGGGTTTTCCAAATCACTGGTTGCAACATTGGGCGTATTGTTTTTCATAGTTTGAAACTTGTAAATCTTAAACGGTTTGCCCTTTCTACCCCTTCTTTCGTGAGAAAAGAAAACACTCGTGTTAGGTGTAAGCAGATTTGCAATACAAATTACAATAAACAAAGGTGATAAAACAATGAGCGCAGTAAGCGACCCGACTATATCAAATATTCTTTTAACTCCTGTGGGAGTAAATATCTTTTTAAACTTCTTATTCATTATACGATTAACATCCATTCATCACATTTTTTAAAACAACATAATGTGTACAGCCGAAGTGATTATACCACATATATCTAAGATATGCAATTTTTTTATAACAATTTTAATTATTATTGCCAAATTCACTTTTTTTATATATAATAGACAGAAATATACACACGGCATAAAGTATACAAATTTTACATATAAATTTGCTTTGTGTCAACTATTATTTTTTAGGAGATAAATTTTATGAGAAAAATTACAAGTGTATTAAGCGTAATTTTGTGCGTTGTTTTTCTTGCAGTGAGCTTTACTGCCTGTTCTTCCTCAAACGCTATGACAGAGGATAATGTTACAAAAACGGTCGACTTGGCTTTTGACGCATTAAAGAGTTTTGACACCGATAAGCTTCAAAAATATGTTGATTCTTCAACGCTTAATGTTATCGTGGGCTATGCAGAAAAGCACAAGCAAATAAAACAGCTCGGCGAAGCGATTTTTGAAAACATCACCTGCGAAGTTAAAGATATTGACCTTGACGCAAAAACCGTAACCGTTACTGTTAAAAACAAAAATCTTGAAGAGGGAGCGCAGGAATTTGCACAGGAATTAAAATCGCAATACAGCTCTTTTCAACTTCTTACAAAGCTTTCCGACGAAACATTTTTAAACTCAAGGCTTAAAGAGCTTAAAGAAAAAATTTCTGCTTCCTCAATGGGTGAAGGCGTTGACATAACTTTAAATATTGAGCAAGGCAGTAAAAACCTTAAACTTTCATTTGACGAAAATGCAGAAAACGCAGTTTCAGGCGGCGCACTTACCGCAATTAAATCTATTTTCGGGAATTGATATATCAAGTGAGAAAATGATATTCGCCCCTGCGTATTTATTATTAATATATAAATAATATATAAAAAAGTTAGTGACAAGTGATTCGTTTTGTGTTACAATGTCAGTTGGTATTAATTAATGAGGTGTAATTATTATGGCAAGTAAATTTGTAACCGCCATCTTCGGCGACTACTCAAAAAAAGAAGTTAAAAAAGTTAAAAAGACTGCGGACAAGGTTCTCGCTCTTGAGGACAAGTATGCAGCTATGGATGATAAAGAACTTACTTCTCAGACAGAAATTTTAAAAGGCAGGCTTGCAAACGGTGAAACTCTTGATGACATTTTGCCTGACGCATTTGCCGTTTGCCGTGAAGGCGCTTGGCGTGTTCTCGGAATGAAACATTTCCCGGTTCAGATTATCGGCGGTATCGTTCTTCACCAGGGCAGAATTGCCGAAATGAAAACAGGTGAAGGTAAAACGCTCGTTGCCACTCTCCCTGCATACCTTAATGCGCTTACAGGCGAGGGCGTACATATCGTAACAGTTAACGATTACCTTGCTAAGCGTGACTCCGAGTGGATGGGTAAGCTTTATCGTTTTCTCGGCTTAAAAGTAGGTCTTATCATTCATGAAAAGACTAATGAGCAGAGGCAGGAAGCGTACAACGCAGACATCACATACGGAACCAACAACGAAATGGGCTTTGACTATCTTCGTGACAATATGGTTCAGTATAAGGAAGAAAAAGTACAGCGTGGTCATATTTTTGCCATTGTCGATGAGGTTGACTCGATTCTTATTGATGAGGCTCGTACTCCTCTTATCATCAGCGGTAAGGGTGAACAGTCAACAGACCTTTACCGTCAGGCTAACGCTTTTGCAAAGACCTTGAAAATGGTTAAAGTTGCAAAGATGGACGAAAAGCAGGACACTGAAGAAACATATGACGGCGACTATGTTGTTGACGAAAAGGCTAAGACTGCGACACTTACACAAGACGGTGTTAAAAAGGCAGAAGAATATTTCCATATTGAAAACCTTATGGATATGGACAACACTACTCTCCTTCACCATATTGACCAGGCTATCAAGGCTAACGGTGTAATGAGAAGAGACATTGACTATGTTGTTGCCGACGGTCAGGTTAAAATCGTTGACGAATTTACCGGTCGTATTATGGAAGGCAGAAGATATAACGAAGGTTTGCACCAGGCTATTGAAGCAAAAGAAGGCGTTAAGGTTGAACACGAGAGTAAAACTCTTGCCACAATCACTTTCCAAAACTATTTCCGTCTTTACAAGAAGCTTTCAGGTATGACAGGTACAGCTTCAACAGAAGCGCCTGAATTTTCAGAAATCTACAAGCTTGATGTTGTTGAAATTCCTACAAACAAGCCGCTTGCAAGAATTGACCATCCTGATGTTATTTTCCAAACAGAGCGTGGCAAGTATCACAATGTAATTGAAAAGATTAAAGAGTGCCATGCTAAGGGTCAGCCTGTTCTTGCCGGTACAATCAGCATTGAAAAGAGTGAAATTCTTTCAAAAATGCTTAAAAAAGAGCATATTCCTCATAATGTGCTCAACGCTAAGAACCATGAAAAAGAAGCTGAAATCATTGCTCAGGCAGGTAAGTTCGGTGCAGTTACAATCGCTACAAATATGGCAGGTCGTGGTACCGATATTATGCTTGGCGGTAACGCAGAGTTCCTTGCTAAGAGCGAAATGAAGAGAATGCAGTACAGCGATGACCTTATTGCGGAAGCAACAGGTTTTGCTGAAACCGACAATCAGGAAATTATTGAAGCAAGAAAGACTTTCCAGCAGCTTGAAGCTAAATACAAAGACGAAATTCAGGAAGAAGCAGACAAGGTTAGAGAAGTCGGCGGTTTGTTCATTTTAGGTACAGAGCGTCACGACTCCCGCCGTATTGATAACCAGCTTCGTGGTCGTTCCGGTCGTCAGGGTGACCCTGGTGAAAGCCAGTTCTTCCTTTCTCTTGAAGATGACCTTATGCGTCTTTTCGGCGGCGAGAGAATGCAGGCAATGATGGCTCGTCTTACCGACGATGAAAATATGCCGATTGAATCAAAGATGATTACAAAGACTGTTGAATCTTCACAAAAGAAGGTAGAGGGCAGAAACTTCGGTATTCGTAAGCAAACACTTCAGTACGACGATGTTATGAACCGTCAAAGGCAGCTTATTTATAAGCAGAGGGATCAGGTACTTGACGGAATCGACCTTACCGACAAGATTCTTGCTATGCTTGACACCAACATTGAAGAAAATGTTAAAAACTACTTTGCAGGCGACCACAAGAGCGACTGGAATGTAGCAGGTCTTAAAGAAAAGTACAAAGGTTGGCTCACAACCGACGATGACTTCAACGAAGATGTTGATATGCTTTCAATTCAGGGTACAATCGATATGCTTACCGACAGAGGTCATAAGCGCCTTGAAGAAAAGAGAGAACTCCTTGGTGACGAAATGTTCCAAGATTTTGAAAGAATGGTACTCCTTCGTAATGTTGATGTACTTTGGATGGACCACATTGACGCTATGGACGACCTCAAGCAAGGTATCCACCTTCGTGCATATGCTCAGCAAGACCCTGTTGTTGCATTCCGTATGGAATCTTACGATATGTTTGATGCAATGACAGCCTCAATTCGTGAAAACACAGTAAGAATGATGCTCACAATTATGCCAAGGCGTCAGGAAGATGTTGAAAGAAAAGCAGTTGCAAAAGTAACAGCCACATCATCGGGCGGCGACGACACAGTTAAGGCAGCACCTGTAAGAAAGGGCAAAAAAGTAGGTCCTAACGACCCATGTCCTTGCGGTTCGGGTAAAAAGTATAAAAAATGCTGCGGTGCTCCGGGCAAAGAGCATAAAGACTAATATATAATATGTATATATTAAAAAGAATGTTGAGAAAGTGAGATAAATTTTGTATTTTGCGAGTGGGTGCTGTACGATGGTACTGCCTCCGAGCAAAAGACAAAAAGTGCCAAAAATGGCTTGGACTCGATGTCCAAGCCATTTTTCAAATTGTAATTTATTAGAATATTTTCGGCAGGAGTAAACCCCTGCCCTACGAATAGCCTTACTGAATTTTTTAAACTAGGCACGATTTAGCCACTTTGTCAACAATCTAAGGACATTCTCAAACGAGAATGTCCTTTGTTTTATGGCAAACCACCGTAGGGGAGGATATCATCCTCCCGCTTTATTTTTAATAAATTATAATCTCAATAACTTTTTAGCATTATTATAGAAAATATCTTCTTGTGCTTTTTCGTCAAGACCGCAAGAAAGAACCTTTTGAATTTCAACCGTTGGATGATGGAAAGGCGAATCGATACCAAACATAATTCTGTCCTTACCTACTGTTTCATAAGCTTCTTTAATCTTGCTGCCCATCGGCATACCGCTCATTTCAAGAGTGATATTGTCGTATCTCTTTGCCATCTTGATTGAAGCGTCGATATAAACGCCGTGACCGTGACCCATATGAATCATAGTTACTCTTACATCAGGATACTTTTCGGCAAGAAGCGCAATACTCCACGGAAGGGAGAAAGGTGGATGACCGCAATGGATAAATACAGGAACATCATATTCCCTTGCAAAGTCCATAACAGGATAAACAACAGGGTCATCGGCTACGAAAGCGTCAAAAAGCGGTTGCATTTTGATGCCCATAAAGCCTTCTTCATTAATATAATGATTAAGTTTCTTTTCAACATCATCAAGAGCCGGGTTAACCCAAACAAACGGAACAATCTTGTCAGGATAAGACTGAAAAGCGTCTACCACTTCGTCGTTGCCTTGAAAGTTAGGTGCTGTTAAAAATGTTTTTTCAATATCATATTCGTTCATTTGCTCAATGAGCTTTTCTTTGGTAAAAGCAACGCCTGCCCAACCGCCGAAATTACCGATATGTGAATGTGCATCAATCTTTTTCATTTAAACTATCTCCTAAATAAATTTTAAACTGCTGAGAAAGCGAGATAAATTTTGTTTTTTGTGAGCGGGTGCTGTACGATGGTACTGCCCCCGAACAAAAGGCAAAAAACGCCAAAAATGTTAAGGGCTCGATGTCCTTAACATTTTTAAAAGTCCAATAGCTAAAATAGACTTCGGTGGGAGCAAGTCCCTGCCCTACAAATAGTCTTACTCAAGTTATAAACCCGGCGTGGTTTAGCCGCTTTATCAGTAGTTTAGCCAACCATTTTTTTAAGCTTAGCGGTTATTTTTGTTTTGTCAAAAATGATGATAAATACTGCGGCTACCACGATACCTACTACTGTTTGAATAGCAAGAGTAGGGAGTGAAGAAAATGCATATGCCTTATCAAAAAGAAAAATTTTAACAACGGTATATGCAACAATCTGCCATGCGCCGCCGAGAATTGAGCCTACGATATAGCCTGCAACCCTGTTCTTAATAACTTTTTCCATAATAAGAGCACAGATAAGCGCCATAACAAATTTGATTATAAATGTCGGCGCTACCCAAGCGGAATAACCGCCGATAAGGTCGGCAAGTGCTGCGCCGATACCTGCTGCAAGCGGTGCTTTTTTCCAACCCAAAAATACGATGGCAAGAAAAATCATACTGTCGCCGATGTGGGTGTAACCGTTTACAAACGGAATTTTGAATGTGTAAGTAAATACAAATACCAATGCTGCCATAACGGCTGTGAATGTTATAGCCCTAACATTGATGCGAGCATTTTTTGTGTTTTCTTTCATTATGCTCACCTCCTTGCAAAAAAGAATACCAAAATTCTGTACATCATTCAATATGCAATTTTAAGTATTTTTTAATGTACAGTCAACAAGTATATATAATATATATTAATACCTATTATATAAGAGCGTTCAAAAAGGCAAAATTTGTTAGGAAAATATATACAAATTAAGAAAAATTTGAAAAAAAATAAAAAAAGTATTGACAAGTGAGCAAAAAGGTAATACTATTATAACAGAGTTAGCACTCGGGCGTTAAGAGTGCTAATGATAAAACAAAGAGGTGGAAAGGATGATAAGTGAAAGACGACACGCAATACTTGGTTTAATTATTGAGCACTATTTGCGTACCGGTGAACCGATTGGTTCAAAAACGCTGTGTCAGCTTCTCCCCTACTCAATATCGAGTGCCACAATAAGAAACGAGATGGCGTATTTAACTCAGCTCGGTTTTCTTGAGCAAAGGCACACGAGCGGTGGCAGAGTGCCAAGCAAAGCTTCATACCGTTATTATATTGACAACATAATGAAAGAAAAGCCGATAAGCGAATACGAAATGAATTCGATAAACGAGATTCTTTCGGTAAACTCCGGCGACCCGGAAAGGCTTTTGCAAGACGCTTGCAAGCTGCTTGAAGAATACACTCACTGTGCTTCATTTTGTATGACTATTGAGGACCCATACGATTGTATTCAAGGTGTTGACCTGATACCTGCGGGTAACCAAAAAGCGATGCTTGTTATGCTCACGGTCGGATGCAAAATCAAATCATCACTCATCAATATGCCGTGTGCGCTCGATGATGATTTCAGAAGCAAGTTTTACGATGTTGCCGGCAAGCTTTTAATAGGCACACCGCTTACAAGCGTTAATTTGGCTTTGATTCAAAGTGCTGTCAGCGTTGCAGGCGAAAGGATATTTGATATGCTTCCTGCTTTATCGTCACTTTGTGCTTTGTGTAGCGAAGCAAGTCACAGTAAGCTTACGCTTGAGGGCGAAACGAATTTGCTGAGCCACGAAGAACTCGGCGATGACCTTTACAAAATTCTCGGTATGCTTACCGAAAAAAAGCAAATTATGGAACTATGCAAAGGTTTTGCAAACACAAACAACAAACAGCTTCTTATGATTGGCGATGAAAACCCAATGTATGAAATGAAAAATACCGCAACGGTAATTTCAAAATACAATTACGAAGGCGGTCAAAAAGCTGTTTTGGGTGTTATCGGTTCAATGCGAATTGATTATGAAAGCATTTTGCCGAAAATAAAATATATAATCAACACAGTTGATACACTTCTTACAAAGGGAGGCGCAGTCAAAATATGAGTAAAAAGAAAAATGAAAACGAAGAAAAAGAAGTAACAGTTGAAAACGAAAAAGAAAAAGCAACTGATACTAACGAGGAAAAGGCTGAAACAAGTGAAGAAAACCCACTTGAAAAAGAGCTTAAAGACACAAAAGAACAGCTTCTTCGAGTAACTGCCGAATATTCAAATTTCCGCAAGCGCAGTGAAAAAGAGAAGAACGAAAGCTTTGCTTTTGCAACAATTAAAGCTGTTTCGGAAATTCTTGCAACGGTTGACAACCTTGAAAGAGCACTTGCAAACGAGCAGGAAGATTACGAAGGACTCAAAAAAGGTGTTCAGATGACCTATGACGGTTTGATGGCATCGCTTAACAAACTCGGCGTAACAGCCTACGGCGAACAAGGTGAGCAATTTGACCCGAATTTTCATCACGCAGTAATGCATATTGATGATGATTCGCTTGACACAAATGTTATCACCGATGTGTTCCAAAAAGGCTATAAATATAATGACAAAGTTGTAAGACCTGCAATGGTTAAAACAGCAAACTAATAAAACAAACTCAGGAGGAAAAAGATTATGTCAAAGATTATTGGTATTGATTTAGGTACAACAAACAGTTGCGTAAGCGTTATTGAAGGCGGCGAGCCGGTAGTTATCCCTAACGCAGAGGGCGCAAGAACTACTCCGTCAGTAGTTGCATTTTCAAAAGACGGTGAAAGAATGGTTGGTAATGTTGCAAAGCGTCAGGCTATCACAAACCCTGAAAAAACCATTTCTTCAATTAAAAGGCATATGGGCTCCGATTACAAGGTTAATATTGACGGCAAGTCATACACACCTCAGGAAATCAGTGCCATCATTTTGCAGAAGTTAAAATCAGACGCTGAAGCTTACCTTGGCGAAAAAGTAACAGAAGCAGTTATTACAGTTCCTGCTTATTTCACAGACTCACAGCGTCAGGCTACTAAGGACGCAGGCAAGATTGCCGGTCTTGATGTTAAGAGAATTATCAACGAGCCTACGGCTGCCGCTCTTGCTTTCGGTATTGATAAGGAAGACGACCAAAAGGTTATGGTATACGACCTCGGCGGCGGTACATTCGATGTATCTATCATTGAAATGGGCGACGGTGTTCAGGAAGTTCTCGCTACGGCAGGTAACAACCACCTCGGCGGCGACGACTTTGATAAGAAAGTTATGGACTGGATTGTTACTCAGTTTAAGAACGAAACCGGCATTGACCTTTCAGGCGATAAGATGGCTATGCAGAGAGTTAAGGAAGCCGCAGAAAAGGCTAAGATTGACCTTTCGGGTATGACTACCGCTCAGATTTCACTTCCGTTCATCACCGCAGACGCTACAGGTCCTAAGCACCTTGAAACTTCACTTACAAGAGCTAAATTCAACGAAATGACAGCAGACCTTGTTGAAGCTACAATGGGTCCTGTTCGTCAGGCTATGCAAGACTCAGGTCTTTCAATGAACGACATTGACAAGATTTTGCTTGTCGGCGGTTCAACAAGAATTCCTGCAGTTCAGGAAGCTATTCAAAAGTTCAGCGGCAAAGAGCCATTCAAGGGTATCAACCCTGATGAATGCGTTGCTATGGGTGCTGCTCTCCAAGGCGGTGTACTCGGCGGCGATGTTAAGGGCTTACTTCTTCTTGATGTTACTCCGCTTTCACTCGGTATTGAAACTATGGGCGGCGTTAACACAGTAATCATTGAAAGAAATACTACTATCCCTACTAAGAAGAGCCAAATCTTCTCAACTGCTGCAGATAATCAAACATCAGTTGAAGTTCATGTACTTCAGGGTGAAAGAGAATTTGCTAAGGACAATAAGACTCTTGGTATGTTCCACCTTGACGGTATTCTCCCTGCAAGAAGAGGTGTTCCTCAAATCGAAGTAACATTTGATATTGATGCCAACGGTATCGTTCATGTATCGGCTAAGGACCTCGGCACAGGCAAGCAGCAGGAAATCAGCATCACTGCTTCATCAAATATGAGCAAGGATGATATTGACAAGGCTGTTAAGGAAGCTGAACAGTTTGCGGAAGAAGATAAGAAAAAGAGAGAATCTGTTGACCTTCGTAACAATGCAGACCAGATGGTTTACCAGACTGAAAAGCTCATCAGCGAAGACGGTGACAAATTCTCGGCAGACGACAAGTCAGCTCTCCAAACTAAGGTTGACACACTTAAAGAAGCACTCAAGGGCGACAACGAAGACGCTATCAAATCTGCTCAGGAAGACCTTCAAAACAAGTTCTATGAAGTATCACAGAAACTTTATGAAGCTGCTCAGCAGGCACAGGGCGGTGCTCAGGCAGGTCCTCAGGGCGCAGGTTATGACCCTAACGCTCAGGCAGGCGGCAACGCAGGTCAGGAATACACTGACGCCGACTACACAGAAGTTGACGATAACTAATATATAATTAATCGGAGAACACAGTTCTCCCCTACGCAAATCGTGTCATTTTCATAATATAAATGATTTTGAGCGTTGTAGGGGCGAACTGAGTTCGCCTTTAGAAACATAAATTTAAACAGAAAGGGTAAGTATATGCCTGAAGATAAAAGAGATTATTACGAAGTGCTCGGTGTAAACCGCAACGCAAGTGATGACGAAATTAAAAAAGCATACAGAAAAACGGCAAAGAAATACCACCCTGACTTAAACCCTGATAACCCTGAAGCAGAAGCTAAGTTTAAAGAGTGTAACGAGGCTTATGAAGTTCTTTCCGACCCACAAAAGAAAGCAAGATACGACCAATTCGGCTTTGCAGGCGTTGACCCTAACTACGGTGCAGGTCAAGGTGCCGGCGGTTTCGGTGGCGGCTTTGGCGGCGGTTTCGACGGAGATATAGATTTGGGCGATATTTTTTCGTCTTTCTTCGGCGGCGGTTTCGGCGGAAGTTCCCGTAACCCAAATGCTCCGTCAAGAGGTCGTGACATACAAGCAAGCGTTACTCTTACATTTGAAGAAGCAGCAAAAGGCTGTAAAAAAACTATTGAAGTTATGCGTGTTATGGACTGCAGTGAGTGTGGCGGTACAGGTGCGGCAAAAGGTACAAGTCCTACTGTCTGCCCTGAATGTCACGGCTCGGGTGTTCAAACCGTATCTCAGCGTACTCCGCTCGGCGTTATGAGCACTCAGCGTACTTGTTCGCACTGCGGCGGTTCAGGTAAAATCATCAACTCGCCGTGCCATAAGTGTAACGGTAAGGGCAAAGTCAGAACAAGAAAGAAAATTGAGGTTAACATCCCTGCAGGTATTGATAACAACCAAATTGTCAATGTCCGTGGTTTCGGCAACGCAGGTTCAAACGGTGGTCCGTCAGGTGACCTCAAAGTTATTATCAGCATCAAAAAACATCCGTACTTCACTCGTGACGGCTACGATGTTTGGGTTGATAAGCATATTTCTATTGTTGAAGCAACACTCGGCGCAGAAGTAAGTGTTCCGACACTTGACGGCGACACCAAGCTTAACATTCCTGCCGGTACTCAACCGGGTGAAATTTTTACACTCAAGGGCAATAAAGGTATCACTCGCTTAAACGGTATGGGCAAGGGCGACGAGCATGTAAGAATTGTTGTTGACATTCCTAAAAACATTTCAAGCGAACAAAAAGAGCTTCTTAAACAATTTGATAAATCTTATACCCCACCTAAAGGCGGCGGAAAAGAAGGTTTCTTTGACAAGTTTAAAAAGAAATAAGATTAAAGGCGGTTGGAATTCCAACCGCCTTTTTGTTATAATTGCGTTAATTAAATATTGTAGCCGTCGGCAAAATCGACAATTCTTACAATAATAATATAAAAAGTTAAAACAAACTCATAAGTTCAAAAACTTTACTGTTTCTTAATTATCTATTAATTTCTTGTTTTTAGTTATTAAATATAGTATAATGACTGATGAATAAATATTATTATATAGAAATCGGTGCAAAATGAAAATACTTACTATAGGAGATATAGTTTCAAAGCAGGGGTGCGACTGGCTTAGGCAAACGCTCCCGAGTTTAAAGCGAGAGCTTGGAGCAGACATTGTTATTGCAAACGGCGAAAACTCGGCTGTAGGAAACGGTATTCTCCCGCAAAGTGCAGAATATATACTCGACTGCGGCGTTGATTTAATCACGCTCGGCAACCACAGTTTGAAAAGGCGGGAAATTTATGACTACCTTGATTCCCCGTCGCCTATTATCCGTCCGGCAAATTACCACGAAAGTGCACCGGGCAGAGGTATGGAAATTATTGACAAGGGCTACTGCAAAGTTGCCGTAATCAATTTACAGGGTGCTGTTTACCTTGACCCTATCGAAAACCCTTTTTCGGTTGTTGACAAAATGATTGAAAAAGCAAATGACGAGGGTGCCAAAATAATTGTTATCGATTTTCACGCTGAGGCAACGGCTGAAAAAAGAGCAATGGGTTTTTATGTTGACGGCAGAGTTTCGGCAATTTTTGGAACTCACACCCACACCCAAACGAATGATAATCAAATTTTACCAAACGGCACGGGTTATGTTACCGATATAGGTATGACGGGTCCGTATTACAGCGTGCTCGGTGTTGCCGTAGAATGTGCCGTTGAAAGACTTAAAACAGGCTTGCCTACAAGATTTATTAATGAAGACGGAGTTTGCGTACTTGAGGGATGCCTTTTTGAAATTGATGAAAAAACAGGTAAAACTGTTAATACTATGCTTATCAGGAGGTAACTATGGCGAAAAAGATTATTTCTTTTATGCTGGCAATTATTCTTGTTGCTACGGTATTTACAGGGTGTGCATCGCAAAACAACGAAGCGCAGAACTCTAACGATACTGTTCAAACAACAAAAAAAGTTACCGACAATACTAATTTTAAATTGAGTTACACTCAATCGGACAGTCTTGACCCGTTCAAGGCTAAAACCCAAAACAACCAAATACTTGCAGACCTTGTTTTTGAATCGCTTTTTGACCTTGACGAAAATTATGAACCGATAACAAATATTGCAACGGAATATGAATTTGTTGACGGCAAAACGATTAAAGTTAAATTCAATACAAAATTAACCTTTTCAAACGGTTCGGCAATAAGCAGTGACGATATTGTGTATTCGTTTAATGCCGCTAAAAAATCGCCTGCCTACGGAAATTCATTAAAATATATAAGCAGTGCTTCGGCTTCAAACGCAGGAGAAGTTACTTTTTATTTAAAGAAAGCTAACCCTAATGCAGTCAATTTGCTAACTTTTCCTATCGCAAGCACAAAAAATGACAGTCACGGCTACCCTATCGGCTCCGGCAGGTACAAGTACACCCAGTCAGAGAGCAAGGTTGTATTAAAAAGCGTTAAGAAAAATAATTTTAACCCATATATCACAACAATTAATCTTGTTAACATTGCGGCGGCAGATTCTATTGACAATGCTGTTAACATAGGCAATATTTCATATGCTTTTCGTGATTTGAGTTCTTCCGTTTCAAAGCGAATGACTTGCACAAAAAAGCTTGTTAATATGAACAATTTGGTTTATATCGGTGTAAATTCTATGTCGGGCATCACTGCAAATGCTCAAATCAGAAAAGCGATTTCCCTTGCGTGTGACAGAACAACATTTGCAAAAAGTGCATATAACGGCTACGCTCAGGCGGCAACTTCTCCGTTTAACCCGCAGGCTAAGCTTGCGGAAAACATCAAGATTTTTTCAGAGGAAGCTGACACGGCAACGGCAAAGCAAGCAATTACACAAAGCGGAATTGACGCTAAAAAATTAAAGCTTAAAATTCTTGTTAACAAAAACAACAACAGAAAAGCGGCGGCTGCTTTACTTAAAACGCAGCTTGAAGCTGTAGGTTTCAGCGTAACGATTGACGAAGAAAGTACAAAAGAATATACAAGAAAAGTTAAAAATGTTGAATTTGACCTCTATATCGGCGAAGTTAAGCTTTCCGACGATATGTGCCTTTATCCGTTTTTTGACGATAATGACGGCGGCGTAAGATACGCAATTAACAACAAGGAGCTTACTTGCGACGACCTTTACAGCGCCTATCTTTCCGGTGACAATGACCTCGGCAAATTTATTCTTGCATTTAATGAAGAAATGCCGTATATTCCTCTTGTGTACAAAAAGGGAATGATATGTTATACTAAAGCTATGAACGGTGATATGCAAGGATATTACGGCAATTACTTTTCTAATATCGATACTTGGAATTTTGAATAATACTTACGGAGGTAATACTTATGATAAAGCTTGAAAACCCAAATGGATACATTGAAGTAACTAATAATTATTTTGCAAATCTTGTCGGCAGAGCTGCGCAAAGTTGTTTCGGTGTTACCGGTATGGTAAATTCTAACGCATACCAAAGTTTAAAATCTGTTTTAAAAAATAAAGCGGCAAAAGAAAATTTAGACCAAGGCGTTACAGTTAAAAGCGTCAATGATGATTTAATTATTGAGCTTCACATTTCTGTTTCTTACGGTGTTAATATCAGCGCCATTGTTGAAAGCATTGTTAACAAAGTTCGTTACACTGTTGAAGAAGCAACCGACTTGAAAGTTTCAAAAGTCAATGTATATATTGACGCACTCAACTAACATTAGGAGATTTAAACATTTATGATTACCGGTATACTTTTTAGAGATTCAATTATTTCTGCGGCAAACAATATTTCAAACAGCAGGCAGGCTGTTGATGCACTCAATGTGTTTCCTGTTCCCGACGGTGACACAGGCACAAATATGAGTATGACAATTACTGCGGCAGCAAGGGAAATGGCAACGCTTGACGACAACTGCACCATTGAGGAAGCTTCAGCAAAATGCGCTTCCGCTCTTTTAAGAGGTGCAAGGGGTAACTCCGGCGTTATCCTTTCGCTCATTTTCCGTGGCTTTTCAAAAGGCTTTCGTGGGCTTGAAAGTGCCGACGGTAAAGCGCTTGCAAACGCATTTAAAGACGGTGTTGACGCCGCATACAAAGCTGTTATGAAACCTACCGAGGGTACAATTTTAACAGTAATCAGATGCGCAAGTGAAGCAGCGGCTGAAATGGCTAAAATTCAAAACGACCCACTTGAAGTAGGTTTTGCCGCTCTTACGGCTGCTAAGGAAGCTCTTGCCAAAACTCCCGAAATGCTCCCTGTTTTGAAAAAAGCAGGCGTTGTTGACGCAGGCGGTCAGGGTCTTGTGCTCGTGTTTGAGGGTATAGAGAGCGTTTGGAGAAATAATGTTATTGTTCAGCCTCTTGACCCAAACGGTGTGACTCCTGTTTCTATGCCGTCAAAGGCTACGGTTGCGGCAGCAAGCGATGATATTGAATTTGGCTATTGCTCCGAATTCCTCATTGAAAAAAGCAATAGCGCTAAGGAAAAAGACCCGCTCAAACTTCGTGCGTACCTTGAATCAATAGGTGATTGCGTTGTTGTGGTTGATGACAGTAATATTATCAAAGTTCATGTTCATTCTAACGAACCGGGCAATGTTATTCAGGCAGGCTTAAAGTACGGTCAGCTTATTAATATTAAAATAGACAATATGAGATATCAGCACGCAAACGCAGATGTTGGTGTTAAAGAGGGCGAGAAAGTTATTGAGCCTGTTACCCGTGAACCTGAAAACGAATACGGCTTTGTTGCAGTTTGCGCAGGTGAAGGACTTGAAGAACTTTTCACAGATATCGGCGCTGACACAATAGTAAGCGGCGGTCAAACAATGAACCCGTCAACAGACGATATTTTAAATGCAATTATGCAAACTCCGGCAAAGATTGTCTATGTTCTTCCTAACAACAAAAACATCATTATGGCGGCTGAGCAAGCAGGTCCGCTTGCTAAGGACAGAGATGTTCGTGTGCTCCCTACAAAAACTATTCCGCAGGGCATTTCCGCAATGCTTATGTTTGACGAAAGCGCAAATGCACAGGACAACCAGATGGCTATGCTTGAAGCGGCCCAAAGGGTTGAAACCGCTCAAATCACATTTGCCGCAAGGGACAGCGAAGTTGACGGCAAACCAATCAAGCAGGGCGAAATTATGGGCCTTTGCAACGGCAAGATTAAATATATCGGCAAGGATATTATTGATATTGCCGTTAAATCAACTGAAAAGCTCTTTAAAAAGGGCGAACATTCGCTTATTACAATAATCTTTGGCGAAGACGCAAAAGAAGAAGATGCAAACGCTATTGAAGAAGCGCTTAGCAAAAAATACGGCAGTGATGTTGAAATCAGCATTGTAAACGGTCAACAACCTATCTATTATTTTATCATCTCAGTGGAGTAAGATATGCTTAGTTTAGATAGCAATATTCAATTTATTAAGGGTGTCGGTGAAAAGAGAGCCAAGCTGTTTAACAGTCTTGGCATCTTTGATGTCGACAGCCTTATTCATTTTTATCCGAGAAAATATGAAGATTGGTCAAACACGGATGTAAAAAGCGCCAATTCCGGCGACATTGTTTGCATTAAAGCCACTATGATTACACCCGTCAGCGAAGCTATGATAAAAAAAGGGTTAACTCTTTTTAAAGCTCGCTTTTCCGACGGCGAAAATGTAATTGCAGTCACTATTTTTAACAACAAATACCTTGCAAAGTCGCTCAGAGTTTATAACGACTATTACCTTTACGGCAAGATTGACAAGAATTTTACCACCGCCTCTATGAGTTCGCCGAAAATTGAAAAAGCGGACGAAGTGCTTGCGATTCAGCCCGTTTACCCTGCAAAGGACAAGCTGACTTCCCGTGCAATTTCAAAAATTATGAAAACGGCGCTTGACGAGCTTTCCGAAATAGACGAAACGCTAAGCGATGACATAATGCAAAAATACGGTCTGGTCAGCCTTGACACGGCGATAAGAAACATTCATTTTCCAAAAAGTCAAGAAGATTATCTTCCTGCAAGGAAAAGGCTGATTTTTGAAGAACTTTTAACGCTTCAACTCGGTTTATTAAAGCTCAAAAGCAACAAAAAAAGCGAAACCGCATTAAAAATCGACAAAGCTTACAGCAGTGAATTTGAAAGTCTTTTGCCGTTCACCCTTACAAATGCTCAAAAGCGCACTATTGACGAATGCACAAAAGATATGCAAAGCAAATACCCGTGCAACCGCCTTGTTCAGGGTGATGTAGGCTCGGGTAAAACGGCAGTTGCCGCTTCGCTTATTTACACGGTTATAAAAAACGGTTTTCAGGCAACGATGATGGCACCGACGGAAATACTTGCAACCCAGCATTTTGAAAGTCTTTCAAAAATATTTGCGCCGACAGAAATCAACATAAAACTTTTAACAGGCTCAACCCCTGCTAAAGAAAAAAGAGAGATTAAAAAAGCGCTTTTAGACGGCGAAATTGACCTGCTTATCGGCACTCACGCACTTATTCAAAATGATGTGGAATTTAAAAATCTTGCACTTGTTATAACCGACGAACAGCACCGATTCGGTGTTAAGCAAAGGGCACAACTTGCAGAAAAGGGCGACGGAGTGCACACAATCGTTATGAGCGCAACGCCGATACCGAGAACTCTCGGTCTTATCCTTTACGGCGACCTTGACATAAGTATTCTTGATGAGCTTCCGCCCGGAAGGCAGGAAATAAGGACTGATGTTGTTGATTCACGCTACAATAAAAGGCTTTATAAATTTATAAAAGATGCAATAGCTCGTGGCGAACAGTGCTACATAGTTTGTCCTGCGGTTGAAGAAAATGAAAACGACCTAAAAAGTGCCGAAGAATTTGCCGAAGAACTTGCAAACGGCGAATTTAGGGGCTATACTCTCGGCATACTTCACGGCAAAATGAAAGCAAAAGACAAGGAAAAAATTATGAAATCTTTTGCGAGCGGTAAGGTGAACATTCTCGTTTCAACAACGGTTGTTGAGGTTGGCGTTGATGTACCAAACGCAACGATTATGGTGATTGAAAACGCTGAGCGTTTCGGTCTTTCAACCCTTCACCAACTTCGTGGCAGAGTCGGCAGAGGCAACAAAAAGAGTTTTTGCGTCCTTATTTCCGACACCAAGAGCGAAACCGCCCGTGAAAGACTTATGACAATGAAAATGTACAGCGACGGTTTCAAAATTGCCGATACCGATTTAAAACAGCGTGGACCCGGTGACTTTTTCGGTTCTCGCCAACACGGTTTGCCGGAGCTTAAAATCGCCGATATGGTTGAGGATATGGACACCCTCCAAAAAGCGCAGACCTGCGCAAAAGAAATTTTGAAAACCGACTTTGACCTTACTTCTGCTCATAATTTTGCGTTAAAGCATCAAATGGATAAAATGTTTGAAAAAATGACGAGTTAATAAGTTGACGGCAATATCACATTGAAAAGTCGAATAATGTTTGCCGATGCGATAATTTTAAACATTTAGGTCTAAACTTTTTTCTTTTTTCCATCCAAATCAAGCACACTGACAAAGCAACCGATAATCAGCAAAACGGAAAGCGTTACATTTACGCTTGAAAATTTTATCGGTGCATTTACAGGCGCAAAAACATCAATGCTTGTTGGGAATAAAAGCAGCAAAAGTTTCATAACAAAATATGAAATAATACCGCCTAACAACCTAAACAATAAAAATTCAATATATTTTAAACCGAGTTTTCGCATAACAGATGAAAGCTGAAGATGAATACAAATTCCGCCGAAAGAAAGAAAAGCCGATGTCAAAGGCAATGAAAAATCAGCATTACAAACGCCATTTGTAATCTCTAAAATCGGCAGAAAAATATCCGGTATTTTAAAAATATTGCAAACGGCTGAAAACAAAATTATGTATGACGCAATGAGTAAAACGCTTTTGCAGGCTTTGTTTGTTGAAGCGCACAATGCGTCACCTAAAGGCACATATTCTTCAAAAGAGTATGTGCCTTTTTTTATTCTTTTTTCTTTAAACGAAAGCATAAAGCCAAGTAAAACAGCGCTTATCACATTTGAAAAATACAGCAAAATTCCGATTTTTGTATCATTAAAAACAACGCTTCCCACAGCCGTTATTATAAAACCGCAACCGCCGCAAAAATTGAAACACATCATTCTTTTAGCCTGTTCACGGCTCAAATCATTTGATTCAAACATTTCCTCGCAAAGAAGCGCACCGGTGGGATAACCGCCAAGCATACCGAAAAGAAAAGATGAAATAGTAGGCTCTGGCAAATTGAAAACCCACCTTGAAACAAAACCAAACAGTTTTGAAAAAAGAAATTTTACGCCCGTTTTCATTACCGTTAAAAATATGATAAGAAGCGGCAAAAGGCTCGGCAAAACCGTGTTCATAGCAAGTTTTAAACCGTCATATGCACCCTCTCTTGCCGATTTTGAAAAAATAATTAAAAGCATCGCAAGCATAAAAAGCAATATACCTTGAAATGAATTTATTTTAAAATTTACCACTTTCATTTTTACCACCATTAATAATATGCCGGTTTTTGCAGCAATATAAATTATAGTTTATAATCGGTTGACGGCTACGCCACATTATATTGTTTCTCTCCCTCAGTCAACAAAGTTGAC